>Ga0115550_1001304_pt1 | contig 18829 bp, 17 predicted proteins | sample COGITO_mtgs_1005_FD_87177 | JGI IMG/M metagenome (GOLD analysis project Ga0115550, IMG submission 87177) | Pelagic marine microbial communities from North Sea - COGITO_mtgs_100511 | ecosystem: Environmental > Aquatic > Marine > Epipelagic | place: Germany:Helgoland, sampling site Kabeltonne... | reverse complement strand
TTTTCCACCGAACTGCCCATGCGTATCGAAGTGGTGGGCACCTACAATCAGATTGGCAAGTTCACGGCGGACATGGCGGCTTTGCCGCGCATTGTCATCCTTGAGTCGTTCAACCTTGGCCAGAGCAAGGGAGAAGATGAGCTGATCGCCATGTCGATGCTGGCCAAGACCTACAAGTACAACGGCAAGTCAGTGGGGCAGCAAAAATGAGAATGATCTGCGTGCTGTTGCCGGTGTGTTTGCTGACTGCCTGCAGTGGCCAGGATGACATGGATAATTATGTGGCTCAGACCAAGGCCAGGAAGCCGGTCCCCATTGAGCCATTGCCTGAAATCAAACCCTTTTCTCCCATGGCTTATCGGCTCAGTGAGCAGCGTAGCCCCTTTATTACTCCCCAGCCGGAGACCAGCAGTGCCAAGGTCGATGCCAAGGTAAAGCCTGATTGTGCCCAGATAGTGGCCAACCGGGAGAAGGAGGTACTGGAGAGGTACTCTCTGGCCAACCTCATCATGCAGGGCTCCCTTGGCCAGCAAGGGCAACTGTGGGCTCTGGTCCGGACGCCAGATGGTCAATCCATACGGGTTGGTCTCAATCAGCACATGGGATTGGATCAGGGGCGGGTGATCAGGATCACTGACACCAGCGTGGATTTGATTGAGACTGTACCGGATGGCAAAGGATGTTGGGTCACCAGAGAAACCCAGTTGAGCATGGCCAATCTTGAAGCAAAACGATAATCAGGGATGAACTGCGATGAGAGCAACAATAGGTAGTGTCACCAGAGTAGTCCTGCTGTTTTGCGCCGGAGTATGTGGCCAGGCCTGGGCCGTGGCCACATTGCAAGAGGTCAGGGTCAATCCGCTGATGGCCGATCAGCTCTTGCTGGAGCTGAGCTTCAGTGAACCCGTCAGCGGATTTACCGACCGCCTCTCCTACCAGCCTAACCAGCTGCTGTTGCATGTGCCTGGGGCCGTGGGGGCGCTCAATGTCAATCCTCTGTCCATCAAGCAACAGGGGGTCGACAACCTCAAGGTAGAGGGTAAAGGGACGGGTCTCGACATCAAGATTGCCCTCGACCAATTGACCCCTTATCAGGTGCATCAGCAGGGCAACAAGCTGCTGGTGGCGCTGGGAGACAAGGCAAGCATGCCGCCTCCTGCCTCGTCCCAGTCATCAGGCATGGTATCGTCAGCGCAGTCTGCGCCTGTCAATACACAAGCCGTGACCCAGTCAGCCTTGATTAATACCCAGATAGTTGCCCAGTCAGCCCAGGCTGCCGCCCCTGTTGCCAGCAAACCGGTTTTGCCCGTATCCCGCACCGAGGCGAGCGGCGCCTATTTCAATTCCGTCAAGGGCGTGGACTTCAGACGGGGCAAGGATGGGCAGGGGGAGTTTCTGGTGATGCTGGACAACAGCTCTGCAGCGGTGGATGTCAGCAGCCGCGGGCAGACAGTGCTTGCCAAATTTCATGGCACCCGGATACCGGATGAGCTGCTCAACCTGATCAATGTGCAGGACTTCGCCACCCCCGTCTCCCAGGTGGAAGTGTTTCGTCAGGGCAATGACACCCTGTTCGAGCTCTCCGTCAACGGCCAGTTTGATTACCGTTACGATCAGGCTGACAAAATGTTCATCGTAGAGGTGAAGAAACGCATAGCGGCAACGGCTGGAAAACAGTATCAGGGCAAGCCTATCTCGCTCAACTTCCAGGATATCCCGGTGCGAACCGTGTTGCAGCTCATCGCTGATTTCAACAACCTCAATCTGGTCACCACGGACTCAGTGGCAGGCAACATTACCTTGCGACTCGATGGCGTGCCCTGGGAGCAGGCGCTGGACATCATCCTCAAGGTGAGAGGGCTGGATAAACGGCTGGATAACAATATCTTGCTGGTAGCGCCTGCCGAAGAGATTGCGCTGCGTGAGAAGCAGCAACTGGAGAGTCGCAACCAGGTGGCCGAGTTGGCCCCTCTCTACACCGAATACCTGCAGATCAACTATGCCAAGGCGACCGAGGTAGCCTCCCTGCTCTCCTCCGAGAACACCAAGCTGCTCTCTGCCAGAGGAGCGGTCAGCGTGGATGAGCGGACCAACGTGCTGGTGGTCAAGGACACTGCTGATGTGATCAGCAACATCAAGCGGATGCTGGATATCCTCGACATTCCGGTCAAGCAGGTGGTGATCGAAGCGCGCATGGTCACCATAGATGATGGTTTTGACGAGGCACTCGGGGTGCGCTGGGGGGTGACCAAGAACGACGGGCACGGTAACAGTACCTCAGGCAGCATCGAGGGCAACGATGGATCAGGCAACAACAACGGTGGTTCTGCCATCACTCGACCCGGGGTAGAAGACAGGATGAACGTCAACCTGCCGGTCACCAACGCCGCTGGCACCCTGGCATTCCAGGTTGCTCGTCTGGCGGATGGCACTCTGCTGGATCTTGAACTGTCGGCGCTGGAAAAGGAGAGCAAGGCAGAGATTATCGCGAGTCCAAGAGTCACTACGGCCAACCAGAAACCCGCATTGATCGAGCAAGGGACCGAGATCCCCTATGTGGAGTCCTCCTCCAGTGGTGCTACCTCGGTTACCTTCAAGAAGGCTGTCCTCAGCCTCAAGGTTACCCCCCAGATCACGCCGGACAATCGGGTTATTCTGGACTTGACCGTGACCCAGGATACCAAGGGTGAAACGGTACCGACCGGTACCGGCGATGCGGTTTCCATCAACGCCCAGTCCATCACGACCCAGGTGCTGGTCAACAATGGCGAGACCCTGGTGCTCGGCGGCATCTATCAGCAGACCATCAAGAGCGACGTCAGCAAGGTGCCTCTGCTTGGTGATATCCCGGGCCTTGGCGTGTTGTTTCGCAAGACAACCAGCGAGAATAAAAAGCGGGAATTGCTGATTTTCGTGACACCCAAGATAGTTACCGACGCCTTCTGAATGCTTTACATGTGAGGGTAAAACACATATAACCTTACGCCCCAATGATGCTGGGGCGTAAGGGCTGCGGTTGCCAGTCCTGATTTCTATTGAGATAATCCCCCTCCTGATCCATCGCAAGATAAGGTTCATAGGTACCCCGATCGAGTGTTTGTCGGGGTCGTACAGTTTGTAATTACTAACGAAAAGACATGGCTGAGAAACGCAATATTTTCCTGATAGGTCCCATGGGTGCGGGCAAGAGCACCATAGGTAGACATCTGGCAGAACAACTGCATATGGAGTTTTTCGACTCAGATCATGAGATTGAGCGCCGCAGTGGTGCCGATATCGGCTGGGTGTTCGATGTTGAAGGCGAAGAGGGTTTCCGGATCCGCGAAGAGAAGGTCATAGGCGACCTTTCAGAACAGCAGGGTATCGTGCTGGCGACGGGTGGCGGTGCCATCAAGAGCCGAGAAACACGGAACAAGCTCTCTGCTCGCGGTATCGTGGTATACCTCGAAACAACGATTGAGAAGCAGCTGGCGCGCACACAAAGAGACAAGCGTCGCCCACTGCTGCAAACCGAAGAGCCGCCGCGCGAAGTGCTCGAGCGTCTGGCACAAGAGCGCAATGCGCTGTATGAAGAAGTGGCTGACTTTGTCATCCAGACTGATGATCAGAGCGCTAAAATCGTTGCCAATCAAATTGTTAAGTTGATCGGCATGTAATCTAGAGGACGTCCATGGAAAGGTTGAAGGTCGAACTGGGTGAACGCAGTTATCCCATCGAGATAGCGGCGGGTCTGTTGCAGCATGCAGAAGTGCTGACACATACCATCAAGGGAAAACGGGTCATGATAGTGACCAATACCGTTGTCGCTCCCTTGTATCTTGAGCGGATTATCCAGTTGCTGTCCGGTTTTCAGGTTGAACACCTGATACTGCCGGACGGTGAGGCTTACAAGACTCTGGCAACCTTCGAGCGGATCATGTCTGCTCTGCTGGAAACCAATCATGGTCGGGACACGACACTGATCGCCCTGGGGGGCGGTGTGATAGGAGATGTTGTCGGCTTTGCTGCGGCAAGCTATCAACGTGGCATTCCTTTTATTCAAGTGCCTACCACACTGCTCTCCCAGGTTGATTCCTCCGTCGGCGGCAAGACCGCCGTCAACCATCCCCTTGGCAAGAACATGATTGGAGCCTTCTATCAGCCCAAGCATGTGGTCATTGATACCGAGTGCCTCAAGACCCTGCCTGCCCGCGAATTTGCTGCCGGCATGGCCGAGGTTATCAAGTACGGCATCATCTGGGACGCCGAATTTTTCTCCTGGCTCGAAACCAACATGTCCCGTCTGCAGGCGCTGGAACCGGCTGCCCTGGCGTATGCCATCCGCCGTTGCTGCGAAATCAAGGCCGATGTGGTGACGCAGGATGAGACGGAGCACGGGGTTCGCGCTCTGCTCAATCTCGGTCACACCTTTGGTCACGCCATCGAGGCTGAAAAAGGGTATGGCAACTGGCTGCACGGTGAAGCGGTTGCCGCAGGCATGATGATGGCTGCCTCCACGGCCGAGGCCCGGGGCGATCTGGATGCAAGGCAGCTTGCTCGCATTCGCGATCTGCTGCTGGCGGCCAATCTGCCCATTCAGGCACCTGCCGATATGGATTTCTCTGCCTTCATTCGCCATATGCGCCGAGACAAGAAGGTATTGGAAGGCAAGTTGCGACTGGTGCTGCCGGTCGGTATCGGTCACGCGCAGGTCGTAGCCGATGTCTCCGATGATGAATTGCTGGCGGTGATTGAGTCTGGTCGTGAGTAACAATAAACTGCTTAAATTTCCTTCCCAGCGGCAGCTGGTTGATCGGCTGCTGCATCTGATTGAATTCAATCACCCTTTTATTTTTCTCTCCGGTAAACCCGGCAGTGGCCGCGGCACCCTGTGTGAATCCCTGCTCGGCAACTTGCCCGAAAAAGTGCGGGTAGTGAGCCTGATTGGCAGTGCAGCCATGAAGATGGCGGACGTGCGCCAGCTGCTGCTGCCCCAGGTGGTGGCAAGGCCGCTGTTCAATCCGCAGGATGCGCTGGCAGAAAGTTTCTTTCGCATGCTGTAGGGCAAGCCCTCCACCCTGTTGCTGCTGATCGAGCGTGCTGACGAGCTGCCTGCCGAGCTGATCGGCGAGCTGTGGAGTCTCTGCCGTCACAACGATACCCTGCCCATGCCACACCAGCTGGCGATCGTGCTCTCCGGGAGTGACGTCTGGTGTCGCACTCAGAAAAGCCTGCTAAAAGGGCGGGCCATGCCGGCTCTGGAGCTGGAGGTCGCGCCACTGAGCGCACCGGAGCAACGTATCTTCTTGTATGAGAAAGCCAAAGAGCTCAAGATCCCGACAGCCCTCTTGCCCAAGCTGAAAGTGGAAGAGATCCTGAACGTGGCGAATGGACATCCGTCCACCATCATGCAGTTACTGGAGGATATCATGACCGACAGAAGGCCCAAGAAACGTCAGGCCGAGTTGCCCGTTAAAAAGATTGCCATAGTGCTGGCGCTGGTTGCCGGCGGTCTGCTGGCCCTGAGCTATCTGCTGCCAGCCCTGTTCAGCGATGAAAGCAAGAGCACCGGGCTCGCCCCCTCACAAACCACAGCCTTGCCCATTCCCGTCTCAGGCGGAGATCCACTGACCGCAGGCGGTAGCAGCAATGACGGTCAGAGTGGCGGTCAAAGCAGCCCGAATGCCAGCGGTGATAACCCGGGCGGTGTGGTGCGTGATTGGCAGCCTGATGCCAAGGTATTGCCCAAAGCCGTCGAGAGCGAAACGCTGACTACTGAATCGACCAACTATGAGGGGCGCCGTGTGGTGATCTCCGACGAGGTGGTCCAGAAGTTGATGAAACAACCCAATGTCAGCGGTGCCTTGCCCACTGGTGTGGTGGATGAGCTGACCGGTGTCAGTTCCCGGGCTGCTTCGACCGAGAACCCATCGACCCAGGGACTGACAGCTCAAGCTCCCCAATCGGCCACTGAGCCCAAGGCCCGGAACACGGCCCCCGTTACCAAACCGGTCGCCAAGCCAGCCGTTGTCGAACCGGCGGCTGCACCTGCGCCCAAGGTCGCCCTGACGCCGACGGCGACCCTGAACAAGAAGCCCAGAAATCACTACAGCGTCCAGCTGATGGGGGCGAGCAACACAGCCGCGGTTGACAAGTTTGTGGCCGAACATGGTCTGACTGGCAATGTCTGGGTCTACAAAACCCAGTTCCGTGGCAGCCCCTGGTATGTGGTGCTGCAAGGGGATTACGCCAACACCACTCAGGCCAAGGCCGCCATTCGCAAGCTCTCGCCCGCCCTGCTCAAGGGGCAGCCCTGGCCCAAGTCGTTTGCTCAGGTACAAAAAGAGTTGAAGCAATAGCCATTCGGCCTGAGAAGGGGGTAGAATCGTCCCCCTTTTTGGGTCTATGCCTTCTTAACACCGGATTTCCATGAAAAAAACACGCGCTTTTTTAAAATGGGCCGGGGGAAAATACTCCCTGGTTGAAGAGATTGCCGAGCGTTTGCCTGCCGGGCGTGTGTTGTTGGAGCCCTTCGTCGGGGCCGGGTCTGTTTTTCTCAACACCGACTACGATGCCTATGTGCTCAACGATATCAATCCGGATCTGATCTGCCTGTACAACCATCTCAAGGTGATGCCGGATAATTTCATCACCGAAGCACGCAAGCTGTTCGTAGCGGAGCACAATCACAAGGCGGCCTACTACCGGCTGCGCACCCAGTTCAACCAGACTGAAACCACCTTCGAGCGGGCGATGCTGTTCCTGTTTCTCAACCGCCACGGTTTCAATGGCTTGTGCCGTTACAACAAGAAGGGCGGCTTCAACGTGCCGTTCGGTTCCTACAAGAAGCCCTACTTCCCTGAAAAAGAGCTGTGGGCCTTTGCCGAGAAGGCGCAGAAGGCGACCTTCATCTGTGAAAGCTACGCCGATGCCATCAAGCGTGCCGAGGAAGACTGGGTGATCTACTGCGATCCCCCCTATGCGCCACTCTCCAACACGGCGAGCTTCACCACTTATTCAGCCGGCGGCTTCACCCTGGACGATCAGGCCATACTGGCGCGGCTGGCACGTCATACCGCTGCCCGCAAGGGGGTGCCGGTGCTAATCAGCAACCACGACATAGCGCTGACCCGTGAGCTCTATCGTGGCGCCCGACTGGACGAGATCCTGGTCAAGCGCACCATCAGTCGCAACGGCGGCAGTCGCAACAAGGTAGCCGAGCTGCTGGCGCTTTATCCGCCCGGTATAGAGCCGGAACAGGGCTACTACCCAAGCGATGCCGAACTTGTTTCGCTCGGCTGATCCTCTGGCGGCACTTTCGGGTGCCGCTGCTGTATCTGCCTGTCGCGATCCTGGTGTTCGCCTCGTTTTCGCCGGATATGGGCGATAAATCGGGTGGCCCGCTTTTTCCTGCCTGTGTTCGGGTCGTTTTCATCTGATATTTGCGGTAAAATTGCGCCGCTTTTTCTGCCACGCTGCCAATGGATGACGCTGATGAAAGACTTTCTGATTGCCCCCTCAATCCTCTCCGCCGATTTCGCTCGTCTGGGTGACGATGTTGCCAGGGTGTTGACCGCCGGTGCCGACGTGGTGCATTTCGATGTGATGGACAACCACTATGTTCCCAACCTGACAATAGGCCCCATGGTCTGTCAGGCCCTGCGCGACTATGGCATCAAGGCGCTCATCGATGTGCACCTGATGGTCAAGCCGGTGGATCGCATCGTTCCGGACTTCGCCAAAGCGGGGGCCAACCTGATCACCTTCCACCCGGAAGCGTCCGATCACGTGGATCGTACCCTGGGCCTCATCAAGGAGCAGGGCTGTCAAGCCGGTCTGGTGCTGAATCCGGCGACCTCGCTCTCCTGTCTGGAGTACGTGATGGACAAGCTGGACGTGATCCTGCTGATGTCGGTCAACCCTGGCTTCGGTGGCCAGAGCTTCATCTCCGGCACCCTCGACAAGCTGCGTCAGGTGCGTCGCCTGATTGACGAGAGCGGCCGTGACATTCGCCTCGAGATCGACGGCGGCGTCAAGGTAGACAATATCCGCGCCATCGCCGAAGCGGGTGCCGACATGTTCGTGGCGGGCTCTGCCATCTTCAGCCAGCCTGACTACAAGGCGGTGATCGACCAGATGCGTGCGGAGCTGAGCCATGTCCAGCGCTGAGCGTGATTTTGATCTGGTGCTGTTCGATCTGGATGGCACCCTGATTGACAGTGCCCCCCAGCTGGCGCTGGCGGTCAACCGTACCCTCACTGAACTGGGTCTGGCCGAGGCTGATGAAGCTGTGGTGCGTACTTGGGTCGGCAATGGCGCCGACAAGCTGATCCAGCGCGCCCTGGATTATCGTGAGGCTCCTGAACTGTTTGCCAAGGCCCGCCCCCTGTTCGATCAGCACTATCAGGCCTGCCTGCTGGAAGGGCTTGAAATGTATGACGGTGTGGAACAGAGCCTGCGCCGCTTGCAAAAGCTGGGTTACAAACAGGCCGTGGTGACCAACAAACCGAGTCACTTCGTGCAGCCAATCCTGGATGCCCTTGGCATCAGCGACTGTTTCGCGCTCTGGCTGGGTGGCAACTGTGTGCCGGTCAAGAAGCCGAGCCCCGAGCCCCTGCTGCATGCCTGCCATGAGCTGGGCGTCAGTCCGTCCCGCACCCTGATGGTGGGCGATTCCGAAAATGACGTGCTGGCTGCTCAGTCTGCTGGCATGAAAGTAGTGGGGCTCACCTACGGCTACAACTATGGTCGTCCCATTGCAGATTCCCGCCCGGACTGGGTATATGAGCAGTTTGCCCAGCTCGATGCCCTGTTAGCCGAGTAAGGTGTCGGGTTGGCCGAATAACAAGGATTAACACTCTCATGACTAAACCAATCGTACTGAGCGGGGCCCAGCCGTCGGGTCAGCTGACCATAGGCAACTATATGGGCGCCCTGCGTCAGTGGGTCAACATGCAGGATGACTTCGACTGCCTCTACTGCATCGTCGATCTGCATGCCATCACCACCCGTCAGGAGCCAGCCGCCCTGCGCAAGGCGTGTCTCGATGCCGCCGCCCTCTATCTGGCGGTGGGGATCGATCCGGCCAAGAGCACTGTCTTCATCCAGTCCCACGTGCCGCAGCACGCCGAACTGGGCTGGATCCTGAACTGCTACACCCAGATGGGCGAGCTGTCGCGCATGACCCAGTTCAAGGACAAGTCCGCCCGTTTCGAGAACAACGTCAACGTCGGCCTGTTCGGTTATCCGGTGCTGATGGCGGCAGATATCCTGCTCTATCAGGCCAACCAGGTACCGGTTGGCAACGATCAGAAACAGCATCTGGAGCTGACCCGCGACATCTGCACCCGTTTCAACAACCTGTACGGCGAAGTGTTCACCCTGCCTGAACCCTTCATTCCGACCGAAGGTGCGCGGGTGATGAGCCTGCAGGATCCGACCAAGAAGATGTCCAAGTCTGATGACAACGAGGCCAACTTCATCGGCCTGCTGGAAGATCCCAAGCAGATCGTCAAGAAGATCAAGCGTGCCGTGACCGACTCCGACGAGCCGGCAGTGGTGCGTTTTGATCCGGAGAACAAGCCGGGTGTCTCCAACCTGCTGACCCTGATGTCCGGGGTGACGGGCCGTTCCATCCCCGAATTGGAGCAGCACTTCGAAGGCAAGATGTATGGTCACCTCAAGACCGAGACTGCCGAGGCGGTCGTTGCCTTGCTGGAGCCCATTCAGGCGCGCTTCCGCGAGTTGCGTCAGGATGAGGCTCATCTGCAAACAATTTTGGCGGCAGGCGCACAAAAGGCGCGTGAAAGGGCTGAAAAAACACTGACCAGCGTATATGATGTAGTCGGCTTCGTTCCTCGAGCCTGACATACTGGGAAGGTGTAGTAGAAGAGAGCTGGGTCTTTGCCTGGCTTTCTTTGTTTTACCCGACCTGCTATTCGTTAATTCATCTTCCAATTTCAAACGCGGGCTTCTGCCCCAAGAGTGAGCATGTCTGTCGAATTAAACACCACGATTGAAGAGTTGGGTGACAAGGGTCACTGGCTGCGTAAATTCCGCAAGGCCAAGAACCTCAATACCCTGCAACTGATGGTCTCCAACGCCATCGACAAATATCACAACACCCCCGCCATTGCCGCCGCCATCTATCTGGCAGAATGCCAGCGCGAGCGCGAAATGGAGCAGGGCCGCTATCTGGATCGTTGATTCTCTGCCTCTGGTTGCCCCATGCTGTTGTTGATCGATAACTACGACTCCTTTACCTGGAACCTGGTGCAGTATTTTGGCGCTCTGGGGCAAGAGGTGGTGGTAAAGCGCAATGACGAGCTGACGCTGGATACCATAGCGCAGCTAGCTCCCCGTTATCTGGTGATCTCTCCCGGCCCCTGCACGCCCAATGAGGCGGGTATCTCCCTGTCGGCCATCAGCCGTTTTGCGGGTCAGCTCCCCATCCTTGGCGTCTGTCTCGGTCACCAATCCCTGGCTCAGGCTTTCGGTGCCAGAGTGGTGCGCGCGCGTCAGGTAATGCACGGCAAGACTTCCCTTATTCGCCATCAGGGCGGGGGAGTATTCAAGGCGCTCAACAACCCGCTGCGGGTCACCCGCTACCATTCGCTCATCGTGGAACGGGAAACCCTGCCCGACTGCTTCGAGGTTACCGCCTGGAGTGAACACGCCGATGGCTCTTTTGACGAGATCATGGGTCTGCGCCATAAGCAGTTGAATATAGAGGGAGTCCAGTTCCATCCGGAGAGCATTTTGAGCGAGCAGGGCCACCAATTGCTGGCCAATTTTCTGACAAGTTCCTGAATGGTTGTGATTGGCCTCACAGAATCGAGATGAGGCCAAAAATATTTTCCCTGACACTTTATTCACCCCCCTCCCTGTCCAAATTATCTCTTGCCAACACCCCCTGAGCCGTTATGCAATGCGGTTGCCTAAAATCTCACAGGCAATCGAACATTGTTCCCTGTAACTTGCTTTGTTGCAGACTTTTAGCTTTTTTTCTGTGACAATGCCGATGTGTTTACATGGATTTAACTTTTGGGCGGTGGATTATTCTGTCGCCAGATCGAAGGAGAGCAATATGTCAGAGTTGTTGGCAGTGACACGTGAAGTGTTTGATGAAGTGATGGTTCCCAACTATGCGCCCGCCAAGATAATCCCGGTGCGTGGTGAAGGGTCACGTGTCTGGGATCAGGAAGGCCGTGAGTATGTCGACTTTGCCGGCGGGATCGCCGTCAATGGCCTGGGTCATTGCCATCCCAAGCTGGTCGAAGCCCTGAAAACCCAGGGCGAGAAGCTGTGGCACCTCTCCAACGTGATGACCAACGAGCCGGCTCTGCGTCTGGCCAGTAAGCTGGTTGCCGCCACCTTCGCCGACAAGGTCTATTTCTGCAACTCGGGCGCCGAAGCCAACGAAGCGGCCCTCAAGCTGGCCCGTCGTTATGCCATCGAGAAATTCGGTGAGCACAAGACCCAGATCATCGCTTTCCATCAGGGTTTCCACGGTCGTACCTTCTTTACTGTCAGCGTGGGTGGCCAGGCTGCCTACTCGGATGGTTTCGGTCCCAAGCCGGCTGATATCACCCATGTGACTTACAACAATCTGGCGGAGCTGGCTGCCGTCATCTCCGACAATACCTGCGCCGTGGTGATGGAGCCGCTGCAAGGGGAGGGTGGCATCATTCGTCCGACCGACGAGTTTGCCAAAGGGGTGCGTGAACTCTGTACCAAGCACAATGCCCTGCTGGTCTATGACGAAGTACAATCCGGGGTTGGCCGTACCGGTGATCTGTTTGCCTACATGGGTCTTGGCGTCACGCCTGACATCCTCACCAGCGCCAAGGCGCTCGGCGGTGGCTTCCCCATCGGTGCCATGCTGACCACCAATGAAATCGCGGCTCACCTGAAAGTGGGCACTCACGGTTCCACCTACGGCGGCAACCCGCTGGCGTGCGCGGTGGCCGAGGCGGTGATCGACGTGGTCAACACCCCGGAAGTGCTGAGCGGCATCAAGCAGCGTGAACAGCTGTTCCGCGCCGGTCTCGACGCCATCAATGCCAAGTACCACTGCTTCAGTGAAGTGCGTGGCAAGGGCCTGTTGCTCGGCGCCGTGCTGAACGATGACTACAAGGGCCGCTCCCGTGATTTCTTGCTGGCCTCCATCGACCAGGGGCTGATGGCGCTGGTAGCAGGCACTAACGTGGTGCGCTTCGCACCGTCACTGGTTATTCCGGAAGCGGACATCAAGGAAGGGTTGGCACGGTTCGAGAAAGCGGTTGCCCAGGTGGTTAACGCCTGATCCTAATTGAGGTGGGGAGCCCTCCCGGCAGGAGCCGGGACCCCACCTGTCGTCAATGAAAGGGAGTTGTCATTTATGTTGGTTATCCGTCCTATCGAGCAAAAAGATTTTGCCGGTCTCAAGACCTGTGCCATTGAATCCGGTACCGGCATGACATCATTGCCTGTCAACGATGAACTGCTGCAGCGCAAGATAGATGCCTCGACCCAGACCTTCTCGGACAAACCGGCAGGTAAGGGTGATTGCCTCTACTTCTTCGTGGCTGAGGATCTGGAGACCGGCGAAATGGTCGGTACCTGCGCCATTGATGCGGCCGTCGGCCTGTCCCAGCCGTTCTACAACTATCACATCGGCAAGGTGGTGCACTCTTCCCCCAAGCTCGGCATCTACAACGTGGTCGAGACGCTCACTCTGTCGAATGACTACACCGGCAATTCCGAGCTGTGCACCCTGTTTTTGCGCGAATGCGCCCGCGAGGGGCTCAATGGCCGCCTGCTCTCCAAGCACCGTTTCCTGTTCATGGCCGAGCACCCCGAGCTGTTTGACAAGACCGTCTTTGCCGAGATGCGTGGCGTCTCCGATGAAAAAGGTCACAGCCCCTTCTATGAGTGGCTGCAAAAGCATTTCTTCTCGATGGATTTTCCTACCGTCGACTATCTCACCGGCATCGGCAAGAAGCGCTTCATCGCCGAGTTGATGCCCAAGTACCCCATCTACGTCAACCTGCTGAGCAACGAGGCGCGTGCCGTCATCGGCCAGACCCACGAGAAGACCCGCCCGGCCATCAAGATGCTGCAGGATGAGGGGTTCGTGAACCGTGGCTACGTTGACATCTTCGATGCCGGCCCCACCGTCGAGTGCGACGTAAAGAACATTCGCAGCGTGCGCCGCAGCCAGAAGCTGCGAGTGCTGATCGGCGAGCCCATAGGTGGCAAGACCCATCTGATCTGCAACACCCGCTACGAACAGTATCGCGCCTGCCACGGCAATATCCGGGTTGATCTGGACAAGCACGAAGCCATCATTCCGCCCAAGATGGCGGCGGCACTCAAGGTGCAGGATGGCGACATGGTGCGTGTCGTCGATCTCGACTGAGCCGCCTTGTCTGGTGTTGAAGGCAGCAGAACCGCATATGAAACAGGCAGCCAAGGCTGCTTGTGAAACACAGGGAGTGAATTGATGAGCCATTTAGTACAACTTATCGACGGCCAGTGGCTGGCCGGTGAAGGCAAGCCGTTCGAGTCAATGGATCCGGCCAAGAATGAAGTCGTCTGGCAAGGGGGCGCCGCCAGTGCCAGTCAGGTGGATGCAGCCGTCAAGGCGGCCCGCGCTGCCTTCTACCATTGGTCCGATCTGGCCCTCGAGGATCGTCTGGCCATAGTGCGCCGCTACGCCGATTTGCTCGGCGAGCACAAGGAGGCGTTGGCGCTCACCATTGCCCGCGAAACCGGCAAGCCCCTGTGGGAAACCCGCACCGAAGTGGCCGCCATGCAGGGCAAGATTGCCATCTCCATTCGCGCTCATGACGAGCGCACCGGCACTGTCGAGAACCCCATGCCGGGTGCCAAGGCATTCGTGCGCCACAAGCCCCACGGCGTGGTCGCCGTGTTCGGCCCCTACAATTTCCCGGGTCATCTGCCCAACGGTCACATAGTACCGGCGCTGATCGCGGGCAATACAGTGGTGTTCAAGCCCTCCGAGCTGACCCCTATGGTGGCTGAAGCCATGCTGAAGGTCTGGCAGGAGGCGGGTCTGCCCAAGGGTGTCCTCAACCTGGTGCAGGGCGAGGTAGAGACCGGCAAGGCGCTGGCGGGCAATCCGGATATCGACGGCCTCTTCTTTACCGGCTCGTCCCGTACTGGCCATTTCCTCCATCAGCAGTTTGCCGGCCAGCCTGGCAAGATCCTGGCGCTGGAGATGGGCGGCAACAACCCGCTGATCGTCAAGGATGTGAGCGATGTGGATGGCGCCGTCCATGCCATAGTCCAGTCAGCCTTCATCACCTCCGGCCAGCGTTGCACCTGCTCGCGCCGTCTGTTTGTCGAGCGCGGTGCCCGGGGCGATGCCCTGGTCAAGCGATTGGTAGAGGTGGTCGGCCAGATCAAGGTCGGTCTCTATGATGCCGCCGATCAGCCTTTCATGGGGGCCATGATCAGCGAGAAAGCGGCTCTCGGCATGGTAGCTGCGCAAGTCAATCTGCAACAACTGGGTGGCGAGAGTCTGCTCACCCTCAAGCACCTGGAAGCGGGCACCGGCTTCGTGTCACCCGGCATCATAGACGTGACCGCAATCGGTGCACTGCCGGACGAAGAGTATTTCGGCCCGCTGCTGCAGCTCATTCGCTACGACGACTTCGATGCCGCCATCGACCAGGGCAATGCCACCAGCTTCGGCCTCTCGGCGGGCCTGCTCGGTGACAACGAGGCGGACTGGCAGCATTTCTTCAAGCGGATCCGCGCCGGTATCGTCAACTGGAACAAGCCCATCACAGGTGCCTCCAGCGCCGCGCCGTTCGGCGGCATAGGTGCCTCCGGCAACCACAGGGCGAGCGCCTACTACGCCGCCGACTACTGTGCTTATCCCGTTGCCTCCGTCGAGGACAGCAAGGCTGCCATGCCGGATCAGCTGTCGCCTGGTTTGACCTTTTAACGAGGAAGAGGCCGACAGCCAGGCCGCCACGGCTGACACTGTCCTCCTCTGCGCTGAGCGCTGATAACAAAAGCTGAGCGCTGATAACAAAAAATAAAAGGGGCACTGAACAGGTGCCCTTGTCTGTACCCGCAATCAAAGGAAAGAGAGATGCAAAAGGATATCGACACCCTGTTCGGTCACTTGTGGGATAACTACATTCAAGTCACCCCGAGCGCCCTCAAGGTCCACACCCTGCTGGGTGGCGGCGAGCCCATCGTCAATGATCACGTGGCGTTTCGCACCTACAACCTGCCCAAATTGGGCCTCGAGAAGCTGGCCGCCCACTTCCTGGCGCTCGGTTACGAGCAGAAGGGCGAGTATGTGTTCAAGGCCAAGAAGCTCTATGCCAAGCACTTCGAGCATAAAGATCCGGATGCCCCCAAGGTGTTCATCAGCGAGCTGAAAGTGGAGGAGCTCTCCGAGGCGGCCCAGGCCATCATCTACAAGCTGGCTGAGCAGGTGCCTGATCACCTGACCGACACCCAGGCATTCCTCTACACGGGGGCGCCCTGGCAGGTATCCTGGGCCGATTACCAGACCCTGCTGGCAGAGAGCGAGTACGCAGCCTGGATGGCGGCCTGGGGCTATCGTGCCAACCACTTCACGGTCAACATCAATCGCCTCAAGCAGTTCGATACCATCTTGCAGGTCAACGCCGCCCTCAAGGCGGCCGGCTTCGTGCTCAACGGCGTGGGTGGCGAGGTGAAAGGGGACCCGCAGGTGATGCTGGAGCAATCCTCCACCATGGCCGACAAGGCGGATGTACCCTTCAGCGATGGCGTGCGCACCATCCCGAGCTGCTTCTACGAGTTCGCCCTGCGCTACCCGCAGGCCGACGGCGTGCTCTACCCGGGCTTCGTCGAAGCCTCGGCCGACAAGATCTTCGAATCCACCAACGCCATGTAACGGCGATGGTTGGCAAACACGCCCCGAAAGGGGCGTTTTTTATGGCGTTTTGTGCCGGGCCCGTAGACCCCCGTTTGTCGCTGATATGCTCTCATCCAGGCCGCTGCGCGATATCTCAGCCGAGTCGGAGTTGAACGACCGAGTCTACCCGCGAGGGTGGGCCAGGATACTCGTCTGTCACACCTGCTGCAGCGCGCCTTCGGTGGCCAGCAAGGTGGTCATGCCGCCGGCCTTGCCTGCCTGAATGCCGATCTGGGTATCTTCAAACACCAGGCAGTTGGCGGGATTGGCGCCGAGCAGCTCGGCCACCTTCAGGAAAGTATCCGGATGGGGTTTGTGGTTGTGGATGTCGTCGGCACTGACCAGCACGGAGATATAGGCATCCAGGCCGGTGTTTTTCAAAATGCGCTCGGCATGATCCCGCGATGACCCAGTGCCTATGCCCATCGGCACCTTGCCGTGGCAGCCCCTGACCAGCTCCCACATGGAGGGGAAGACGCTGACCTTGTCGATATGCGCCAGATAGAGGGCCACCTTGCGGCGAGTGAAGGCATCCACATCGATATCCAGTCCGTGCTGCTCGGCCAGCATGCTCACTATCTTGCGGGTGGGAATGCCGCCATATTCATTGAGCTGCTCGCGATTGAACGGCAGACCGAACTCTGCGCTGGTTGCCTCCCAGGCATCCAGATGCAGGGGCATGGAGTCCACCAGGGTGCCATCCATATCGAAAATCAGGGCGTCGTATTGATCAAACCGGAACTGCTCGGACATGGGTCTGCTTCCTCTTGGGCCAAAAGACCACACTACCAGATCCGGCGTTCGGATGCCGCGACGGCCGTCATGGTCAAGGGACTGGCCGCTGGATGGCAGTGGTTTTAGCCATCGGATAATGATTTATGAGACAATAATAAGTTCTTTGCCGCAGATTTTGGCATTTCACATTAGCGAGCCGGTTATATGTCCCCAAAAACCATCTTCTCAAGCGTGGCCCTGGTGATCGCCCTGGGTTCACTGGAAAAGAGCATAGTCACCACCCCCTTGCCCATCATTGGCGCCGAGCTGAACGCAGGCGCAGCCCTCACCTGGGTGGTGACCGCCTATCTGTTGGCAGCCACCGCCGCCCTGCCCGTGTATGGCAAGTTGAGCGACCTGTTCGGTCGGGTACGCATGCTCAATATCGGTATTGGTCTTTTTCTGGCGGGGTCCGTGGCCTGCGCTCTGGCGCAGGATCTGCCGACCCTGCTGGCGGCTCGCGTGCTGCAAGGGCTGGGGGGCGGCGGCCTTATTGCACTTGCCTTTACCGTGATTGCCGACTGCATACCGCCACGGGAGGTGGGCAAGTATCAGGGTTACATCTCGGCCGTGTATGCGGTCTCCAGCATCGCCGGGCCTCTGCTCGGCGGCTACTTTACCGAGCAGTTGAGCTGGCGCTGGATCTTCTGGATCAACCTGCCTCTCGGGGCGCTCGCCATCTGGCTGGTGAACCGCAACCTCAAGCACCTCAATGTGCGTCGTCACAGCCGTTTCGACTGGAAGGGGGCGGCACTGCTCATCACAGTGACCACGCTGACCCTGTTGCTGTTATCACCCGAGACTGCGTTGCCCCCCATCTGGCTGGCGGCGGGTTTGGCGGTTGCCTTGCTGCTGCTGATCCTGGTGGAGCGACGTGCCCATGATCCTATCCTGCCTGTCCATCTGGTGCGGTTGCCCGGTTATCTGGTGAGTGTGCTGCTGGCACTGGTTTCGCAACTGCTGATGTTCGCCGTGCTGGTCTATCTGCCGTTGCAGATGCAGTGGCAGAAGGGAATGGGGGCCAGCGAGAGCGGCCTCTACATGGTGATCTTCATGGTCTGCATCACGGCGGGTGCCTTCGTCGGCGGCAAGCTGATCGGTCGCACCGGTTACTACAAGCGGTTCGTGGTGGTGGGCTTTGCACTGTCTGCGCTGGCTTTGTGGCAAATTCATTTCGATGTCTGGGCCAGTCTGGGGCTGGGCTTTGCCGGTCTGGGTCTGGGGCTGGTGCTGCCGGCCCTCGCGGTTGTGGTGCAAAATGCATTGCCGGCAGCGGATCGCGGCATCGGCATGTCCCTGTTCAACTTCGGCCGTGAGCTGGGGGGCGCGGTCGGGGTCGCCATCTGCTCCGTGCTGTTTCATGCCGCCCTGCCAGCGGGCACCAGCCACAATCTGGCCAGCCTGAGTCCGGTCGAGCTGGCTCCGGGGTTCAGTGCTACCTATATCGGCATGGCGCTGATCGCCAGTGCCGCCTTGCTCATCACACTATTGGCATTGAAGCGGCACGAGCTGGCTACCATGCCTGCCTGATGACGATCAGACTGGATGTGAAGAGGGCTCCCAACGGGAGCCCTCTTTGTTATCCGGTTTCACTGGTCGCCGGCAGGCCGATCACTCCTGCGGGGGAGCCTCCTTGCCGGCCAGCTGGCTGAGCCAGGCGAAGCGGCGGTTGGCGTCCAGTTCCGCCTCCCGGTAGAGCTGGGTGGCGATCTCCGGCAGCTGACGTTCGAGGCGCTGGAAGCGGGGCTCCTGGCTCAGGGTCTCGGCCAGCGAGGCGTTCGGTGCCCGGGAGTCGAGCGCCAGCGGCAGCTTGCCCTCGTCGCTGCGGCGAGGATCGAAGCGGTAGAGCGGCCAGAAGCCGGTGGCGGTCAGCTGCTTCATCTGCTTGTGGCTCTGGGCCAGATCGTAGCCGTGCTCCTCGCAGGGGCTGTAGGCGATGATGAGCGACGGCCCCGGGTAGGCTTCCGCCTCCTGAATGGCCTTCACCGTCTGGTTCATCTGGGCGCCGAGGGAGATCTGCGCCACATAGACGTGGCCATACATCATGATGCTGGCACCAAGATCCTTGCGCCCCTTGCGCTTGCCCTGCTCGCCAAACTTGGTGATGGCACCGAGTGGCGTGGCCTTGGACTGCTGGCCGCCGGTGTTGGAGTA
>Ga0115550_1001291_pt1 | contig 18975 bp, 9 predicted proteins | sample COGITO_mtgs_1005_FD_87177 | JGI IMG/M metagenome (GOLD analysis project Ga0115550, IMG submission 87177) | Pelagic marine microbial communities from North Sea - COGITO_mtgs_100511 | ecosystem: Environmental > Aquatic > Marine > Epipelagic | place: Germany:Helgoland, sampling site Kabeltonne... | reverse complement strand
AGCACGGTAACCATTTGGATAACGAATTAAAAGGGGAACATGTAAACCACTATTACCAACAGCTCTTTTTTGTCTCAAGAGATTTCCACCATGATCACTCCAAAAGAAAATTATAGAATTATCCAGAACTCCATCAGTCTCTAGTTGCTTTAGTAATTGACCAACTTCTTTATCAAGAGCTTCAATGTTTGAATATTTTCGTGCAATATCTCTTCTTACCACAGGAATATCAGGATAATAATCTGGAATAGATACTTGAGAGGGATTTACCGTCATAGGTTTGTCTTTCCGTAGCCAAATTCTTGATTCATGGGTTGTGTAAAAATTTTTCACATAAAAGAATGGAGCTCCTTTTGGAGCATTTTTGTAAGATCCACCTCCAAAAACATCATCCCAAGTTGTAAATGGTGGATTAAATTGATAGTCACATTTATTGTCATTTACACAATAATAATTTTCTGCTCTAAGGTACTCTGGAAAAAGTTTTACATAAGATGGAGTTACTACTTCATATTCTGGAACATTTTTTCCAGATTTATCTAGAATTCCTTTGTCGAGTTTATGAAAAACATCTTCAGGAGATTTGTAATTATTATGATTTCCTGTTCTCATATTGTGAGCTCCTAATCTAGCAGGGTACATTCCTGTAATAATAGAAAATCGGCTTGGTGCGCACACCCCAACTGTAGAAAAAGCATTGGTATATTTTACACCCTCAGCAGCTATTCGATCTATGTTAGGTGTATTAATCGCTTCATTTCCATAGGTGCTAAGGATTGGGCCAATATCTTCACAGCTAATCCAAATAATATTTAATGGTTTTTCAGTTTTCTCTTGAGCCTGAATAAAAAGGAAACAAAAAAGCATAAATAGAAGGTGTATATTTTTCATTCTTGTATTTTTAATAATGAATAGATTTATAATCCTTCGAGGTTAATTTTCCTTGTAATTTTTCACTAACATCATTCCATTTTGATAGTCTGTCTAATGGATGAAGTGTGGGCTTTATCAATGGCATTTTATCTGTAATTAAAAAATCATTTTGTGATATCATCCAATTTTGTAACTCTTTTGACAATAGCTCCTTTTGTTTTGCATATTTTTTGTCATTTGCAAGATTTTTGGATTGGTAAGGGTCTTTTTGTAAATCATATAACTCCTCGTAAGGTGTATTTGGAAACGATTGAGCTCCTATTTTAATAAATTGATTTACTATTTCATTTTTGCCCAAATTTGATTCCACAACTTCTAGTGCATTGTAGTTTTTTATCAATTTATATCTTTCGCCTTTAACCATTCTTGAAGGGAAAACAGTACAAGCGCGAATATTTTGCTTAGTTGCAACACCATATATGTATTTATGAACATTTTTTTTATCACCTTTTAAGGTTTTGTAAAAACTCTTTCCATCTAAATTTTTTGGAATTGAAGAATTTGATACTTCTAAAAGAGTTGGTAAAACATCTACAAATGTTAGTAGTGTATTCGATGACGTATTGGGTTGAATGTGATTTGGCCATCTAACAATAAAAGGAACTTTAAGACCTTGTTCAGAAAGTCCCCATTTACCAGACATACCATGATCTGACGCATAAATAAACAAAGAATTATTTCTTAGCCCATAGGTGTCAACCATTTTTAAAATTTTTCCTAATTGAGTATTATCATCTTCTATATTTTTATAGTATCCTGGCATATGATTTTTGACATTTCCTTTGTGATAAGGAAGTTTATAAATGTCTTTTTTAGAATATTTTGTTGTTTTGGGATAGGGCCCATGAGGATAATCTGATGTTATAAACAAACAAAAAGGTTTTTTTGAGTTTTTTAAATAATTATCAATTTTTTCTAGCGGTAAATAACGATGCTTAATTGAGCCAAAATAGTGATTCCAATTAAAAACTGAATTTGGTTTTACATGACTTTTTCCTGCTAAAATAACTTCATAGCCAGCGTCTTGTAAACGGTCTGTTACACTTTTTAAACCTGGTTTTACACCAATATGATTTGCCATACATCCATTTTTCACAGGGTACATTCCTGTAAAAATTTGAGAACGACTAGGAGCACAAATAGCTTGAGCTGTGTGAAAGTTAGTAAACCTCATTCCTTCCTTGGCTAGTTGATCTACATTAGAAGTACTTACTTTTGGATTTCCATAACACCCATAATCTAACTGATCTTGATCGTCGGCCAAATAAAAAATAAAATTAGGGCGCTCTATCGATTCCTTTATTTTTATTGTCTCTAGAGAGGTAATATCCTTACTGTTTTTACCCGAAAAAGTAATAAGAAATAATGATGTTATATATCCGCATATTAATATTCTTTTCATTTTTTTATTTTTTTATGAACTTAACTACAGTATCTGATGATTTTATTTTGGATTGAATTTTTATAAAATAAATGCCACTCGAAAGCTCAGAAGTTTTCAAATCATATGTTTTTTTATTTTTTATTTGTGTTTCATATATTTTTCTCCCATCAGAATAATACAACGTTATTGAATATTGATCATCTTCATGAAATTTGAGTGTTGTATTTTCATCTGTTGGGTTAGGATATATTGTTATTAAATTTTCAAATGCATTAGAGGTTTCAATAGTATTTGTTGCTAATACCGAGGAATCTATTGTGTAAACCAAAGTGTGAAGTGACATGGAAGGAATACTAAGATTTGTGTACCTAGAGCCTAATTCAAAAGAAACATCCTCATACAAACTATAATTATCACTCTCTGTATCTGAGGTTACATAATGAGAAATGTTTGTAGCTCCGATGGGAACATCTATTGAAAAATCCTGATCTTGACCTTCATTAAATAGCTGTAAGATTATTTTTGATTGATCAGGAGATAGAAATGCACCAACCATTAGCTCTCCCTCAATTGTTTGACTATCTATAACTCTATATCCTTTTTTTATAAGATTTGAAAAATGCTTAAAAGTGTGGTATCTTTTAGGTAAAATAATTGTTCCATTTGCATCCCAAGCTACTAAACTAGAGTATCCCCCCACATCTGCTTCTTCGTAAAATAAATGCATCATATAAGCAGTCATACCTCCTTCATTGAAGCCTCTTAGCATCCACTTTATATAATTAGCAGCATCTGTCATGGATTGATCTGTACTATTAAGATTTGCAGATTCTGTAACCCATACAGGTTTATTTTGAGCCGCTAGTTTTAAACTACTCCAATTGGCATTATGTTGAGCATCTGCATAGGTATGTGTTGCTACTACATCTACCGCAGCTTCAATTGCTGGATTTGTAAACATGCTATTTATATAATTTGTTGTAGAATTAGAATTATTGTTAGAGTTTTCAACTCTAAAACATTCTGGTGAAATAATTTTAACATGGTCTAATTGAGCACTAGTTAGTCTTCCATTTAGATTTAAGATAATAGAAGACAGCTGAGAGGGTGTCGTATTCATAGACTCATAGGCAACCTCGTAATCTGGTTCGTTGGTTGGTGAAATAGCTGTTACATCAATATTATACCTTGATTTCATTCCTTCTAGAAATGCAATTAAAAATTCACTGTATTCGGGTTCTCCTCCATTTATTAATGTACCTCCATTGTTATGCTGTCCGTTTGTTTTTAACCAACTAGGTGCAGAATTACAATTACCAATAACATGGTCAAAACCATTACTACTCAAACTTAAAGCATTTTGTAATGCTTCAGCTACATAGCGTGTCCTTGATTCATTAGGGTTACTATCATAACGTGTCCAGTCTAGTTGTGAGTCGTCTAATACATAAGGGTCGTTATTGTCATTTGAAGGTTCAAGATCATGATAAATAAAAAAACGAATCATATTAACTTCTAAATCTTGAAAGCAATAGGCCTCTATTTCATTTCTTAAATTGTTATCTAGCACATATAAATCCTCAGTTCTTCTTTTAATCCCTGCGCCAAAACCATCAATAGTTTGGTGTGCATTGATAGGTGTTATATTTACATAATTACCAGGAATTACTGAAACTTCATCTAAATAATACGTAACTCCAGCATTTAAAAACCAAAATTTTAATTGGTTAGCGTTAGCTGTATTATCAACTGTAAAAGTATGCGTATATCTCTGCCATGTATCTGTTACCCATATATTTTGTCCTTGAAAACTATCATCTATTTCAGACCTGAAAACAACTTTTAATTGTCTAGAGGAAGCTCCTTCAATTTTAGCATAAAATGAAACTGTATATTTTTGACCAGCAATAACCTCAAAATTATATTGACTTGAGGTACTTATGTCATAGTTATTATCTCCTAAAGAAATGACCTCACTCTTTAATGCCTTTGTGCTTCCAGAAATAAGATTGTCAGTTGAGATAGAAAAGTTAGCATTTGCGTCATTATTGGCTTGTGTTTGCCAGTTAGAAAAAAAGCCATTTTCAGTATCTTCCATCTCACCATTTTGAATCGGAAGTTGATTTTGAGATATCAACTGAAAAATTGATATAATATAAATCAATAAAAAAGTTCTTAATTTTTCCACTCGAACTATTTATGTTTAATTACGTAATTACTATCTAATAAAATTACATTTTGATACATGAGTTCAATATTATTTTTGAAGAAATAAGTATTAAATTTGAAGCTAAATGACCATTTTATAATAAACAAACCATAATCTTAAGATTATGGTTTGTTAGAAGTCATAAGTTTAATAGAAATTAATTACCCATCAATTAATTCATTAGTGTTAATTTCTATTTGAGGAATTGGAAGACTCATTGTTTCTGTTGGGTCTGTACTCAAAAGAATATCAACTGAAGGTTTAAAACCAGGATTAGAATTATTATTGTGGATTAAAATAGTATTGTTTAAAAAATAATCAAATCCTCGTCTTCTGTTGTTATGAGAATCTTCACCTTCTCCAATCAATTCAAATCGATATTCATTCATGATTGCTTTTCTGAAATCATCTTGGGAACCATAAAAACCAACTTGAGGTGTCATACCAACTCTATTTAAAACTTCAGTAACAAAACTTAATTGTTGACCATTTTGTAATTCATTCGAAATTTCAGCTAACATAAGAAGTAAATCAGCATATCTGTAAACAACTATATTTTGACTGTTAAATTGATTACTATGTGTTTTATCCTTTTCAGCAAATTTGAAAAGAAACGGGTGGCTTGCTCTTACATTTCTTCTAGTTGTAATTGCAGGGTATGTTCGTTGAGGAGCTCCAGTTCTTGCATGGGTATAATCATACATGTATGTAGCATCTATTCTAGGGTCATTTGGATACATAGCTCTATGAATTTCAAAAATATCAGCATTAACTCTTAACCAACCGAAATTTTGAGACATTTTATAGTTGTTTGGGGTATAATTTCTTCCCATTTGAGAATTACTGGCATCTTGACTTGTTTGAAGCTCAAAAATAGACTCCGAATTATTTTCGTTAGAATCTGTAAATATGCTGCTATAATCAGAAACTAATGAATATTGTCCATACACTTTATTAGCTTCGTCATATGCCATTTGCCAATAATCCATTTCAGACATAGATTCATTTCTTAATTCAGAATTGGTAGCCAATGTCATATATACTTTAGCTAACAACATGTTTGGGGCATATTGTTTTGGATAACCTAATCCGGTTGAACCATTTATCAAACTAGCAGCCACTTCAGCGTCACTAATAATTTGAGCGTATACTTCTTTCGATAATGATTTAGCTTTATTAATATTGTCTTGATCAGAAAGTTCTGTCCATAAAGGGATGTCCTTAAAAAGTCTAGTTAAATCAAAATATGCCCAAGCACGAACGAAGTAAGCTTGTCCAATAATATCATTAAAGAGTAATTCATCACTCGTAGTTGGATTTTCAGTTATTGAAATATTTTTAATTGCTGCGTTTGCTTGAGCGATCGCAGCATAAACTCCTCTCCAAAATCGTTCAGAATCTAAATCTTGAACGGGTTTTAATGCCATTAAATTACGATTATGGGGATTGTTAACATTATTACCCTGCCTATGAGTAATAAAAAGCCCTGAAAAACCATTATTAATCCAATAACGTCTTTCCATCGAATCATACGTTGTAAGTCTTTCATAAATACCATCTAAAGCTGCTTTTGCACTTTGAGGGTTATCATACATTGTTTGATCAAGAAATATTGGATCTTCATCTAAGTTGCATGAATTCGTTAGAATACCAAAAATAATTACTATTATAAATTTTAAATTTTTCATGTGTTTATTTTTTATTTTTTATAATTCAATGGTACTTAGAAATTAATATTTATCCCTAATAAAAATGTTTTTGCATTTGGAGCACCGTTCCAATCAACTCCGTTGATAAGTCCGTTGTTTAAGAAGCTTGAAACTTCCGGGTTATATCCACTATAGCTTGTCCAAGTTACTAAATTCTGTCCTGCTACATATATATTAAATCGTTCAAACATCTTAATTTTATCTACAGGAATATCGTAACTTAGAGTTACATTATTTAATCTTAAAAAACTACCATCTTCAATAATACGGTCTGATACTGCTAAGGATTGATTTGGAATTACTTCATACCCTATTCTAGGGTATAGGTTAGTCTGAGCATCTGGCCTCCATGCGTTATTGTAAGCATTTGGGCTAATGTTGGTTTGTAAGCCCTCAGCATTGTTAAGCTTAATTAAATTTCCGTTGGCAATATCATTTCCATAAACACCATTAAAGAGTAAATTGGTAGTAAATCGTTTATATTTGAAATTTAGGTTAAAACCATAAACAAAATCTGGGTTTGGGTTCCCAATAAAGGTTCTATCCAAAATGTCAATTACACCATCTTCATTTTGATCTACAAATCTAACATCTCCAGGTTGAGCTCCATCTACAATATCTGTATCATCGGTTTGATAGATACCGTTGGTTTGTAAACCATAAAAAAGGCTGGTTTCTTCTCCCTCTATAAATACATTAACTGGAGTTCTGAAATACTGCCCTCTACTTATTTGGGCCCCATAATAATAGGAACGTTGCTCTGCGACTCCATCAATATAAAAATCCTTCAGAGGGATTCCTAATTCCTCTATCCTAGTTTTATTGAAAGCAATATTTCCTCCAATATTTAAATCAAAATCATCGGTTGAGATAGGATTAAAATTCAATGCAACTTCTATCCCTTTATTAGACATTGATCCTCTATTGATAAGGATATTACTAAATCCTGAGGAAGTTGGAATGGGAGTGTTTTGTAATAAATTTTTTGTTGTTTTATCATAAAGATCTATACTACCCGAAACTCTGTTATTTTTACTTTCAAAATCTAGCCCTAAATTTAATTGCTCAGTTGTTTCCCATGTTAAATTAGGGTTTGCAATATTGTTTAGTGTTAAAACCACACTGGTTCCATTTCCTGGAGTTCCGTAAAGTTGACCGTTTATACCATAATCAGAAAGTGTCCCATATGCTCTGACGCCATGATTTCCAATTTGCCCCCAACCAGCCCTAAGCTTTAAGTTTTCAAAAATATTTAAATTTTTAATAAAGTTTTCATTATCCATTCTCCATGCTAATGCAAAGGACGGAAAGAATCCAAATCTATTATTTTTTGCAAATTTAGAAACACCGTCTCTTCGAAATGACGCCGTAAGAATGTATTTATTATTGTAGGTATAATTTAATCGACCTAACACAGAAAAAATCTGTTGATCTGACTTCAAAAACCTTAAAGGTTGAGTAATAACTGAAGCTAGAAAAGGTTGTTGAATTGTAAGTTCAGTTGTAACAAAATCTTCAACAGCATAAATACTATTTTCAACATTTCTAACATCATATGTTATACCTGCAGTTGCATTAATTCTATGTTTTCTGTTAAAAGTTCTATTAAATCTTAAAAAATTATTAATTTGATAAGATTTCGCGTTTAAAGTTGATATCTGTAAAGCTCCGTTACCTAAAGCTCCTTGCCATGTTGTTAATCCATAAAAACGTCTTCGATCTTTTGTTCTAATATTTCCTCCTGCTTTTATTTGATACGTTAACCCTTTAAGTGGAAGTTTATAAGTAAGTCCAATGGATGCAATATATCTTTTCTCTTTAGACACATCCAAAAAATCGTTTACCCAAGAGTAAGGATTTCCAGATTCTAAATCATCTCCAAAGTCTTCAATTTCTCCCGTAAGTACGGGTCTAAATAAGATGGAGTTTCTAACAAAACTTTGGTTAGCACCTATTAAATCTCCAGATTCAGCAAAGTTAGTATCATTGAAAGAAGCACTAACTCTTGCTCTTAATTTCAATTTATCTGAAAGGTCTTGATTTAAATTTATTCTAACATCAGTGCTTTTGAGACTAGAGTTACTTACAATACCTTTTTGATCATCAAATCCAGCTGAAATATAATAATTACCATTATCGCTTCCACCAGAAGCTGTGAAACCTACTTTAGTACTAAAACTTTGGCGGTAAAGTTCATCTTGCCAATTTAAGATTTGAGCGGGTGTGTCTGATACAGTTGGATTTCCAGCAGGATCATAGGTTACTCCAAATACTCCAGAAGCTCCAACATCAAATCTTGGATTATTGCCATTAAGTAATGCTAATTCGTTTTGGTAATTGGCGTAACCAACTCCATCTAAAACATCGTATGTTTTATCAATAGATCTAATAGAATTTGTGATAAAGCTACTCATTTTCACTTTTCCTTTTTCTCCTTTCTTTGTAGTTATTAAAACTACTCCATTAGCTCCTCTAGATCCATAAATTGCTGTAGCTGACGCATCTTTTAAGATTTGAATGCTTTCAATATCTCGAGGGTTTATTCCATTTAATCCATTTTGATTTTCTTGCCCAGAATTTCCAACACCTCCTGCTGCAAGAACATCTTCACCAGCAGATGATATAATAACACCATCAATAACATATAAAGGTTCATTATTACCTCTTAAACTATTAGTCCCTCTAATTTTTACGCTTATACCTGATCCTGGAGAACCGGCATTTTGTGTTACTTGAACACCAGCTGCTCTTCCCTGCAATAATTGATCTACAGAAAAAGATTGATTTGCAACATTGTCTTTAACTTTAACAGAGACCAATGCACCAGTAACATCTTTTTTCAGAATTGATCCATAACCAACAACAACAACTTCATCTAGTTGTGTTGCATCTGTTTCAAGTTGTATTTTTAAAAATGAACTATTAGAAACATTAATTTCTTGTCTTTTAAACCCTAAATATGAAAAAATTAAAACTTTCTCATCCTCTGGACTGAGAGTAATTTTAAAATTACCATCAAAATCTGTTAACGCACCGCTTTTGGGTGAATTTTTAATTTGGATTGTTACTCCAGGTAAACCTTCACCAGTATCATCAGTAACATTTCCAGTAATTACTTTAGATTGTGATAGTAGTATTGTGGGTAACATAAAAAAAATAAAAAAAAGTTTTTTCATAACTTTTTATATTTATTGTTTTAATTTAAATTAAGATGGGTAGGGGTGTTTCATCTTGTAACAAATATAGGATTATAAGCATTTTACTGTTTGTAACTTATGAAGAAATAAATAACACATTTGAAGCAAAACTATTTATTATGTGAAGTAGTTCCTATTAATCAATTATATTTATAAATAATTCATAAAAATTTAATTGGTGCCGTTAATATTAAAAATAATGTGAAAAATATGAATTTACGAAAGTTTATTTCTCTCTTGTCTTTCTCTTTAATTTTAGCTTTTAACTCATTATTTGGGCAATCAAATACTAATGAGTATAACTTTGTTTCTATAAATGAAGACATAACTCAAAGTGCCATAACTTCTATATACAAAGATTCAGAGGGTTTTATTTGGATTACTACCTATGGTGATGGAATTCTAAGATATAACAGTGTAGATTTTAAGAGTTATAATCAGGGTCAAAATTCAGATAAAAAATCTTTAAACAGTTCTATAGTTTTTTCAATATTTCAGGATACTCAGAAAAATATTTGGGTTGGAACTGAATTAGGGTTAAATATTTATAACAATAAACTAGATAAGTTTGAAAATATAGATTTAGATGGTAAAAAACAAAAATTTCCCATACATGCTATTACAGAATATGATGAAAACACCTTGCTTCTTGGTACTCACGAAAATGGATTGTATAAGCTAGATAAGAATACACTAAAATCAAAATTAATAAAATATCAAGAAAAAAAACCATTAAAGAATCTTCAAATCAATACAATTATCAAATCTTCTAATGGTCGTTTTTTAATTGGAACTAATCATGGTTTATTGACATTTGATCCTTATGACGAAATTCTTCAGTTAGCTAAGTTTAATACAGAAAAAGGATATGGAACTATAGAAAAATCTATAGAATCTATGGTTTTAGGAAAAGATAATTCTCTTTGGATAGGAACTTCTTCATCCGGACTTTATAAAATAACTAATAATGATGATCTCTATTTTATTGAAAAGTTTTCTATAACTAGAAAAAGAATATTGTCTATAGCTGAAAAAACAAATGGAAATATTTTATGTGGAACAGAAAATGATGGTCTTTTTGAAATTAATTACAAAACAAAAAAAATCATAAACTACCAACAAGATAAGCTAAATGTAAAAGGAATTAAATCTAACTCTATTTGGACGGTATTTACAGATGATAAAAATAGAATATGGCTTGGTTATTATAATCAAGGAATAGATGTACATGACGATAATTATAAAAAGTTTTATACTATTCAAAGCTCATTAAATTTCACTAATTCACTAAATAAGAATTCTGTTACTGGTATTGTAAAGGATGAAAAAGGTAGATTTTGGATAAGTATGTTTGATGGAGGTGTTGATGTTTATGATCAAGAAGCAAAAGTTTTTGTCAGTTTATTTGATCAAAAAAATGGGATTTCCAAAGGATTAGATCGTTTAGCGATTCCAACTATTTTTATAGATAGTAATAACAATGTTTGGGTTGGAACTTGGGAATCTGGTTTGTTTTTATTAAAAAACAACAGCAATAAGTTTGTAAATATAAATATGTCTTCTGAAAATAGCGTACTTAAATCCAACAGAATAATGAGTTTTGATGAAGACTCAAAAGGAACCATTTGGATTGGTTCTTTTTTAGGTGGACTGTATTCATACGATCCAAACAAAGGAATTTTCAAACATCATGATTCATCAGAATTTAAAAAATATAATATTGATACAAGTAATATTAGAAAAGTATTAGTAGATCATGAAGATAATATTTGGCTTGGAACAAGGGCAGGATTATTTAAAGTTGAATTGTCTTCGAATAACACGTTTAAAGTTAGATCTTTAAATAAAGAAATGAATGCCAACTTTGAAATAAATTTTAATAATTCAATAATACCTAGTATTGTATTTAGCTTATTTGAGGATTCAAAGAATAATTTATGGATTGGCACATTGGGCGATGGACTTTCTAAATATAATATTGAAAAGAAATCATTTAAAAGGTATGATAAAAACACAGGTCTAATTCATGAAACTGTTTTTTCAATTACTGAAGATCATAATGGAACTATTTGGATTGGTGGTAATAAAGGTCTTACAAAATTAAATACAGAAAAAAATACCTTTACAGATTTTAGTAAAAAGGATGGGTTATTATCCAATAGTTTTAATTATAATGCTGTTTATAATGATAAAAACAATGTATTATATTTTGGTTCTTCTAGGGGAATAAATTACTTTAATCCTGACGAGATTAGCTATAATCAGGAAAAACCAATAGTCTATTTGTCTAACTTAAGGATATATAATGATCTGATTAAACCAGATAAAGATCAGAGTCCGCTTAAAGAGGTTATTTCTAAAACGAAAGAATTAGCCTTGAATCACAGCCAAAGAGTTTTTACAATTGATTATGTTGGGATCAGCTATACTCGAAGTGAAAATAACCAATATGCTTATTTTTTAGAGGGTTATGATAATGAATGGAATTATGTCGAAACCACTAGAAGCGCTACCTATAAAAATATTCCAGCGGGTGACTATACTTTTATGGTTAAATCCTCAAATAATGACGGTGTTTGGAATAATATACCTACTACATTAAAAATTAAAATTCAACCAGCTTGGTGGTCAACTAAAACAGCAATTACCAGTTACTTTTTATTATTAGTATTGTTAGGGTATTTTATCTACAAGTTTCTAGTTACTAGAATAGAAGAAAAAAGAATTTTACAGTTAGAAAGACAAGAATACAAGCAGTTTGAGGCTCTAAATGCAAAAAAAATACATTTTTTCACAAATATTTCTCATGAATTCAGAACTCCTTTAACCCTAATTTTAACTCCGTTAGAAGATATTATTCAAAATACAAAGAATAAATTTCCTAAAGAAATTAATGAAAAACACAATATAATTTTTAAAAATGCAAAGCGTCTTTCAAGACTTATTAATGAGCTTATGGACTTTAGGAAGCTTCAATTTAACAAAATGACTATTAATGCTTCTCAAATTAATATTATACCTTTTATTCAGGAGGTAGTTAGTCATTTTGAAGAAGAAGCATTTCTTAAAAATATTATGTTATCTGTTGATTATGATCAGGATGATCTCATGATATGGTCTGACCCATCTATGTTAGAAAAAATAATTTTCAACTTATTATCAAATGCATTCAAAGCAACACCAATAGGGGGGTTAATTACAGTTCATGTAAATAAATCTCCAGAATTAATAGAGCTTCCTTTAGTTAATAAAAATAAAGCTATTGAAGCTTTAGAAATTATCATAAGAGATACTGGTCTTGGTATCAAAGAAGAAAATTTAACCAAGGTTTTTGATCGTTTTTATCAGGCTGATGAAATGAATGAGCAATATTATGGCGGAACAGGAATTGGTTTGGAATTAGTTAAGAATTTTGTAAATCTACATAAAGGTAAAATTGTCTTAACTAGTAAAGAAAATATTGGAACTCAATTTAAAATTTATTTTCCGTTAGGGTATCACCATCTAAAAATAGCTGAGATCAATAAAGAAGAGAATAAGGTTATTAATCAATACTCTGAATCTCAAAATAAAAATTTAGAGGAGTTTGAGCCATTATTAGAGGAGGAGTATACTAGTAAAAAAATAGTTTTAATTGTTGAAGATAATGCGGAGTTGAGATCATACATGAAAAATGAATTGATTTCTGAATATAGTATTAAAGAAGCAGAAAATGGTTTAGAGGGCATTGAAAAAGCAAACAAATACATGCCAGATATTATTATTACGGATGTTATGATGCCAGTAATGGACGGTTTTGAATTATGCTTGAGAGTTAAAAGTGATATTAAAACTAGTCATATTCCTATTTTAATGGTTACAGCAAAAGGAATGCAAATAGATAAAGTAAAAGGAATAGATTCTGGTGCTGATGTATATTTAAATAAGCCTTTTAATATGAAGGTTTTAAAATCTCATTTAAACCAATTAATTACCAGTAGGCAAGTCTTATTTGATAAATATTTTAATAGTGTCAGTACAACAATAAACTCAGATCACACTACATCCTTAGATAAGGAATTTATGAATAATGTTCTCAATTATATTAATGAAAACATAAACGATGAAAAATTAAATGTAGAAAACCTTGCTGGCGAATTACTGTTAAGTAGAAGTAAATTATATCGAAAAATTAAGGCATTAACTGGAGATACAGCAAATGAGTTTATTAGAAAAGTTCGTTTGGAAAAGGCTAAACATATCATTGAAACTACAGAATATACGATAAGTGAAGTCTGTTACAAGGTAGGTTTTTCGTCTCCATCATATTTTACAAAATGTTTTAAAGATTATTTTGAGTTTTTACCGACGGAGGTTAGGGATAACGTTAAATAATTGTACAAAATTTTAAAATTTTACAAAATGTACTAAATTTGTACTAAAATATAATTAACTTTAATTTATTTTTAGAACTACATATTTAAATATACTCCCCATTATAAGGTTATTACCCCTCAGTTTTTTCTACCCCAAAACAATACTACCCCAGTAATATTTATACCCCGCTAAATTAATTTTTATTTTTTTTAAATTCATGTAGTGTGAATATTTATCAACTAATTAACTAAAACCTAAAAACAAACATCATGAAAAAAACAGTATTAATTTTATTATTGGTTATCCCTAGTTTACTATTGGCTCAACAAAAAAAAGGATTTGTGCGAAGTTCTCTTCACATGCATTTAGTTGATGATTTTAGTTTTGACAATGGAGACAAAGTGTTAGATTCTTACAACAAGTTTCAATTCCCTCAAAATTACAATGACCATCGTATAAATTTAAACAAGATTAAGTTATCTGAATATGAACTAACCGATGAGGAAAAAGCTACTTCAGGAAAGAAAAAAAGTTTATTAGGTGCTGCTATCTCAGATGCTGCATCAGGAGCTGTTGAAGGAAGTACAGGTGGGCTAGTTAAAGCTCAAGACAATTCTATGGTTAAGTTGCAACTGAATAAGTATAACAAATCTAATCAGATAGCTCACGAGCTTATCAAAAAGTGGTTTAACATAAAAGAGGATGGTTCATATAATATGGGGACAGTTACTCTGAGAGGATTACAAACTAAAACTATGGCAATGGGTGCCTTAGCTGATGCATCCGGAACTGGTGCTATTGATCAAGTAAACTCATTAATTAACAATACATTCGTTGTGTACACTCGATTAAATTATGTAAGTAATGCTATTGCCGCTGCAGTAATTAAAGAAGTTGCTTACGCGCAAGTTGCAAAGCTCCCTGCTCTTTTGCAAGCTAAAGGGTATAAAGTAGCTGATAAAATATATGAAAAAACTTCTGAAGGATTTTCTGTTTGGACTACAGCTTGGTTGTATAGATTAAAATGGGACCAAGATGTATTTAATTTATTTATTTCTACCATAGATCAAGAAAAGCAAGCAATTGACTTAGAAAAATTTGCTGCTGCTAATTTTGAATTGGAGTTTATAAGTCAACAAAAAGCTACTTCATTGGTTACTTTTTCATTAAAAAAAGAAGACAAAGGTAGAACAGAACAAGATGTATTTGATTTGTCTACCATAAGAAATATGGATAAGGTTTTAGTTAAATTACAAAAGAAAAATGATATATTTAAACCTATATTTCCCTTACGTGACGGCTTTTCATTAGCTGCCGGTAAAAAAGAAGGAATAGATGGTGGAGAAACTTTTGAGGTTTTAGAAACAAGAAATGGAGAATATAAAAGAATAGGAACCATGAAGGTTGATAAAAAAAGAGTTTGGGACAATACTTGGACTGGAGAAGATATTGAACCTGGATTAACCTATTTTAAGAAGGGTAGTAAAAAATATGTACCTGGAAATCACTTTGTAAGACTAATAAAATAATAACATATGAAATTTTTAAAAATCTGTATCGTAGCCTTATTAATAGTACCTATTAATTCTTTATTTTCTCAAACAAACAGTAATAGAAAAGTTACTGAGGAGAGAACAAGGAATTGGCAATATGAATCTGAATGTTTTGAATCTGGAGGAGCAGGAAGTTCTTACTTAATTCAAGTTACTTCTTATGTTGGAGATGTTCGATTGGCACTCAATCAAGCCAAAAAAAATGCCATCCATGCTGTTTTGTTTAAGGGAGTTGCCGGAAATGATTTAGGCTGTACAGCTAAAGAGCCATTAATTAAAAATGGAGTATACAATGATAATTTTGAATACTTCGAAGATTTTTTTTACAATACGAGACAATACAACCAGTTTGCTACATTACCCTCTGGATCTGCTGAGTCTACTGAAAAGCTAAAAAGAAAAATGTATAAAGCAACATACGCTATTTCAGTAAATGTAGATGATTTAAGAAAAAAACTAGAATACGATAAAATTATTGAACCTATGGGTGCTGCCCTAGGTGGTGGCAGTGGTATGAAGCCTACAATCATGATTTTTCCAAGTGATGGTTGGTTAATGGATAATGGATTTGCAAAGTTTGTAGATAATCAAGGAGTTAAAACTTTAATTCCAGATTATACTTCAGCTCTTTTAGATAAAAACTTAAATATAGCCATTAGTACTTTAGATAAAATGGTGTCAGAAAGAGGATATCCCACAGTTAGGTTGGCTGAAACCTTGAAAAGTATAAATCAAGGAAGTGCCATGGATATTGCAGTGGAGGGAAGAGATGGTGGATCTGGAGAAACTCTATCGATGCTTGATGATTTATTGAATACTGCTAAAGCAGATATCACATGGAAAGTTTCATGGACTGTTGAGACCAATGGTATTCAAAAATGGGTCTCGTATGGAATAGATGCTTTAGATTCATATACAATGAAATCAATTGGTGTTGCAAATGATGACGGACCAAAGTCTATGGGTGCTTCAGTAGGCGCATTACTTAGACAAGCCGTAACAGATAAAATGGATGGTTTTCTAGCAAGACATCAAGATTATTTCAAAAACATAGCTGAAAATGGAAGAGAGATTGCTTTAGACCTTAGAAGGTTTGATAGTTTTGAGTATTATTTTAATGACGATGTAGAGTTTAAAGGTAGAGAAATGGAATTGTCTTCATTAATTAGAGGTTTTGTTGGGTCTATTGCTAAAGACAGAAATTTCTCGTATAATCCAGGTGAGAGTAAAATTGGAATTACGCAATTAAGAATAGAGATGAATGAAGAGGTAGAGGATTTATTTGGAGGTGGAGATCCTATTATAGAACCTATGAATGCTGAAAAATTTGCTAAGAAAATTTCTAGTTTTATAAAAAAACAATTTGGGTATCCATCTAAAGTAACAACCTTAGGATTAGGAAAGGCTAGAATAACAATAGGAGAAAAATAAATATTATGAGAAAAAGTTTAATAGTAGTTTTTTTATTATCATTATCACTATCCATTCATTCACAGAATGATTTAGGAAAGAGTGATGACGCAGCAAGAATAGTATTGAATACATTTGTACCAGATGATATTCTTGAAAACGCACCCAGTGCTCGAAAATTATTTGTTACTAAATTAGGGCAAATTGCCAGTAGAAATGGTATGGGTGGAGGTGGAGCTTCTGGAAATAACAGATTTATTATTTCTGGAGATATTAATATTTTAACCAAAGATATTACGGCAACTGCACCAACTAAATATATAGTTACCATAGAAACCACTCTTGCAGTTGGTGATGGTATAGATGGAAAAGCATTTAGCTCAGAATTTATTGAATTTAAAGGAATTGGTATTTCTGAAGACAAAGCTTTTATTTCTGCCATAAGAAAGATTAATCCAAGACATAAATTGATTAAACAAGCCATTACAGAAGGAAAAGAAAAAATAATTGAATACTACAATTCTAGGTGTGATTTTATTTTAAAAGAAGCCTCTGCTCTGGCTGATTCCAGAAAGTTTGATGAAGCTGTTTTTTTACTAAATCAGGTACCTGAAGTAACTAAAGAGTGTTATGATAAATCTATGGATTTAGCGGTAGAAATAATTAAGAGAAAGTTTGAATTTGAATGCCAATCAAAGATTGCTGAGGCTAAAGCATTAATTGCCAATGAAGATTTTTCAGGAGCATCTCAAATCTTGAATTTTTTCACTCAAGATATGGACTGTTATAGTGATGTAGAAGCTTTGTTGAAGCAAATTAATGTAGGTCTTTGTTCCAAATATTTAGGAGAGGCAAGAGGGCATTGGGCAAATAGAAATTCTACTTCTGCTGCAAATGCATTAGCAAAAATTAATGCCAGCTCTCCATGTTATCAAGAAAGTCTTCAAGTAGCTCAAGAAATATCTAGTTTGTTAGACGAGAGAGAACAACGAGACTGGGATTTAAATTATGAGAAATATAAAGACGGTCAAGCCATTAAGAACAGAAAATTAGACAATGCAGCTTCCATGATTCAAGCAGCAAGAGATGTAGGAGTTGCTTATGGGAAAAACCAACCCAAAACAGTAACGTATACTCGTATTATCAAATAATAATTTATAGGATTTATTGCTTTTAAGAGCCGCCTTTTAGGTGGCTCTTATTAGTTTAATCGAATATTTTTACCTACTCAGTTTAAATCGTATTTTTCGAACACCATGATCTGTGTCCCATTGTTTCACCTCCTTGAAATGAAAGCTTGTGTATAATTTTGATGCAGGAATATTTTTAAGACCAGTTTCAACCGTAAAAACTTTAGAAGAAAAGTTTTGTAAGATATAATCCATTAATTCCCTTCCTATACCTTGTCTAAAAAAATGAGGAGATACCACCAAACTATCAATGTGTGTTGTTTGTTCTTTGGAACTAACTTCTATAATAGCAACGATTTCGTCTTTGATATGGTATCCAAAAAAAGTAGTCTTACTTTTTGTATAATTTTTTAGAGGTCTTTGTAAAGGTGGAAAATTTACAGCATTCAGTAATTTAGCTTCTACAGCATATGATTCTTGAAAAACAACACGCATTTTTGTAGCTATCGCTAGGTTAGTATGGTCTAGTTTTTTAATCATTTATTTATTTCTATGAATGTAGTAAACGAATATAGGGAATCTAATTAAAAGCCATCATTCAAAAACAACTGTAATTTTATAATAAAATGTGTGCCTAATTATAGTAATTTTACTTAAATTATTTTTAGTAAAGTATGTCTCAAAAAGATTTTAAAATTTACATTGTTGGAGCAGGAGTAAGTGGTTTGGTAGCTGCACAGGTATTGGAAAAAAAAGGATATCATCCAATTATTATTGAAGCATCAGACAGAGCAGGAGGGAGAGTAAAAACAGATATCAAAAAAGGGTTTCAATTAGATCATGGGTTTCAAGTGTTACTATCTTCGTATCCGGCAGCTCAAAAATATTTAGATTTTAAAGCGCTTAAACTTGAAGAATTAAAACCTGGTGCCGTTATTTTTAAAAATGGAAAACAACAAATTATTGGAGACCCTTTAAGAGATATTTCTACACTTTTTTCAACACTCTTTTCAGGAATAGGAACTCTCTCAGATAAGTTTAAAATTTTCCAATTGAATTTGAAACTAAAAAATAAATCTATAGAGGCTATTTTT
>Ga0115550_1001286_pt1 | contig 19057 bp, 17 predicted proteins | sample COGITO_mtgs_1005_FD_87177 | JGI IMG/M metagenome (GOLD analysis project Ga0115550, IMG submission 87177) | Pelagic marine microbial communities from North Sea - COGITO_mtgs_100511 | ecosystem: Environmental > Aquatic > Marine > Epipelagic | place: Germany:Helgoland, sampling site Kabeltonne... | reverse complement strand
GCTACACCTGCTGTTCCTGTTAAGATAGGTGTTAATTCATTGTAACAAGCTGTTGTGCTAGCTGTTGTAATTGTCCCTACTGTACTAATCGCATTGACCTGAATCGTAACACTTGCCCCGCGAGTACTACAACTCGCTACTCCTGTACTGGCAATTACCTCGATAATATCTCCTCCTTCAATGACTAAACCATAATCAGCTGGATCAAAACTTTGGGTCGAACTGTTTTGGATACTAATACTATTAATGAAAAACTCATGAGTAGACGAGGCTACTGTTCCGTTGGCAAAGAAACTAATCGCATCGCCTGCACAAATCTCAACTGTACTCGTAGAACCATAATTTGTTGATAAAACAGGAGTATTGGGATTTGCCAATATTCCTAATTCATATGTAACTGAATTGTTGGTCGAATCAGGATCAATATTCCCAATAGCGGCAACCTCAATCTCTATGGTCGTTGTCCCAGTCTCATTAAATAATAGAGGTGATGGCCAATCAAAAGAGGCGACACCTCCTGGAATGATATATTGTGTAGATGTTGCATTAGATGTAGCTGCAGAAATAAAAGTAGCTACTGCAGTAGTGGATCCGGATGAAGCAAAGGTATTACTTGACAGCGTTAAGGTTACCACAAGATTATTCGCTGCAATATCAAGAATATCTTCAGAAGCTGTTGATTCGTTGTTGACTTGAAAAGTTAAATTAGAACCAACCTCAATACAATATTGCCTATTACTTGGGATAGGCGTCAATATCTGGTTAATGTTGTTTGTACGTAAATCAATAGTATTTTGCCCCCAACCAATAGTTGAGCACAGAAGGAACACCAGCAATACAAGGTAATGCCTAAGGAAATTATATATAGTCAGTATCAATCTACGTTACTTATCAAACTCTTAACGTCTAAATTATATAAATATTGTGAATAAATTAGCATTAACCTTAATAGAATTAAGGGTTTTAAATAAATTTTTTGGATCTCATCCAATCATCATTATAAATTTTCCCAATATACCGAGAACCAGAATCATGCAATAATACTACTATAACATCTTCCTTTTCAAAATTATGCTTTAGCTGTAATAAGCCTTTTATGGCAGCTCCACAGGAATTTCCCGCGAAGATTCCCTCTTCTCGAGCCAGTTTTCGAGTGTAAACAGCAGCATCTTTATCAGTTACTTTCTCAAAATGGTCGATAAGTGAAAAATCAACATTCTTTGGTAAAATATCCTCGCCAATTCCTTCAGTAATGTAGGGATAGATTTCATTTTCATCAAAAATGCCTGTTTCATGGTATTTTTTAAATACGGATCCATAGGTATCTATCCCCCAAATTTTTATGTTCGGGTTTTTTTCTTTTAAAAATTTTGCTACACCAGAAATGGTCCCACCTGTTCCAACACCCACCAAAAAATGAGTTATTTTTCCGTTGGTTTGTTCCCAGATTTCTGGGCCTGTTTGCTCATAGTGTGCTTGCGCATTAGAGGGATTATCATACTGATTGACATACCATGCGTTAGGCGTCTCCTCTCCGATTCGTTTGGAGGTAGAGTAATAAGACCGTGGATCATCTGGAGCAACATCTGTTGGGCAAACAATAACCTCTGCTCCAACTGCCCGAAGCACATCAAACTTTTCTTTGGATTGCTTGTCGGTTGAAACACAAATCAACTTGTATCCTTTTACAATTGCTGCTAAAGCCAAGCCCATACCCGTGTTACCTGAGGTTCCTTCAACGATGGTTCCTCCCGGCTTCAACCGACCATCTTTTTCCGCATCTTCTACCATCTTCAAGGCCATGCGATCTTTGACAGAATTCCCAGGGTTAAAACTCTCTAATTTGGCCAGCACCAGACCGTCTACTTCTGCTGTGATTTTGTTCAAACGAACAAGAGGTGTTTTCCCAATTGTTCCTAAAATATTTTCGGCGTAATGCATATGTGTATATATCCCTACAAAGCTACAATTTGAAAACTACAATTGACAGAAAATACTCAGGAAAATCTAACGAAAACGGAGCACACGTGAAGGCTCGATTCCCCCAATAATTCTTGAAGGAATCCACAATAATGCAACACAGATTGTCAATACCAGTAGGTTCAAACCCAACCAATAGTGCAAGGGTAAGTAAACCGGTAGGGTAGAGACAAAATATGTAGATGGATCCAACTGCATCCATTGCCACTGAAGTTGACTATACAAAAGCAATAACCCAAACCCATTTCCCCACAACAAACCCTTCGATATGATGTAGGTAGCATTGAATAAAAATATTTTTTGCACCTGTGCAGTGGTTGCTCCCAATGCTTTAAGTACTCCAATCATACGAGAACGCTCTAGAATCAATACCAACAAAGCCGTTGCCATGTTTAGTGTCCCCACCAAGATCATGACAATTAAAATGATTAAAACATTAAAGTCAAACAAAGCGATCCAATCAAAAACACCCTGATAAAGCTGATCAACTGTTTGAACATCAATATGCGGTGGTAAGGCAGCATATATTTTCTCAGCAAAAGCATTGGTATTCTCATCATCCTTTAGAAAAACTTCGTAGCCACCAATTTGATTTTCATCCCATGCATTGAGTTTTTGCAAATGCCGTAAATCGACAAAAGCATAATTGTCATCAAAATCGGGAAAACCTGTTTGGAAGGTTGCTGAAAGAATAAAATAACGAATTCTTGGCAAACGCCCTTCTTCTTGATTTTGAAAATAGGCCGAAACGCGATCCCCTATCTTTAAATTTAATTTACGAGCAAGGGTGACCGTCAGCATCATCTCTTTAGAAATAGCAGTGCCATAGGATGGGAAACGACCTTCAATCAAATAGGAAGATAATTCTTCCCATGGAAAGCGTTGAGAAACCCCTTTTAAAATAGCTCCCTCAAATTCATTTTTTGTCTTTAACAACACCCCTTTGGTTATGAATGGATATGCGTGTTCTATCGCTTGCGCATTGGATTCAATTGTTGGAGTAATTTCCGCTGAATAGATTGGCGTTACCGATAAAGATGAATTATTGTTTTCAAAAGGAGCAATGCGCAAATCACCACTCAACGCAATGGTTTTGGCCTTAATTTCGCGCTGTAAACCCAAGCTTGTTCCAATGGCAACCAACATCATGACCAATCCAATTGCAATGGCTAGCACAGCAATTTTTATAATTCGTGCTGAAACCGTACTTTCGTTGTTAGACGAAGTTCGCATTCTGCGTGCTAAGAAAAATTCGAAATTCAATAGATGTCTCCTTTCCGTTTCCTCAAAAATACATTTTTATTAGGGTTTTTAACTGCCCTGTTCGCAATAATGCCTTTGCAAGCTCAGGTGCAAGTTGGTGCGCAAGACATCAATAATTACATTCCCCTACTAAAAGGTAAAAAAGTTGCTGTAGTTGCCCATGCCGCAAGCCAAGTATATACAACCAAAAACGCTGTTCACCTAATCGATACCTTGCGTTCACACCACATCAATATTGTTTCAATTTTCGCGCCAGAACACGGTTTTCGTAGTCGTGAGGACAATGGGGCTTTAATTCGTGATGAAATAGATTCCCTAACGCAAATTCCCATTATTTCCTTGCATGGAAAAAATAGAAAGCCTCGCCCAGAACATCTCGCAGAAATTGACATACTTCTCTTTGATTTACAAGATGTTGGAGCACGATTTTACACTTATCTCTCTACCCTTCATTTGGTCATGGAAGCCTGCGCAGAAAACAATATCCCTATGATTCTTTTGGATCGCCCAAATCCAAATGGGCACTATGTTGACGGCCCTGTGATGGAGGATGCTTACAAGGGATATTTAGGAAAACATAACATTCCCATTGTCCACGGTTTAACCCTTGGTGAATTTGCTAAAATGATCAATGGAGAAGGATGGTTGGTCAATGGAATTCAATGTGAATTAACCGTGATAAAAAACCAAGCCTATATCCACCAAACACAGTACGACCTTCCTTTACGGCCATCGCCCAACCTACCCAATGCTCAAGCGGTAAATCTATACCCTAGCCTCTGTCTTTTTGAACAAACTCCCGTCAGCATTGGTCGGGGAACGGAAAAACAATTTCAAGGTTATGGTCACCCTCTGTTTAGAGGCGATTATTCATTTATTCCACGACCAAATTTTGGTGCAAAAAAACCAAAATTGGAAGGAGAAAAATGCCGAGGAGAAGATCTGTCCAATCATCCAAAAATAAATCGACTTGAACTGAAATGGTTGATAAAAGCTTATGCTGCCTATCCCGACAAAGAAAACTTCTTTAGCCCACAATTTGTAAAACTTTCTGGTACTAAATCCCTCGAGGAACAAATTCAAAAAGGCTGGTCAGAAAAGGCTATTCGAAAAAGCTGGGAACCTCAACTTTCGGCCTTTAAAAAAACACGAGAAAAATACCTTCTATACCCCAATTAGACGAGCCGTTCTTTCATTTTCTCCACTATGGTGAAGGCTGCAGGACAAATGGCGATATTTTTTTGTGTAAGGGCGGCAATCTGCTGGATTTTTGGTCGATTTGTATGGGGAAATTCTCGACAGGCTTTGGGACGCACATCGTAAATGGAACAGGCGTTGTCTTCTGCTAAAAATGGACATGGAACACTTTGTAAAACCCAATCATTGTCTTCATCAACACGCAAATAATTCGTTTCAAATTGGGCTGCTTTCATGCGTAAATATTTTGCAATTCGATCAATGTCTTTGCGCTCGAACAAAGGACCTGTCGTCTTACAACAATTTGCGCAATCCATACAATTTGTTTCTGCAAAAACCTCCTCGTGTATTTCCAAAGTAACCTCATCCAATTTTTTGGGAGGACGTTTTTTTAACTTTAGAAAAAACTTTTTGGTCTGGCTTGCCGTATCTTTGACCCGCTGCGGTAGTTGCTCCAATTGATCGCGCATGCTAATTAATTTTATACAAAACTACAGTATTTTGAACGACCTCTTTGGAAAAGCTTTAGCTAATTACTACCAAAATCCAGCGAAACAAGAACTCGTTACTTGGACCAACCTTACGGAAGAAGACCCTGTCCCCCTCTCCTATTTTTTTAGAGATTTTGATGGGATGCCAAAACTTGAACAAAAGGCCCTTGAACTGACCAGAGGGAAAACACTTGACATAGGTTGCGGTAGCGGAAGTCACAGTTTATATATTCAAAATAATCGCAGTCTTGCTGTCACTGGACTAGATATTTCGGAAGGAGCGATATCAGTGGCCAAATCGAGAGGCGTGAAAGAAACCGTATGTTCCTCGATTATGGACTATACAAATGAAAAATATGACACCCTTTTATTGTTAATGAACGGACTTGGTGTAGCGAAGACGCTCAAAGGGGTTTACTCCTTATTGATTCATCTGAAATGCTTGATGAATCCAAAAGCGCAAATACTTCTTGATTCTTCTAACCTCATATACCTTTTCGATGAAGAAGATCGAGAAAGTTGGCTAAATGATGAGCGTTATTTTGGTGAAGTAGATTATGGCATTGGTTTTCAGGGAAGCACCGAAGAATTTCCTTGGCTATATCTCGACTATGAAAACCTCAACGAACTAGCCCAATTGGCTGGTTTTAATTGTCAAAAGCTAACGGAGGGAGAAAACGAGGATTACTTGGCTCGCCTAGTTCTTATGGAATCTTAAGGTATTTGTGTGTTTGAAGGGACACCTTCCATTTCGGATTTTGCAGGACATAATCCACCATCAAAGGCATCATTTGATCGCGCTTACTCCACTCGGGCTGAAGGTACAACACACAATTTTCACTTACTGTTTTGGCTTGTTCTTCTGCAAAACGGAAATCATCTTTATTGTAAATAATTACCTTTAATTCATCTGCACGAGCGGCAGACTCTGGTGTGGGTAGTTTATTTTTTTTCGGGGAAAGACAAAACCAATCCCAATGGCCCGTTAAAGGATAAGCTCCTGAAGTTTCAATATGAATACTCATCCCTTTTGCTTTCAAAGCATTGGTCAATGGGCGCATGTCCCACATCAACGGTTCTCCTCCGGTCACAACAATGGTTTTAGAAAAGCGATGCGCATCTTCCACTATCGTTTTTACAGCAGTGGGCGGATGCTTATCAGCATCCCAACTTTCTTTTACATCGCACCAATGACAACCCACATCACATCCACCGATACGAATAAAATAGGATGCACTACCTTTATGGTAGCCTTCACCTTGGAGGGTATAAAAGGCTTCCATCAAAGGCAAGGCTGTTCCAGCGGCTACATCTTGAGCGGTAATTTTATCCATAGAGCCGCAAAGATAAGGCTTTCTAAATGCCTTCCATTAAAATTGTTTATCTTTACATATGGCAGATCGGTTTCCTTTCCATTTAGCAATTCCAGTAAATGATTTAAAAGCAGGTAAACATTTCTATGAAGACGTTTTGGGCTGTATTCCTGGACGTTCGAGCAACGAATGGGCTGACTATAATTTTTTTGGACACCAACTTGTTTTGCATGAAAACAAAAACCACAAAGGGTTAAAACACTTCAATGAAGTAGACGGAAAAACAGTACCTATCCCCCATTTTGGGGTTGTTTTGGCCTGGGATGTATTCCACGCTTTTAGTCAAAAATTGATGGACCTAAACGTTGAATTTCAAATCGCCCCCTACCTTCGTTTTGAAGGCCTCCCCGGAGAACAACTAACGATGTTTTTCTATGATCCCTCGGGCAATGCGTTAGAATTTAAAAGTTTTAAACACATCGATCAATTGTTTGCCACCTAAATGAATCCATTCCGCTCTCGCTTCAACACTATTTTTGCCAGCGTATTTTCTCCTAAAGTTCAAAAGAGATTTGAAAATACCATACTGCTTCTAGCAGGAATTGGTTTTTTGATTCACCTGGGTTTGATTGGCTTAAAATCCAAAGGAGTTGTTCTTTTTCCTGCCTTAAATCAAGATTTACTTTCTGATCCAATTTCTGCAATCTATACTCCTTTTTCCCTGATATTGGTCTACGAGATTTACTTGCTACTGTTTTATTTACCGCGTTCATTTACTTCCTGTGTTTCCAAACAATTTGAAATAATTTCACTGATTGTAATTCGAAAAATTTTCAAGGATATTCCACAAATGGACCTAGGAGATCAATGGATGTTGAGTGGTCAGAATTTAGAATTGGCGGTCGATTTATTAGGCTTTTTACTGCTGTTTCTATTGATCTTTCTTTTCAATAAAAACAAAATGCGCCTACCAGAACGTCCAAGCGAAGAAGCCCGTTTATTAAGGTTTATTTCATCTAAAAAAATAGTGAGTGTTTGTCTGTTTTTTGTGTTGGGAATAATGTCGATTTCAACTTTCGGAAAGTGGTTAATGGATATTATCAATCAACAATCTATTGGAAAAATTGACAGCCTCTTTTTCAATCAATTCTTCACCATATTGATTTTAGCAGATGTTATTATTCTCTTGATCTCCTTTCGTTATACAGAAGAATACAGTAAGCTTATTCGAAATACGGGCTTCATCATTGCCACCATTCTGATTCGCCTTTCTTTCTCGGCAGAGGACTTTTTAAGCATGATTTTGATCATCACTGGTGTTGGCTTTGCCCTTCTGATCCTAAAAATCTATAATGCCATGGAAAACCCTAGGCTTGATCATTCCACTGTCTAGCCAGCAAGGTATTTTTTAAAAGCATGGCAATGGTCATGGGGCCCACTCCTCCTGGTACGGGAGTAATATAACTTGCTTTTTCGGCTACTTCATCAAAGGCAACATCTCCTTTAATTACATAGCCTTTTGGATGTGTTTTGTCGGCAACACGGGTAATTCCAACATCAATAATGGCTGCTCCCTCTTTGACCATATCTGCTTTCAAAAATTCAGGTATCCCCAGGGCCATTACAACAATGTCTGCCTGCTTGGTGAGTTCAGCTAGGTTCTTTGTTCTGCTGTGTGCCACAGTAACGGTTGCGTCTCCAGCGGGTCCTCTTTGGCTCATCAAGATACTGATGGGACGACCAACAATATGACTGCGCCCAACCACAACACAATGTTTCCCGCTAGTGGGCACCTTATACCGCTCCAATAACTGCATAATTCCAAAGGGAGTAGCTGGGATAAAGGCTTCTAAATCCAAGGCCATCCGTCCAAAATTTGCAGGATGAAAACCATCTACATCTTTTTTAGGATCTATGGCCAAGAGTATTTTTTCTTCGTTAATGTGTTTTGGGAGCGGCAACTGAACTATATAGCCATCTATACGCTCATCTTTGTTTAGGGCATCTATTTGGGTCAATAATTCTTCTTCTGAAATGGTTTCTTCCATTTGGATTAAGCTTGACTCAAAACCAACATATTCGCATGAACGGACCTTGCTCCCTACATAGGTCAAGCTTGCTCCATCGGTTCCCACTAAAACAGCGGCTAAGTGAGGAACGCGTTCTCCTTTGGCTTTCATTTCAGTTACCTGAACCTTAATTTCTTCTTTAATAGTGTTGGAAGTTTCTTTCCCGTCTAAACGTATCATATAGTGTGCTTTTATCGCATATTTTGCATCATCTGCATCATTTGGCGGCCTTTCCCCCCCTGCATCATTTTCATCATTTTACTCATTTGGTGAAACTGCTTAATCATTTGATTGACTTCATCGATGGTTCGACCGGCTCCTTTGGCAATACGTTTTTTACGGCTAACATTAATCAAATCGGGTTGACTGCGCTCTTTTGGTGTCATAGAGCCAATAATGGCTTCAATGTGCTTAAAAGCGTCGTCGTCTATGTCAACGTCTTTTATGGCTTTACCCATACCAGGAATCATTCCCATGAGGTCTTTCATGTTCCCCATTTTTTTGACTTGCTGAATTTGGGATAAGAAATCATCAAAACCAAATTGATTTTTTGCGATCTTCTTATTGATTTTACGGGCTTCTTCCTCGTCAAATTGCTGCTGAGCACGTTCGACCAAGGAAACTACATCTCCCATTCCTAAAATTCGGTCGGCCATTCGTTCAGGATAGAAAACATCAAGAGCTTCCATTTTTTCTCCCGTACCAATAAATTTTATTGGCTTATTGACCACTGTCTTGATCGATAAAGCAGCTCCCCCACGGGTATCTCCGTCAAGTTTAGTTAGTACAACACCATCAAAGTTTAGTACATCGTGAAAGGTCTTTGCCGTATTGACAGCATCTTGACCAGTCATGGCATCTACCACAAAAAGTGTTTCGCTAGGAGTAATGGCTTTGTGTATTTCAGAAATCTCTTTCATGAGAACTTCATCGACGGCTAAGCGTCCGGCCGTATCCACAATAACGGTATCACAGTTTTGCGCTTTTGCTGCAGCAATACCAGCCAAAGCAATTTTTATAGGATTTTTTTCCTCTCTGTCTTCATAAATAGGTACGCCTACTTGCTCGGCAACAATCCCCAATTGATCAATTGCGGCAGGACGATAGACATCACAGGCCACCAACAAAGGCGTTTTTCCCTTTTTGCTTTTTAAATAAAGTGCCAATTTGCCCGTCAAGGTTGTTTTCCCAGATCCTTGCAAACCAGACATTAATATAATGGTAGGTTTGGACGATAAATTTAAACCAACAGCTTCTGCACCCATCAACTCAGTCAATTCGTCTTTGACGATTTTAACCATCAATTGACTTGGGTTAAGGTTGGTCAGTACATTTTGTCCTAGGGCTTTTTCTTTCACCTTTGTGGTGAAATCTTTGGCGATTTTAAAGTTAACGTCAGCATCCAATAATGCACGACGCACTTCTTTAAGGGTTTCTGCTACGTTAATTTCGGTAATCTTCCCATGTCCTTTGAGGACTTGAAAGGCCTTATCTAATTTGGAACTTAAACTATCAAACATATCGCTTTATTGAATAAACAAAGGTACTTTATTTTGTGAGAATTTCTAGTGTTGTTCCGTCTGCCCATTGGTTTTTTGTTCACTTAACTTCAACCATCCCATTACTACCGTATGGGGAAATGTAATTGCAGCCAAGAAAGAAAAAAACAATGGCAAGAAGGCAGCAGATTGAATATCAAAAAAGAAATAGACCCCAACAAGTCCAAGAATGGACATACCCCAATAGGGTAAAGATGACTTTAAATATTTCAACGCAGCTTGAGTATCTGAAGGGTAAAGGAAGTTCAATTGATCTTTGACAGAGGGGATACTGTGCCAAACAACAAAATAAAACCCAAAACCGAAAATCAATGTGGTACGAACAAAAAGTAGGCCCAACAAAAAGAGAATCAATGTTTCAAACAACAATAATTTGCGTAGGGCTGATGAAATTAAACCAAAAAGAAGAAACACAATAAACCCAGCAAAAAAAAATAGTTCTGTGGTTTGCTTTGAAATATATTGCCCAGATATTTGTCCAATCACAGCGTGTACCGTTTCCCATTGTAATGTAAAGAGTAAACCAAATAAGGCGCAGCCATAACTTATGTATAGTATCCATTTAAAGGCTGGAGACCTATCAAGTTCTACTTTGCTTTCCAAATGTTGCTCTCCAAAGTGGAAGGCGCTAAAGGCAACAAAGAAAAATAAACCAAAACTGGGGAGGAAATAAAAGAGGAAAACACCTGCTAAAACCACAAAAATGTATAATAAAAGTGTTTGAAGGAAGATTTTTTGTGACTTTTTTTGTGTTTTTTTCTGGATCAATTTAAGATCATTTGCCCCGTGAATTAAACCAATACTAAAAATCATAAAACCTGCGATTATACCTTGAATAAAGGAGTTCAACGAACTTGAGGAAACGATAAACACTATTGTGGCGTAAATGTGATATTGATATTTTTTAGCAGTGCTAATCAAGATATTTTTAGTTTAAGATTCAAAATTTTACATATATATATAGTGAGTAAGTTTAATTTTTTTTAAATTTACCTAAACAAAAACAAATAATTAATTCTATTATGGAAAAATTTTTAAGTTTATTGTCTTCAGTTCCAGCTATGGCTGCAGACGATTATGTAGGGTTTACCTTCTTCGTAGGTTGTATGGCAATGATGGCAGCATCAGCGTTTTTCTTCCTTTCATTGAGTTCATTTGACAACAAGTGGAGAACATCAATCTTGATCTCAGGTTTGATTACGTTCATCGCTGCTGTACACTATTGGTACATGCGTGACTACTGGGCAACAAATGCAACTTCACCAACATTCTTCCGCTATGTGGACTGGATTTTGACAGTACCATTAATGTGTGTTGAATTTTATTTAATTCTTAAAGCTGCCGGTGCAACAAGAAAATTGATGTGGCGAATGATTGGCCTTTCAGTTATCATGTTGGTTACTGGTTATTTAGGAGAAGCTGTTTACACTTCAGGAGCACAACCTGCTATCTGGGGTCTAATTTCAGGTCTTGCTTACTTCGCTATCGTTTATGATATCGCAGCAGGAGAGGCTAAGAAATTAGCAGTTGCTTCAGGAGGTGCTGTAGAAGCTGCTCACAACACACTTGTTAAGTTTGTCGTGATCGGTTGGGCTATCTATCCTATTGGATATATGGCGGGTACTGCTGGATGGTACGGAGGCGAAGGTGTAATCTTCGGTATTCCATTACAATTAGATGTTATTTATAACATTGGTGATGCCATCAACAAAATTGGATTTGGACTAGTGGTATACAACTTAGCTGTATCGTCTAAATAAAAATCCTACAAGTGAATTAAAAATTGCTTGTGAAAAAGAAATTAAACCGCTCTCAGAGCGGTTTTTTTTTGTGCCTTACATCCGCTCGGGAACGTCTATACCAAGCAAACCTGTACTTTGCTTAAGCACTTTGGAGACTTGCTGCGACAACAATACTCTAAAGTTTTTTCGCAGCTGATCTTCCTCTCCTAGAATACTGATGTTTTGATAAAAGGAATTAAACAATTTCACTAAATCATAACTGTAATTGGCAATCAAAGCTGGGCTGTACTGAGCGGCTGCTTGTTGGATTACATTGGGATACTCCATCAAATACTTTATGATTTCTTTTTCTTTCTCTTCAATACTTGTCAAAGTGATTAAGGTCGAGTCGATTGCGTCTGCTTTCCGAAGAATTGACTGAATTCGTGCATAGGTATACTGGATAAAAGGCCCAGTATTTCCAGCAAAATCTACAGAACTTTCGGGGTCAAATAAGATTCTCTTTTTGGGATCCACTTTTAAGATAAAATATTTCAATGCTCCCAAACCAATGGTGTGATACAAGCTGGCCTTGTCTTCTTCCGACATGCCTTCTAATTTTCCGAGATCCTCGGCAATTGAAGCAGCCGTTTTACTCATTTCTACCATCAAGTCATCGGCATCTACTACCGTGCCCTCACGGCTTTTCATTTTCCCTTGAGGCAAATCTACCATCCCATAACTCAAATGATGTAAAGCATCTGCCCAAGAATATCCTAATTTTTGCAAAATTAAGAACAGAACCTTAAAATGATAGTCTTGTTCATTTCCTACGGTATAAACCATTCCTTGCATGCTTGGATTATCGCGGAAACGTTGTAAGGCTGTTCCTAGGTCTTGTGTCATATAAACAGCTGTTCCGTCGGAACGCAATAAAAGTTTTTCATCCAAACCGTCTTCGGTTAAATCTATCCAAACCGAACCGTCTTCTTTTTTGAAAAATATATTCTTCTGAATACCTTCTTCTATAAGCGCTTTTCCCAAAAGATAGGTTTCGCTTTCATAATACAAAGAGTCAAATGTAACCCCAAGATTGGTATAGGTAACTTCAAAGCCTTTGTAGACCCATGCATTCATGGTTTTCCACAAGTCAACTACGGCTGGCTCTCCAGCCTCCCAATCGCGTAACATGGCCTGTGCCTCTTGAAAAAGAGGGGCATTGGCCTTTGCCTCGTCCTCGCTACTTCCGTTTGTCATTAGGGCATGTATTTCCTTTTTATATTCTTGATCAAAACGAACATAATAGTTCCCTACAAATTTATCTCCTTTGATACCTTCTGATGCGGGAGTCGTTCCTTTGCCAAACTTTTGCCAAGCGACCATGGACTTACATATATGGATTCCACGATCATTGATGATTTGTGTCTTGACGACTTTTTTACCACTGGCTTCAATGATCTTAGCCACCGAATAACCCAATAGATTATTCCGAATATGTCCCAAATGAAGAGGTTTATTTGTATTGGGAGAAGAATATTCTACCAAAGCAACCCCTTTTTCTGGATTGATTGCTAAATGTCCAAAATTGGGAATAGCTGCAATTTGATGTAATTGCGCAACATAAAAATCATCGGCGATCGATAAATTTAAAAAGCCTTTGACCACGTTAAAGTCGTTAACCCAAGTAAATTCACTCACCAAATATGCCCCTATCTCATTGCCTAGTACAACTGGATTAGCCTTAATATACCGCAATAAGGAAAAAACAACCAAGGTAATATCTCCCTCAAATTCTTTCCGAGTTTGTTGGAATTCAAATTCGGTTATATCGATTGTGTAAGAAGCAGCTAAAAAGGAAGTTAAAGCTGGTGATAATTGATCGGAAAGTGCTTTCATAGACGAATTTCGCCAAAGATAATTATAATGAGCAAAATATGCCTTGTTGGAGAAGATGCATTATCTTTAAAATAAAAAATGTTGGTCAATATTTCCTATAATGAACCTAAGATTAAAAGCACAATTGATGATCTTATTGGAAAACCATTTACTTTAAGAGAGCGATGGTCAATGGGAGGTATTGGCTCTGGAAAGTTAATGATTACCCTAACTTCTATTGATATTCACAACCTATTGGTTTTGGATCAAAACATTAATCAATGTAATATTGAATTACGTCCAAAAGGCATTATCATTCATTTTAGGAGCTTATTAGAAACCTACGGCCTTATTATCCCATATTATAAATTGAAGCTTTACAAAGGTAAGGCTCAAGAATATTCCATCTACAAAGACCAGTACAGCATTAAGGTCTTGGCTAACACCAAAAACATTCATTCCTTTTTTAAAAAACTCAATGAGCAAAAAACAAAAAACGCCCCTCCCTCTGTTGATGAAATATAAACAATGATGCGATGAAAATACTACTAACCGGGGCTAATGGATATATTGGGATGCGTTTACTCCCGCAACTGCTTGCAAAAGGACATGATGTATATTGTGCCGTGCGTGATCCAAAACGGCTGTCCATTACCCCTACTTTGGCAGAAAAAGTTACCATTCTTACACTTGATTTTTTATCCCCCGAGAAAAACAACTCTCTCCCGATAGACATTGATGTGGCCTATTATTTGATTCATTCAATGTCTTCTGACAATGGTGATTTTTTAACCATGGAAGCAGATTGTGCGCATAACTTTTGCCGCATGCTCGAAAAAACAAAGGCCAAACAAATCATTTATTTAAGCGGTATTGTAAATGATAAAGCCCTTTCAAAGCACCTATCCTCTAGGAAAAACGTAGAAGATATTTTGAAAAAATCCAGTATACCCACAACCGTTTTACGTGCAGGGATTATTGTGGGTTCGGGAAGTGCTTCTTTTGAAATCATTCGGGATTTATGTGAAAAACTTCCCTTCATGATTACCCCTAAATGGGTAAAAACTAAATCGCAACCCATTGCCATTCGAAATGTAATGGAATATTTAACCGGAGTTTTATTACATCCTAAATGCCTGAATGAGAGTTACGACATTGGTGGATCTAGTGTTTTGACCTACAAAGAAATGCTCCATCGGTATGCTAAAAATAGAGGTTTCAGAAATTGGATCGTTATTGTCCCCATTATGACACCACGTCTATCCTCCTATTGGTTAAACTTTGTTACCTCTACAACCTATACACTTGCCGTTAGCTTGGTTGATAGCATGAAAATGGAAGTCGTTGCCGCAGATCAGCGTTTACAAGATTTGCTTTCCATAAAGCCCTACAGCTATGATGAAGCCATCCAAATGGCTTTTAAACGAATCGAACAAAACTCGGTGGTTAGTAGTTGGAAAGACAGTATGATTAGTGGGCGACTCAACAAAGACCTTAAGGACTTTATCCAAGTTCCCAAATTTGGGATTCTAAAAGACGCTCAGAAGCGCGAAAATATAGATCCTGAACAAACCTTTAAAGCCTTGTGGAAAATTGGAGGGAACCAAGGATGGTATTACGCTAACTTTCTTTGGAAATTACGTGGCTATTTGGATAAACTTTCTGGGGGTGTAGGACTGAGAAGAGGGCGTACACATCCCGACAAAATATATACGGGGGATTCCTTGGATTTTTGGCGTGTACTTCTGGCAGATAAAAAAGAAAAAAGACTGCTCCTTTTTGCTGAAATGAAACTGCCGGGAGAGGCTTGGCTAGAATTTAAGATTGTTGGAACAACCATCTACCAAACGGCAACTTTTCGTCCAAGAGGACTTTGGGGAAGATTGTATTGGTATAGTCTGGTTCCCTTCCACTATTTTATTTTTAGAGGTATGGTACGAAATCTAACAAAAGCTTCCTAGCGCTTTTCTAGAGGCACAAAAGCTAAATTAACTTCTCCTGTGTAAATTTGTCTTGGACGCCCAATTGGCTCGTTGTTCTTTCGCATTTCACGCCATTGTGCTATCCAACCGGGCAAGCGGCCTAGAGCAAACATTACAGTAAACATTTCGGTTGAAATGCCCATTGCTCTGTAAATTATCCCTGAATAGAAATCAACATTAGGATATAACTTGCGGTCTACAAAATAGGGATCGTTCAGTGCTTCTTGCTCCAATCCTTTTGCGATATCAAGAATTGGATCTTCTATTCCCAATTCATTCAATACTTCATCTGCTGCAACTTTGATTATACGGGCTCTTGGATCAAAATTTTTGTAAACGCGATGTCCAAAACCCATCAGGCGGAAAGGATCACTTTTATCTTTGGCTTTGGCCATGTATTTTTTGGTATCTCCCCCATCGGCTTTGATGGCTTCCAACATTTCAATTACGGCCTGGTTTGCTCCTCCATGCAATGGGCCCCAAAGAGCAGAAATCCCCGCAGAAATAGAGGCAAACAAGCCTGCATGTGAAGATCCTACTATACGCACTGTTGATGTAGAACAATTTTGCTCGTGGTCCGCATGAAGAATAAGTAGTTTATTCAATGCACTATTAACTGTCCTACTTGGCATATATGTCTCATTTGGCATACGAAACATCATTTGTGCGATATTGTCTTCGTAGCTCAACTCATTACTACTGTAATTTAGAGGCAATCCCTTAACCTTTCTGTGCGTCCAGGCGCATAAAACAGGAAACTTAGCCATTATGGTAACAATCGCATTGTACATGTCTTCATCAGATTCCACATCGACAGAACTTGGATTAAATGCCGTTAAAGCAGAGGTCAATGATGCCAATGCACCCATTGGGTGAGCTTTACGTGGAAAACTCTTTAAAATAGCTTTTAAATCCTCGTCTACCAATGATTCTTTTCGAATATCCGTTTGGAATTTTTCGAGTTGTTCTTTTGTGGGAAGTTTTCCAAAAATAAGCAAGAAGGCAACTTCAAGAAAACTGGCACCATCTGCGAGGTCGTCGATAGAATATCCACGGTATTTAAGCTCTCCTTTTTCACCATTCAAAAAGGTGATTTCACTCTGACAAGAACCTGAATTTTTGAACCCTGGATCCAAGGTAACTAAGCCTGTTTGCGCACGCAACGATTTTATATCTATTCCTAATTCATTTTCCGTTCCTTTAACAAGGGGAAATTCATAAGTTTTGTCGTTGTATGTAAGTTGTACTGTCTTGTCCATGGTTCAATTCTTTAGAGGAGCTAATTTACTTAAAAAAGCACGATTTTGGAAATGAAAAAAGGGGGAACTCCCCCCTTTTTTGTTATTGTGAAGTTAAAATAATTATATTTTAAATGCTTTGCGTTGCGGAAAGTAGGCAGTATCTCCCAATTCCTCCTCGATACGAAGCAATTGATTGTATTTTGCCATACGATCTGAACGCGATGCAGAACCTGTTTTAATTTGCCCCGTATTTAAGGCAACAGCTAAATCAGCTATAGTATTGTCTTCTGTTTCTCCAGAACGATGGGACATTACAGCCGTATAACCAGCGTTTTGCGCCATGTTTACAGCAGCAATGGTTTCGGTTAAACTACCAATCTGATTTACTTTAATCAAAATAGAATTGGCAATTGACTCATTGATTCCACGAGAAAGACGTTCTACATTGGTTACAAATAAATCATCTCCAACCAACTGAACTTTATCGCCTATTTTCTCAGTCAATGATTTCCATCCAGCCCAATCGTTTTCATCCATCCCATCTTCAATAGAGATGATTGGATATTTAGCAGAAAGATCGGCCAAATATTGTGCTTGCTCTTCAGAACTTCTTTTCACGCCAGTTTCTCCTTCAAAAAGAGTATAATCATATACCCCATCTTTATAGAATTCTGCTGCGGCACAGTCCAAGGCTATCATTACCTCATCTCCAACTTTATAACCAGCGTTTCCAATGGCTTTCATGATGGTATCGAGTGCATCTTCTGTTCCGTCTAGGGTGGGTGCAAATCCACCTTCATCTCCAACCGCAGTACTCAAATTGCGATCGTGTAATACTTTCTTTAGATGATGAAAAATCTCAGTCCCCATTTGCATGGCTTTAGAAAAAGTTGGCGCCGATACCGGCATTACCATAAATTCTTGGAATGCGATTGGGGCATCAGAATGCGATCCACCATTGATGATATTCATCATTGGAACTGGAAGCGTATTTGCACTCACTCCACCTACATAGCGATACAAAGGCATCCCAAGCTCATTTGCTGCAGCTTTTGCTACCGCTAATGAAACACCTAGGATTGCGTTTGCTCCAAGTTTTGACTTGTTTGGTGTTCCATCCAAATCAATCATCATCTGATCAATTTCATTTTGTTCGAAAACGGAAACACCAACAATGCGTTCGGCTAAGTCTTCATTAACATTTTTAATTGCTTTTAAAACGCCTTTTCCCATGAAGTCACTTCCTCCATCTCGAAGTTCTACGGCTTCGTGTTCCCCGGTAGAAGCTCCAGATGGAACTGCTGCACGGCCTAAAATGCCATTTTCAGTCACTACATCAACCTCTACTGTAGGATTTCCACGTGAATCAAGGATCTGTCTTGCATGAACGTTAATGATAATACTCATTTGTTTTTTGTTTAATTATTGGTTATTAATTTTCGATTAAATCTTTGAATTGGTTAAATAAATACTTGGCATCATTTGGACCGGGTGCAGCTTCTGGATGGTACTGAACTGAAAAACATTTCTTGGATTTCATTTTAAGACCCGCCACTGTTTGATCATTCAAATGTGTGTGTGTAATTTCAATATCTTCATGTGCCTCGGCTTCCTCCCGATTTACAGCAAATCCATGGTTTTGCGAGGTAATCTCTCCTTTACCTGTAGAATGATTCAAAACAGGATGGTTGATTCCTCTATGGCCGTTAAACATTTTATAGGTAGAAACACCATTGGCCAAGGCAATTACTTGATGTCCCAAACATATACCAAACAAGGGTAAGTTTCTGGAAATAATTTCTTTGGCTACTTGTTGAGCCTGGTGTAATGGCTCAGGATCTCCAGGTCCGTTGGACAAGAAATATCCATCGGGATTCCATGCCTCAAGGGTGGCAAAGTCGGTATCATAAGGAAAAACCTTGATATACACTCCTTGTGCAGAAATATTATCCAAAATACTTTTCTTGATCCCAAGATCCAAAGCAGCTACTTTTAGGGGGGCATTTTCATCTCCATAAAAATAGGGCTCTTTGGTAGATACTTCTGAAGCTAGTTCACGCCCTACCATGGAAGGATAGGTTTTCAACTGTGCTTTCAATTCATCAATTTTATCTACTTCAGTAGTTATTAGGGCGTTTTGTGCACCATGCTCACGGATATAGATTACCAGGGCACGGGTATCTACATCAGAAATAGCCACCTTATTTTGCTGTGCAAAAAAATCAAATAGATTACTTGTCCCGCTTGGACGTGTATGCTCGTAGCTAAAGTTTTTACAAATTAATCCTGCAATTTTAATGGAATCGGATTGACTTTCATCTTCAAGGGTTCCATAATTTCCAATGTGTGCATTGGTCGTCACCATT
>Ga0115550_1001285_pt1 | contig 19078 bp, 12 predicted proteins | sample COGITO_mtgs_1005_FD_87177 | JGI IMG/M metagenome (GOLD analysis project Ga0115550, IMG submission 87177) | Pelagic marine microbial communities from North Sea - COGITO_mtgs_100511 | ecosystem: Environmental > Aquatic > Marine > Epipelagic | place: Germany:Helgoland, sampling site Kabeltonne... | reverse complement strand
GCCGAAGGAGGTACAACATAATTCGGCAGGCGCACGGATCGGCAATTTTAATACCACGGATATCTGGGTTACCGGCGCAGGTAAACAAGGTGATCTAGATTATTTCGCCAGTCTTGAATTAACCAAAACCGATGGCTCTGATGCTCAGATTACTAGCGATGCGCAGAGCCTGCTTGATTTAATTACTGGAACCTCGGCTTCACATGCCCCGGGAGCCGTCAATCGCTCAGCTGAGAATATTGAGCTGCGAGTTGAAGCAAATTACCAAAAATTACGCCTCAGAGCAGGCAGTCAGATTCGCAAGAATATCGGCGATGGTGCCGGTGCAGCACAGGCTCTCAATCCTGGTAATAAATTTTCCAGCACGCGATTCAATATCGATTTAACCTATACCGAAGAAGAACTACTTGATAATACATCAATTGAATTTCAGACCAGTTATTTTGATACTTCTCAGGAAGTGGAGGGTAACTTTATTCTTTACCCAGCTGGTTCGACTGGCCCATTCCTTGACCCATTCGGTGTGCCGGTTTTTGGACCTTTCCCTGAAGGTGTAATCGGCAATCCAGAAATCTTTGAGCGTCATACTCGTGTTGGGTTGCGTATGGAGCATACTGGTATCAATAAGCACCAAATCAGTGTTGGCGGTGGCTATTACCATGGTGAAATTGACAAAATAACTGAGTGGAAAAATTTTGGTATCAACCCGCAGACTGGGCTGCCAATTCTACCCGGTGATGCATTGGTAGATGTATCTGATACTGCCTATGTGTTTCTCACCGAAGACAGCCGCGACAATCGCTACCTATTTTTTCAGGATGTTTGGCTCCTCGCCAATGACTGGGAACTCACTGCAGGCCTGCGCTATGATAACTATTCAGATTTTGGTGCCACCACCAATCCAAGGTTGGCGCTAGTGTGGTCGACCAGTTATAACCTGACCACTAAGTTTCTCTATGGTGAGGCATTTCGAGCGCCTTCATTTGCCCAGACGCGAGCAATTAATAATCCGTTAATTCTCGGCAATATCGCGCTCCAGCCAGAACAGATAAATAGCTATGAACTGGCGTTTGATTACCGACCCAATTATCAGCTCACGCTGATGACTAACTTTTTCTTTTATGATTGGACAGATATTATCCAGTTTATTCCTGATGCCAATGGCAGTACCCGCACGGCACAAAACGCAGGTGAGCAGAGCGGTTATGGTGTTGAGTTTGAAGCTATCTGGCAGGCTACTGAAAAGCTGACACTCACGAGTAATTTTGCGCTTCAAAAGTCGACCGATGAAACGCTTGATGCCCCGGCAGCCAAATCGCCTGAAAAACAGCTTTACCTTCGCGCTGACTGGAACTTGGCCAGTGATTGGCGAGTCAATCTGCAGGCAAACTGGGTAATGGGGCGCAACCGTATCAGCGCTGACTTACGTCCAGCCATAGACGACTATGCACTGGTTGATTTGTCCGTTCGGAAGGTACTTAACAATTCACTTGAGCTTGCTTTGACCGTGAATAATCTATTTGGCGAGGATGCGCGTGAGCCAAGTCCCAACTCTGATCCAATGCCTTTTATCCCAAATGACTTGCCGCTCTCGGGCCGGACTGTCTTGGGTGAGATTCGTTATAGTTTTTGAACTACTATTAATGTGTAGAAGGATATGAGCCAGCGAAGTGCATAAAGAACTTGCTGGCTCTTTTTACGGCAGTACAGGAGGTAGTGCTATAAAGATTTCAGGGATCATGGGGGTATCTGTAATTTGCAGTTCGGTACTGGCGCTGTGTAACAGTATCAGCGCTAGCACGACTGAATTAATTGTTATTTACCCTCAGGTGCGTGAGCCCTTTGCGCGAGTATTTGAAGAAATTGTTAGAGGCGCAGAAGATGGCTATCAGCACAGCGTTCAGCGTGTGCCTCTGGCAGAGAATCAATCGCCTGTTGATTTTGTTCATGTTGTCGATCGGCAATCTCCGGTGCTAGTACTTGGCAACCGATTAGCACGGCAGGTGTCTGAGAATAACAAAGAACATAACGTAATTGTTGGTGCAGTCAACACGGGCTTTACCAATGTATTTGGCATTACCCTTACGCCAAACTTCGATTTACTTACCAGCAAACTGTCATTATTGGTACCGGCTGTTAAACAGGTCCATGTTATTGCCGGTGCTAACAGCGGGTTGACTGATTTTAAGCTTGCCAAAGAGGCTTTTCTGAGTCGGGGTATTACGCTGCTGGTGCATGAAGCAGACAATTTAAGGATGGCTGCTGGCACCTATCGTAAGCTTATGCATGATTTCGATGAGGATGATGCGATTTGGATTCTTCCCAGTGGCTCATTTGTGAATAACCCAATGCTGTCAATTCTGCTTCAGGAATCATGGAAGAAACGCTTTGTGGTGTTCTCATCTAATCCGGTGCATGTGAAGCGTGGGGCGCTTTTTTCAGTATACCCAAACAATTATAAAATGGGGTTAAGTCTTGGTCGCCTTGCTCAAGATGTTGTTCAGGGCGTGCCCGCTGAGCAGAAAATGCAATCGCTGGACGATATTTTTGTAACGGTCAATGAGCGCACCAGTAATCATTTGGGAGTCAATCTAACAGAGGATGTGCGGGCACAGATTGATTTAGTCCTGCCGGCGAGGTGACCTTTGAGAGAAACTATAAGAAAAGGTTGGTTCGACAAGCTGAAATTCAAATCTCAGTTATCGTTAGTCTTTATTGGCGGTATTTTAGTGTTGGCTTTTGCTACTTCGGTCATGGTGAGCAAGATATCCACGGTGATTATTGAGGAGCATGAAATACTGCAGGGTATGCAGATGACAGAATCTCTGGGACGCCGCAGCGAGATCGCACTGCTCTATCAAAGCACTGAGGCGGCCAGAGATATCGGAGAAAATGCGCTCAATTTTCCTGGCATCAAGGGAATCATTATTGAGACTGAAAAGTCTGATGTGCTGTTTGGCACTGGCGAAAAATTTATTGTCGAAGACGTCGAGTTTGGCGCTGCAACGTCGCCATCATCGAAAAATTCTATAGATCAAAAACCAACGAAACTTAGCCTGATGGCAGAAAACGCAGATCTATGGAAATTTTCATCTCCAATCTATGCCAGCGATAACGATGGCGAGAGTGTGATGAATACTGCCGCTCCGTCAAAAGTGCTGTTGGGTTACATTACCGTGCTAGTCGGCAAGGATACTCTGCATAAGATGCAGCAGAGCACGTTAAAAAATAATCTGATTGCATCATTTCTCGGCGCTGTTCTTCTCTTGTTCGTGCTGCTCTATTTTTCTCGTCGTCTGACAACGCCTATTGAGCGATTGTCGGCTGTTATGAAAAGGGCACAGAGTGGCGAAGAGAAAATACGCGCGGAAATCGAAGGGCCAGTCGATATCACCGAAATGCAGGAATCATTCAATCGCATGATGCAGGTGCTGGAGAACCGACGACGTGACTTGAAGCGAGCAATGAAAACGGCTCTAACCTCGGCGGAGATGAAGGTAGAGTTTGCCGCTAATGTGACCCATGAATTGCGCACGCCAATGAATGCAGTGATGGGGATGTTGGACCTTTTGTTGACCATGGGTGTCAGTCTCAAACAAAAAGAGTATGTGCAAACTGCCAAATCATCCGGTGAAAACCTTTTGGCACTTATCGATGATATTTTAAATTTTTCGGAAGCGGATGCCGGAAAAATCACTATTACTAATCGTGATTATCTACTGCATAAAAATCTCGATGATGTTGTCAGCCTGCTCTCCAGTACCGCACTTAAAAAGCATCTCAATATTGGTTATCTCATTGACGATGATGTTCCTAAAGCATTGCATGCGGATGGCGATAGAATTCGTCAGTTGCTGGTCAATCTGGCCGGTAATGCGATTAAGTTTACTGACCGTGGTGAGGTGTCAATTCGTATCAGCGTCCAGGAGGATGCAGCATTTGATCCCAGCGCAGAGCACGATCACTCCACCCCGGGTTCAGTTGTGCGGCTCAAATTTGTCGTTGAGGACACCGGTATAGGCATTGCGCCTCACGATCAGGCGCGGATATTTGAAGCGTTTACACAGGTAGATTCCTCGAATACCAAAGGCTATCAAGGAACTGGGCTAGGCTTGGCGATCAGCAAACAGATTATTGAGTTAATGGGTGGGGATATATTTGTCTCTAGCGAGCTGGGATGTGGCAGTCAGTTTGGTTTTACTCTGCCCGTTCTGATTGCCCAACCGCCAGAGCAGGTGGCAACGTCAACTGCTCTGCATGAAATCACTGCCGTGTTTGTCAGCGGTAGTGCAATACTCAGAGATTTTGCTGCACAGAAACTCAGCGCTATTGGCGTCAAAACGCAGCTTGTTGAATCCGGATTACAGGCGCTAACCTTGATTCGGGAAAGTAAAGCCTCAGACTGTTTTGATGTCTTATTTGTCGATGAGGATATCAATGATATAAAAATCAATGAGTTAATTAGCTTCGTGCAGCTGGAAAAGAACTTTGGCAAGCGGCTTATCGTGATGCTGAGTAACCCCTGGAGTTCTGATTCCCATATCAGTGACCTGTCCTTCCCTCGACTCAATAAACCGCTGCGTTCGGATTCTCTCGAAGCTGTTTTAACGAAATATTTTGCTGCCGAGAATCTCGATGAATATGACGATGACAGGTTGCCTGAGGAGCCGGCCTGCCGTCGTTGCTGCAAGATCCTAGTGGTCGATGACAGTCGAGCTAACCAGCAGGTTGCAGTTGCGATGATAGAGCGATTAGGCTGCCAGACGGCAGTCGCGAGCAACGGCAAGGAAGCTCTCGAGAAAGTCGTTAGAGAGTCATTCGACGTGGTGTTGATGGACTGCAATATGCCGGTGATGAACGGCTATGATGCGACCACACAGATTCGGCTCTATGAGGGTGACAGGGCGGGCGCACTGCCTATTATTGCGATGACTGCGAACAATTCAGCAGATGAAGAAAAGATTTGCAGAGAAGCGGGCATGAGCGATTTTTTGCCAAAACCCATTAGTCTTTCCGGGTTGCGTGATAAATTGAATGTCTGGCGCTGTTCGAGTTTTTCCGAGGAGCCTGCTGTCTGCAAGACTGTAGTTGCACACCCGCCTACGCAGTACAGTTCATTAAGTTACGATACCGACGTTATTGCGTCGCTGAGAGAAGCTGTGGGCGAAGTGGTATCATCTATGATTGAAGCCTTTGTCGAAGATACACCAATCTATATCGGCAAACTAAAGGCTGCACTTGAAGAAAAAAACACTCGGCAAGTTCGCGAGTTGGCGCATACCATAAAGGGTAGTGCTGCCAATTTTGGTGCTCATGAGCTGGTCGCTGCGAGTAAGTTATTGGAAGATGGCGCGGCTAGAGAGGACCTCAGTTGCGGAGTCGAACAGTTGAGTAAAATCGTCTTAGCATTTGACAGGTTACAAGACGATCTCAAGCAGGAAATTTCCTCGGATTATAAGACTGCCAAGGCCCCATTTAAAAACGGTAAATACAGTAGAATTCTGATTGTCGATGACGATCGAACCGTGCGCATGGCCTTGGTTGATGCCTTTATGCGGGAAAACTATGAGGTTGATGAGGCTAATAATGGCATGCAAGCTCTCAATGCTTGCAAGCGGAGTATGCCAGATCTGGTATTAATGGACGCTGTAATGCCTGAGTTGGATGGTTTTGATGCCTGTCAGATGATCCGCGATCTCCCCCAAGGTGGCGATATTCCAGTGTTAATGATCACCGCCCTAGATGATGAACACTCAATTGTTAGGGCATTCTCATCAGGCGCCACGGACTATATTTCCAAGCCGATTAACTTTGCTGTTATCAAGCAGCGCGTAGCCCGTCTGATTAAAGCCAGCAAGGCTGAAAAAGATGTTAAAAAGCTCGCCTATCACGACTCTCTTACTGGCCTGCCAAATCGCACTCATTTGAAGCAGCAGCTGTCCGTTATCGTCAATCATGCAGCCACCGAAAAGCAGCGCTTTGCGATTTTGTTTCTCGATCTCGATCGCTTCAAAATGATCAACGACACCATGGGGCATGATGCCGGCGATCTGCTGTTGAAGGCGGTCGCTGATCGCATCCGTCACTGTGTGCGGGAAAATGATTTTATTGCCCGTCTCGGCGGTGATGAATTTACCATCGTATTAGAGAATATTCTCAGTTTGGAGAGTGCTTCCAGTGTTGCCGAGAAAATCTGCCGGTCGGTGGCGCAGCCATTTGTGTTTATGCAGCAGAAAATGTTTGTCACGACAAGTATTGGAATCTCCATTTTCCCCGATGACGGAGAAGACGTCAGTGCACTGATCAAGCACGCCGACTCGGCGATGTTCCGTGCCAAAGACAAACGCAATGACTATTGTTTTTATGAGAGTGGAATGGAAGCTGAGATTGCCAAGCGCTTGAAGTTAGAGCAGGAATTACGCAAAGCCATCGATGGCGATGAGTTGGTTTTGCACTATCAGCCACAGATCAGTCTCGAGACTGGAAAATTAATCGGCGCTGAGGCCTTGGTGCGTTGGACGCACCCGATTAAAGGATTGGTGGCGCCAGACGTATTTGTTCCGCTGGCCGAAGACTGTGGGCTGATTAATCAGTTGACGGATTGGGTGCTGGAGCATGTCGCTGTGCAGCTAAAGCAGTGGCTCGAGGACGGTCACAAGTTAACTCTCGCGGTAAACCTGTCGGTCAAGGATCTGATGCAGGAGGATTTGCACGCCAAACTGCATGATCTGATTCAGCATCATCAGCTGCCGAAAAATATTCTTGAGTTGGAAATTACCGAGAGCACCTTGATGGAGCATCCGGAACTGACGATCACTGAATTGGAAAAAATTCAGAAGATGGGCATCACTATTGCAATAGATGACTTCGGTAGCGGGTATTCTTCGCTCAATTATTTGAAAAAATTGCCTGTTGATGTGTTGAAAATCGATCGTTCGTTTATTGTCGATATTGAGTCAGATCCAAATGACAGTGCGATTGTCGCGGGCATTATCGCACTGGCTAAAAGCCTGCACATGACTACGGTTGCTGAAGGGGTTGAGACCGAGGCTCAGCGGCGCATTTTACAGAGTCTCGGCTGTGATAGTTTTCAGGGTTATCTGGTCAGCAAGCCAGTGCCTCCAAGACTGTTTGCCGAGCAGTTTTTGATATCTGAAAAAGTGATCTAAATTCACCGCTACACGCGCTGCTATGTGATAATGCCGCCCATCTTAAAAGCCAGTGATTGTTATGAGCGAATATTTATCGATTCACCCTGACAACCCTCAGCAGCGACTGATAGTCAAGGCTGCAGAGATTGTTCGCAAAGGCGGCGTGATTGTCTATCCTACTGACTCGGTTTATGCGATCGGGTGCCATATTGGCGACAAGCAGGCGCTTGATCGCATTCGCGCTATTCGACAGGTCGATAAGAGCCATAATTTTACCCTGGTGTGCCGTGATCTCTCCGAGCTGGCGAGCTATGCCAAAGTCGACAACACGGCATTCCGCAGTCTCAAGGCCCACACGCCGGGACCTTTCACCTTTATCCTGCCGGCTACCTCAGAGGTGCCGCGCAGGCTGATGCATGCGAAGCGTAAAACCATTGGTTTGCGAGTGCCTGACAGCCCCATTGCTCAAGCGCTGTTGGCGGAATTGGGCGAGCCGATGATGAGTGTTACCCTAATACTGCCTGGCGATGAGTACCCGCTTTCTGACCCCTATGACATTCGCTCGGCTCTTGAAAGCCATGTCGATGTGTTGATTGATGGCGGATACTGTGGGCTCGAGCCGACGACCGTCGTTGATATGACTGGTCCACTCCCGGAAATCACACGTCAGGGCATGGGTGATTTTTCCGCTTAATCGATAATCATGATGGCCACAGACGGCATTGCGGTTATAATTGCGGCGAAATCATCAATTGAGTCGCCTGTGACCACCGAAGCTACTTCTTTAAACCAAGATCTAGAGCCAGATCTTGGGCAACAGCCGCACCAAGCAGCACATGCAGTCGACACTGGTGCTGCGGTTTCAGCTGTTGTGGAGGAGGGGCAGTTAGCGCATCCGTCTCAGCAAGAAATGCCATTTGCTGTGGTACAGGGCAAAGAACTCACCATACTGCCGAAAGATCTTTATATTCCGCCGGATGCGCTGGAAGTATTTCTTGAAGCCTTCGAAGGCCCCCTCGATTTACTGCTGTATTTAATCCGCCGCCAGAATCTCGATATTCTTGAGATCAATGTGGCTGAGATTACCCGTCAGTACATGGGTTATATCGGTTTGATGGAATCCATACAGCTTGAGCTGGCAGCGGAATATTTGGTGATGGCTGCAATGCTTGCTGAAATCAAGTCGCGCATGTTGTTGCCTCGTCAGGTTATGGACGAAGATGGTGAAGAAGATCCAAGGGCTGAACTGATCCGTCGGTTGCAGGAATATGAACGCTTTAAAAAAGCCGCCGATGATATTGATGAGATGCCTCGGCTGGGGCGCGATATTCATCAGGCCTCGGCTCACGCTCCAGAACGAAACCAGGACGTTCAGCACCCCGCTGTCGATATGCGTGAAATTCTCACGGCACTGGCCGAAGTAATGCGGCGGGCGGAGATGTTTGAGAGTCACCAGGTGCAGATGGAAAAACTCTCTACCAGAGAGCGTATGACCTTTGTATTGGAGGCGCTGCGCGGTGAGCAATTTGTGCCCTTTGTCAGCCTGTTTAAAAGCTCTGAGGGCAAACTCGGCGTAGTGGTGACCTTTTTGGCCATTATGGAATTGATTAAAGAGTCATTGGTTGAGATCGTGCAGAGCGAAACCTTTGGCCCCATCCACGTTAAAGCTAGAACCTCATGAATGCTGATCTAATTAAAAAAATTGTCGAAGGCGCGCTTTTAGCGGCGGGCAAGCCACTGGATATTACCCGCATTGAAAGTCTCTTCGAAGAGGACGAACGTCCACCTCGAGACCAAATCAAGGCTGCCCTCGAAGAGGTCGACGCCGATTGCCGTGGTCGCGGTTTTGAGCTGATGCAGACCGCCAGTGGTTACCGCTTTCAAGTGCGTCAGGATCTGGCCGAGTGGGTCAATCGCCTGTGGAGTGAAAAACCCAAGCGCTATTCTCGCGCCATGCTTGAGACCTTGGCTCTGATTGCCTACCGTCAGCCGTTGACTCGAGGCGATATTGAGCAGGTGCGCGGCGTCGCAGTGAGTTCGGATATTATTAAGACGCTGCAGGAGCGAGACTGGGTCAGAGTTGTAGGTTATCGCGATGTACCAGGCAAACCGGCACTCTATGCGACGACGAAAAACTTCCTTGATTACTTTAATATCAAGAGCCTCGAGCAGCTTCCAGCATTAAGCGAAATTAAAGATTTCGCCGAGCTCGATCCAGAACTTGAGCTGGCCCTGTCGGGCACTTCTGTTGGACGTGTGGCTGCCAATGACGAAGAATCAGGTATAGGATCTGCTGAAGAGTTGGTTAAAGAGCCTGCAGAGACCGAGAACTTTAGCCTCGACCAAGAAATTGATGGTCAAAATGCCATTAATAACGCCCTCAATGATAACCAAAATATTGACTCTGACGATCAGGTGAGCAGCTTTAACCATGAGTGAAAAACTCCAAAAAGTATTGGCCACCGCAGGTCTGGGTTCACGCCGCGAACTCGAAACGTGGATCTCTGCAGGTCGCGTATCAGTCAACGGTTCGGTGGCTAAATTAGGCGATCGCACTGTTCCTGAAGATCGCATCCTAGTGGATGGCAGACTGATCAAAATTGTCACCGACGACAACCCGCGCGTGTTGATGTACAGCAAACCTGAGGGAGAAGTCTGCACTACCTCCGATCCTGATGGCAGACCAACGGTTTTCGATCGCCTGCCAAGACTCAGTCGCGGCCGTTGGATCGCTATTGGCCGTCTCGATATCAACACCAGCGGTCTGCTGTTGTTTACCAATCATGGTGAATTGGCCAATCGTCTGATGCACCCGTCCTACGAAGTTAAGCGTGGATACATGGCGCGTATTCACGGTGAGGTTGACGAGGCGATGATCAAGCGTCTGACTGAGGGTGTCGTGCTCGAAGACGGTGTTGCGCGCTTTCAGAGTGTCAAGGCGCAGCATGCTCGCGGCCCCGAAGATGTCGGGGGTCGCAATCGCTGGTTTAGAGTGATTTTGGCAGAGGGCCGCACCCGCGAAGTGCGACGACTGTGGGAATCTCAGGATGTCGAAGTCAATCGTCTCAAGCGCATCAGCTACGGCCCGATTGAGCTGCCATCGATCGTCCGGCGCTCGGACTTTCTTGAGCTCGATCCGAAACAGGTGGTGTCGCTGTTTAAAGCAGTGGCGTTGCGGCCGCCTAAATTCAGCGAAAAACATGTGTTGAAAGATATGCGTGAGCGCAAAGAAAAGAAACTGCGTGCCCGCGGCAACACCTGGAAGTAAGTAAGGCTATCGATGCGGTTGCGCGTCGATAGACTGACCATTCACTGCCTTACTGTCGGCTCCCAGCAAGTAAAGATAAGTCGGCATAATTTGCTCGGCAGTGGTTAGCGTAGTGGGGTCCTCGGCGGGGAAAGCCTGCATACGCATGCTAGTGCGCGTAGCGCCAGGATTGATGGCGTTAATGCGCACCGACCCCAAGCCTTCCAGCTCCGATGCCCAGACCTGAACCATGCCCTCCACGGCGAACTTTGATACCGCGTAAGCCCCCCAAAATGAGCGCCCGACGCGCCCGACGCCGGACGAAGTGAAGATCACCGACGCATTGTCTGACTTTTCCAGCACTGGCATCAGCGCCTGAGTCATTTGGAATCCGGCAGTGACATTAACCTGCATCACCTTGTCCCAAACATCCGTACGATAGTTGCTTAGTGGCGTACGCTGGCCGAGAATACCGGCATTGTGTAGCAGCCCATCAAGGCGTCCAAATTGCTCCTCAATATGACCGCAGAGGGCATCGTAGTCTTCACTGCTCGCACCTTCTAGATCGATCGGGTAGATAACCGGCTCAGGGCCACCCTTGGCGACAATCGTGTCATAGACTTGCTCTAACTTAGCCACCGTGCGGCCAGCCAAAATAACCGTGGCACCATGTTGCGCACAATGCAGTGCCGCCACCTTGCCAATACCATCGCCTGCTCCGGTGATCATAATGACGCGGTCTGCGAGTAAATTTTCGGGCGCCTGATAGACGGCAATTTGGGCATCGGACAGCATAATGTTGACTCTTTTTAAATCTCGTTAAGGGTGCTTAGGGCAGGGCTTTTAGTTCGCCAGTCTCAGGGTAAACCTTAGCTCGCAAGTCTCAATCGGCAAACAACAATGAATGCAACTGTTGAGACTCGTCGACAATCCAATCGGCCTGCCAGTCAGCAACGATTTCATTGGCTTCAATATAGCCCCAGGCGGCGGCGATATTGCGTGTGCCCGCGGCGCGACCCGCTACAATGTCACGGACATGGTCGCCAACATAGAGACACTCTTCTGGTGCCAGCGAAACTTCTTGGCAGGCTAATAAAATCGCTTCCGGATGAGGCTTTGGCAGAGTCACGTGGTCGGGGCAGATAACCGTTGCCGCGCCCTCCATCAGGCCGAGTTGAACCAGTGCCGCTTCGGTGTACTTCCAGGGTTTATTGGTGACGATGCCCCAGGGAATATTGCGCGCACTGCACTCATCAAGCACCTGCTGCAAGCCATCGAAGAGAGCGGTTTTATCCGCCAGATTGGCATAATACAGTTCGAGAAATTCTTCTCGCAAAGGCTCAAATTGATCGTGCCCGGGGTCTATTCTAAAGCCGCTTTGAATCAATCCCACCGAGCCGTTAGTCACGCTGGTGCGAATCGCAGAATCGGCTAACGGTGCGCGGCCATGCAGTGCCAGCTGCTTATTCAGCGCGGTGACAAAGTCGGGGGCTGTATCTAATAATGTGCCATCCAAATCGAATAGCAGGGCCTTGAAGTCGAGCATAGAAAAATCCGTTATGCGGGCTTGCGCACGCAAATCATATAATTAACATCGACATCGGTTTCATTGAGGCGATAGATTTTGGTCAGCGGGTTATAGGTCAGTCCGGTCATCTGATCAAGCTCCAGACCCGCCTCACGGATCCATTGACCCAGCTCTGCGGGGCGAATAAATTTGCCGTACTCATGCGTGCCCTTGGGCAGCATGCGCAGCACATACTCGACACCGATAATGGCCAGTAGATACGATTTGGGATTGCGGTTGATCGTCGAGAAAAACAGCGTGCCACCGGGCTTGGTCATGGCTGCGCAGGCGCGCACAACCGAGCCGGGATCTGGCACATGTTCGAGCATCTCTAGGCAGGTGACGATATCGAATTGCTCGGCATGGTTTTGAGCAAAGTCTTCGGCGGTGGATTTTTGGTAGTCGACTTCAACGCCGGATTCGAGCTTGTGCAGATTGCCTACTGCCAGTGGCGCTTCCCCCATATCGATGCCGGTGACAGTGGCGCCGCGCTGAGCCAGGGCTTCGCAGAGAATGCCGCCACCACAGCCGACGTCTAAAACTTTTTGCTCAGCCACCGGTGACAGCTTATCAATCCAGTTGGCGCGCAGTGGGTTGATATCATGGAGCGGCTTAAATTCACTGTTGCGATCCCACCAGCGGCTCGCCAGCTTTTCAAACTTGGCTACCTCGCTGGGGTCGACATTTATTGATGCGGTGTTTTCACTGTTGCTTGTTGGCATAGCGGATCTCTACGTGAATCTGCAAATTGTTAGTTAGTCTGGGCTGATCTGGTTACGCCAGGCATCGGCGCGACGGATCAGATTTTGTTCGTCAAGCGTCATTAGGGCGCGTTCTTTCAGCAGCGCCTTGCCCGCCACCCAGCTATGGGTCACCTGACTGCCGGCATTGCTATAGACCAGTTGAGACGCGGGATTATACAGCGGTTTTTGACTAAGAGAGCTGATTTCAACGGCAATAATATCGGCACTTTTACCGGCTTCGAGGCTGCCTGTTTGATCTTCCCAGCCCAGCGCTTTGGCGCCGTTAATGGTGGCCATGCGCAGCGCGGCATGGGCATCCAGCATGGCAGCATCACCGGCAACTGCCTTGGCCAGCAGGGCCGCGGTTTTTAATTCGCCAAACAGATCGAGGTCATTATTGCTCGCTGCGCCATCGGTGCCGATGGCGACATTGATGCCCGCATCGATCAATTTACCCACCGGACAGAAGCCGCTAGCAAGCTTGAGATTTGACTCGGGACAATGGACTACATGGCAGTTGTTATCCTGGATCAGACGAATATCGTCTTGATCAATTTGTGTCATATGCACCAACTGGGTCTGCGGCAACAAAATACCCAAATCATCGAGGCGCTGCAGCGGCCGGCAGCTGTATAGTTTGAGTGAGTCACGGACTTCCTGAGCAGTCTCGTGACAGTGGATATGCACTGCCATATCCAGTTCATTGGCGTAGGTGGCGATGCGGCGCATGGTTTCGTCGCCGACGGTGTAGGGGGCGTGAGGCGCGCAAGCAATTTTAATCAGCTCATCGCCTTTGTAACTGTCGCGCAGTTGTAGACCCTTGTGAATATAGTCGTCTGGGTCTTCGCCGCCGGCGGTGGGGAAGTCAAAGACGGTAAAGCCAACCTGGCTGCGCATGCCGCTGCGGCGCACCTGCTCGGCGACACTGTCGGCAAAAAAGTACATGTCGGCAAAACAGGTAGTGCCTGTCTTGATCATCTCTGCCATCGCCAGATCGGTGCCATCGGCAACAAATTGTTCGCTGAGCACGCGGGCCTCCACGGGCCAAATATGTTCTTCCAGCCACGGCCTCAGCGGCAGGTCATCAGCATAACCGCGGAGCAGGCTCATGGCGGCATGGCCATGGGCATTGACCAGTCCGGGCATGACAATATGCTCGCCTAAATCGACTACCGAGTCGGCGACAAATTTACTGCTCGCCTCCGCCTGAGGATAGATGCCGACAATTTTTTGCTGGTCGACTGCCAGAGCACAATTTTCGAAAATTCGGTTCTCTGGAACGACAGGAATAATCCATCGGCTGTTGATAAGTAAATCGATTTTTTTGGGCTGCATGAAGCCTCCTGAACGAAGGTTTGGAGTATACCGACTTTTTACCGTGGTTTAAGCCCTAGAGACAGTTTCAGAGTAATAAAAGCGACCCACTACAGGGATATGTATGGTAGAATTCAGGCCTTTAAACAGGCTGCTTTTCGGGCCTTCTAGCACGTGATAATGGCTGCATTAAAGCGGCCGTAAGCGGATCAAAAACAATAGCGATAAAAAATCAGGGCGTAACGGAAACTTATGGGTGATTTAGCAAAAGAAATTGTTCCGGTAAATATCGAAGACGAGCTCAAACAGTCCTATTTGGCCTATGCCATGAGCGTGATTGTTGGCCGGGCACTGCCCGATGTGAGAGACGGGCTCAAGCCTGTGCATCGGCGTGCACTGTTTGCCATGAACGAGCTCGGCAACGATTGGAATAAAGCCTATAAGAAATCCGCCCGTGTCGTCGGCGATGTGATTGGTAAATATCACCCGCACGGTGACTCCGCCGTCTATGAAACGATCGTGCGCATGGCGCAGCCTTTTTCGCTGCGCTATATGCTGGTCGATGGTCAGGGTAACTTTGGTTCGGTGGACGGTGATTCTGCGGCGGCGATGCGTTACACCGAAATCCGCATGACTAAGATCGCTCATGCGCTGCTTGAAGATCTCGAGAAAGATACTGTCGATTTTGTCCCCAACTACGATGAAACCGAGCAGATACCCGTGGTGATGCCGACGCGCATTCCCAACTTGCTGGTCAATGGCTCGTCCGGTATTGCCGTCGGCATGGCCACCAATATTCCGCCGCACAACCTGACCGAAGTGGTTAAAGGTTGTCTGGCAATGATCGAAAATCCGGATATCACCGTCGATGAGTTGATGGAATACATTCCTGGTCCAGATTTCCCTACTGGCGCGATTATCAATGGCAGGGCGGGCATTATTCAGGCCTATCGCACTGGCCGTGGGCGCATCTATGTTCGTGCCAAGGCGAGCGTCGAGGTCAATGAGAAGACCCGCCGTGAAACTATCATTATCACTGAAATTCCCTACCAGCTGAATAAGGCGCGTCTAATAGAGCGGATTGCCGAGCTGGTAAAAGAGAAGAAGCTTGAAGGTATTTCTGAACTGCGCGATGAGTCTGATAAAGACGGTCTGCGGGTGGTTGTCGAGATTAAACGCGGCGATGTTGGTGAGGTGGTGTTGAATAACCTTTTCGCCCAGACCCAACTGCAGAGTGTGTTTGGTATCAACGTCGTGGCGTTAGTTGACGGTCAGCCTAAGATTCTTAATTTGCAGCAGCTTATCCAGGCATTTTTGCGTCACCGCCGTGAAGTGGTTACGCGCCGAACGATTTATTTGTTGAAAAAGGCCCGCGAGCGAGCCCATACGTTGGAAGGTTTTGCCATTGCGCTGGCCAATATAGATGAAATTATTGCCTTGATTAAACAGTCGCCCACTGCCACCGAAGCTCGTGAAGCGCTGGTTGCGCGCGGCTGGGATCCCGGTTCGGTGGTTGAAATGCTCGACCGCGCCGGCGCGGAAGCGACGCGTCCAGACTGGTTAGAAGAGCAATATGGTCTGCGTGATGGTCAGTACTACCTGTCGCCAGAGCAGGCCAAAGATATTCTCGAACTGCGTCTCCATCGCTTAACGGGCATGGAGCACGGCAAGATTATTGACGAGTTCGCCGTCAAGCTTGAAGAAATCGCCGACTACCAAGATATTCTCGGCGACCTGGTGCGATTGATGAATGTGATTCGTGAAGAGCTCGAAGCCGTTATTGAAGAGTTTGGTGACGAGCGTCGCAGTGAAATTATTGAATCCTTGCACGACCTCACCGTAGAAGATCTGATTACTGAAGAAGATCGTGTTGTCACCATCTCCAACGGCGGCTATGCCAAGACTCAGCCTTTGAGTGATTATCAAGCTCAGCGTCGCGGCGGCATGGGTAAGTCTGCCACCGCGGTGAAAGACGAAGATTTTGTTGAGCATCTGCTGGTGGCTAGCACTCACGCGACAATTTTGTGCTTTACCAATCTGGGTAAGGTTTATTGGCTCAAAGTTTATCAAATTCCGGTTGCCGGCCGCAATTCTCGCGGGCGTCCAGTGGTTAACCTGTTGCCTCTCGATGAAGGTGAGCGCATCAGCTCGATCTTGCCAGTTGAAGAATACAGCGCTGATAAGTTTGTGATTATGGCCACCGCCAACGGCACGGTGAAGAAGACCGCGCTGGAGCAGTACTCGCGACCGCGCAGCGTGGGTTTGCGTGCTGTGGACCTGGTTGAAGATGACTATCTCGTCGGTACCGCGATTATTGATGATAACAGCGATGTAATGTTGCTCAGCTCTGAAGGCAAAGCAGTCCGTTTTGCCAGTACTGATGCTCGCTCTATGGGGCGAGTATCTAAAGGCGTCCGCGGTATGCGTTTGCCAGAGGGGCATGAAGTGATCTCAATGGTGATCCCTGAAGAAGATGGCTTTCTGCTGACGGTTTGTGAAAACGGTTACGGCAAGCGCACCAAAGTCGACGAGTTTCCCACGAAAGGGCGCGGCGGCAAGGGCATGATCGCGATTCAGGCAAGCGAGCGCAATGGACCATTGGTTGGCGCGACGCAGCTGTTTAGCGGTGATGAGATTATGTTGATCTCTGATCAGGGTACCATGGTGCGAACCCGTGGCGACGAAGTGTCAGTTGTTGGACGCAATACGCAGGGTGTGCGAATTATTCGCCTGAAAGACACTGAAAATCTGGTCAGGTTGGCACGAATTGCTGAGCCGGAGGAAGACGAGTTTTTGATTGAGGGTGCTGTTGATGACAATGCCGCTGAGGGCTCTTTACCCGCTGAGGGCTCTTCATCCGCTGAGGGCTCCTCTCCTAATGAAGAGACAGCTGATGGCTCTTCACCCGCTGAAGGCTCTGAAGATTAGGCTCTGAAGATTAAAGGTTAGATCATGACTGAAAAAAATCCGCTGCTGGCGTTGCGCAATAAGATAGATGACCTTGATCGAGAGATTATGGCCAACATCAGCGCGCGAGCGCGTTGTGCGCAGGACGTCGCCAAGATAAAGAAGCAGCAGGGTGACGAAACCTACTACCGGCCTGAACGCGAAGCACAGGTGTTGCGTGCAGTAATGGAGAAAAATTCTGGTCCTCTCGGCAATGAGGACATGGCGCGCCTGTTTCGGCAGATTATGTCGGCCTGCCTAGCGCTTGAACAGCCGATAAAAGTGGCCTTTCTCGGGCCGGAGGGCACCTTCACTCAGGAGGCGACGCTAAAGCACTTTGGCGACTCCGCGGTGACTGTACCCAAGGCTGCTATTGATGAGGTGTTCCGCGATGTGTTGGCGGAGTCCTGTAACTACGGTGTGGTGCCAGTTGAGAACTCAACCGAAGGTGTGGTCAGCCACACCTTGGACAGTTTTATCGATTCCTCCGTTAAGATCTGTGGCGAGGTCGAATTGCGTATCCATCAGCACTTTATGATTGGTCCCAACACCAGCAAGGACACTATTACTCGCGTCTACTCGCACGCGCAATCATTGGCGCAGTGCCGCAAATGGCTAGATTCCAATTACCCCAATATTGAGCGCGTGGCCGTTAGCAGCAATGCAGAAGCGGCGCGACGGGTCAAAGGTGAGTGGAATTCGGCGGCTATTGCCGGCGATATGTCCTGCGAGCTCTATGAGTTGGAAAAGCTCTGGGACAAGATTGAAGACCAGCCAGACAATTCGACCCGCTTCCTGATTATTGGTCGCGAAGATGTGCCGCCCAGTGGTGACGATAAAACCTCGATTGTGGTCTCGGTACACAATAAACCCGGTGCCTTGCACGACTTGCTTGAGCCGTTCCGCCGCCACAATATTGACATGACCCGTCTCGAGTCGCGACCCTCGCGGAACAGCATGTGGTCTTATATCTTCTTTATCGATTTTGCCGGTCATGTCGACGATCCGGCTGCTGCTGCGGTGCTTGCCGAGCTGACGCCGAACGTGGCAGAGATTAAAGTTCTCGGTTCGTATCCGCGTGCGGTTCTCTAGGCGTTGCTTTAGCAGCGCATAATCTATTTATTTCGATGTGATCCGTTATGGTGCAAACATCTCACACAACACAGCCGGTGGTTAAACGCCTGGTTGTTATCGGACTGGGGTTGATTGGCTCCAGTCTGGCGCTGGCTGCTCGCAATGCTCGGTTGGCGCACGAGGTAATCGGCATTTCTCGGCGTTCCTCAACCCTCGACCTAGCCGTTGAAATGGGTGTTATTGATCGTCCAGAACAGAGTCTGGCAGCGATCGCGCCAGAGCTTGGTGCCGGCGATCTGGTGGTCATTGGGGTGCCAACCCTAACCGTTCCGGCCATTCTCAAAGAGTGCTGTGAGCTGCTTTCTGACCAGGTAACAGTGACCGATGTCGCCAGCGTTAAAGGCAGTGTGGTGGCCGCGGCAGAAGACGTTTATGGCTACCTGCCTGGACAGTTAGTCCCTGGGCACCCGATAGCGGGCTCGGAAAAAAGCGGTGTCACCGCGGCAAAAGCGGATTTATTTAAAGACCATCGTGTCATCTTAACCCCCCATGCTAAGAGTGGCGAAGCGCATATCCAGCGTGTTGAGCAACTGTGGCAAGCAGTGGGTGCAGTGGTCTCCTGCATGGACATTAAAGAGCATGATGAAGTGCTGGCTGCCACTAGTCATCTTCCCCATTTTCTGGCCTACTCGCTGGTCGATACCCTGGCAAGCATGCGTGACAACCGTGAGATTTTTCGCTATGCCGCGGGAGGCTTTCGTGACTTTACCCGAATCGCCGCCAGCGATCCCATTATGTGGCGCGATATCGCGCTGGCCAATCGCGATGCAATCCTTAGCGTTCTTGATCAGATTATGGACAACTTTAGCGAGATGCGCAGCGCTATAGACAGTGGCGATGAGACCTACCTGATGGATGTGTTTACGCGGGCTCGCGATGCGCGCAACCATTTTGGACAATCAATTGACCCAAAGGCATTACAGCAAACCATGTCAGAAAAAATCATAAATTATAAAGTCACACCCGGGGGAGCTGC
>Ga0115550_1001283_pt1 | contig 19081 bp, 18 predicted proteins | sample COGITO_mtgs_1005_FD_87177 | JGI IMG/M metagenome (GOLD analysis project Ga0115550, IMG submission 87177) | Pelagic marine microbial communities from North Sea - COGITO_mtgs_100511 | ecosystem: Environmental > Aquatic > Marine > Epipelagic | place: Germany:Helgoland, sampling site Kabeltonne... | reverse complement strand
GCAGCCCACAAGCGCCGCACAAGCCCATGGTGGACGGCCCGCAAATTGCCATCGTGGTGGGCCCCGAGGGGGAGGAGATTTACTGCGACGAACACGGCCGGGTAAAACTGCAGTTCCCGTGGGACCGCTATGGCAACTCCAACGACCAGAGCTCCTGCTGGGTGCGGGTAAGTCAGGGCTGGGCGGGTGGCCAGTACGGCATGATGGCCATTCCGCGCATCGGCCACGAGGTCATAGTGAGTTTCATCGAAGGTGACCCGGACCAGCCTATTGTCACCGGCCGCACCTTTCATGCCACCAACCGACCACCCTACGACTTGCCCGCCAACAAGACCCGCACAGTGCTGCGCACCGAAACCCACCAGGGTGAAGGGTTCAACGAGCTGCGTTTCGAAGACCAGGCAGGTCAGGAAGAGATTTATATCCACGGTCAGAAAGACCTAAACGTGCTCATCGAAAACGATACCGCTTGGCATATCAAGCATGATGAGCATAGGGATATCGACAATGAGCGAGTCACCCGCATCAAGGCCAACGACCATTTGAGCGTGGAGGGGGAGAAGCGGGACCATATCAAGGGTGACCTGTCGCTGACCGTCGATGCCTCCATGCATCAGAAACTAGGGCAGTCCCTGCTGGTGGAAGCTGGCCAGGAAGTGCATATCAAGGTGGGCGACAAGCTGGTGCTGGAGGCGGGCTCCGAGATCACCCTCAAGGGGGGCGGCAGCTTTGTGAAAGTTGACCCGAGCGGCATCAAGCTGGTCGGCCCCGCCATCAAGCTCAACGCCGGCGGCAGCGCAGGTTCAGGCTCCGGCTGGGCGGGAAAAATACCGATTGACCCTAAAATGCTACAGTCGGTATCAGCCTCCAGAGAGACTGCATTTCAGAAAAGTGCCTTACGTTTTGCAGCAGAGCATGCGAATTTTTTTATGAGTGAACAGTTTATGGGGGCACAATATGTCATTAAGGATGCCCAAGAAAATACTGTTTTATCTGGACGTATCAGTGAGGATGGCAAACTTCCCTCATATATACATGATGGCTCCCCGCAAGAAATGACTCTCTATCTTGGAGCATTAACATGGACAAGCCAAGAGTTGCCATGGGAGGACGTTCTCGAGGAGGATGAACCAGATGATGATGAGTGGAGTGAACTTGATGAGCATTATCTATCAATGCTGGATGATGACAGTAGTAGTTTACTGATGGCTTGGGATCATGATGAAGTTTTTAGAGAGGTTTGAGCGATGAATCAATGGATTGCTTGCCTGTATGATGGAAAAACAAAAACAGCCCAATATCAGGGGCCTAAAGGTGCATGCCTGCTAAGGAAGGGGGGGACTTTGCCTTGGCGAACGAATAATCCTGGCAATCTCAGGCCCAAAATGGTTAATGGAAAACCTCAACCTAAGAAAGTTACGAGTCATATCGGGTTCGCAAAGACAGAGAATAATGGTTTTTTTCTTATCTTTCCTAGTTATGAAGTAGGGTTTTCAGAGTTAAAGAAAAATTTGCTTCGTATGCATGGTGATAAAACCGTAGAAAATGGAATCAGAGCGTATGCTCCATCTCATGAGAACAATACATCGAAATATATATCTGATTTAGAAAAGCTGTCAGGTGTTTCTCGTTCAAAAATCATAAATAGATTAAGTGTTTCCGAGCTTGATGATGTTGCCCATGCTATAGAGATTATTGAGGGATATCATAATAATAAGAATGATCGTAAGGAGGTAATAACAAAGCTTAGCAATGTAACTGTAAGTGATGGCTCCAGACCTATTTCAGGTCAAGTTGTAGTCTTGGAAAGTGGTGATGTTCAGAAAAAATTTATTACAGATGAACGTGGTTTGGTACCTCCTATACCTCATATTGTATTTACATGTACAATAAACGTATGTGTTCCTAATCCTATTGATGGCTCTATGAAGGAAATTGCCATTATTGAGCCTAGTGGTCCGGCAAAAAATGTTTTAGCTGTTTTTAATGGAGTTGTTGCAAAAGCAAAAACTATGCCTTTAGATCCCCCTGTAGGACAGCCATTACCTGAACGTAAAAAATTTCAGTACACAATAAAGTCAGGCGATTCGCTATGGAAGGTTGCCAAGGAATTCAAAACCAGTGTTGATGCCATAGTGAAAGCTAACAATATAAAGGACCCCGCTAGAGTCTACCCGGGGGCCAAAATATGGATATTGCCAAAAGCTAATAATAGCACTGAACTAATAAGTGCTCAGTCTGCAGTACCAAAGAAACTCCAATCTAAACCGGCTATATCTACAAGTGTAGGAGCTGGGAAAAAGGCTAACAAAGTGGTAGCAACTGTAGCTGTTGACGCTACAAGGGATAGCAAAGGAAAACCCTTAGCGACGATACCAATGATTGGGGAAGAGGCGCCTTGGATGAGTATTGCTATTAGAGAGGCAAAAAAATGGCATGGTACCAAGGAGGAAAATATCACTGATAATTATCATGCTTTAACTGGTAATGCGTGGCTTAAGAGCTTATCTGGCACGAATAATGCTTGGTGCGCATCTTTTGTTAGCTATTGTCTACAAGAAGCAGGTTATGCAAAACCTAAAAACTCTCAAAGGGCTAAATCTTTTCTTGAAGATACTTCGAGGTTTGTAGAGATAAAAGATCCTATATATGGCTGTATTGCATGTGGGAGATCACATGTGACTTTTTTTTATGGTGAGGGTAGTAATGGCTTTGTAATAGGGTTGGGTGGTAATCAAGGGAATAGTATTAAATTTTCTAACTTTAAAGGAATGAAGTATGTTGTGCCTGTTTCATATTATGAAAAATATAAAGAAACTAAAAGAAAGGCCATGAGGAAATTTGATATAAATGAGCTAAACAAAGAGATTTCAATCAATGAAAAAACTCAAAAAAATGAGAGTACAAGATGAATAAATTTATTTTTGTTTTTTTATTTGTGGTCTTTTCATCAGCCGCTTTTGAGGTTAAGCTAGATGATGAACACAAATTTTTTTTTGTAGTGAAAAAAAACAATCTAGATGTAAAGATGACAGCGAAATCTATAGGAAAAGAAAGATCTGATTTTGAGGTTAATGATTATATTTATAATTGTGAGTTGGACTCAGAATTGTCTTTGATTAAAACCTCCTTGGAAAAAAAGTCTATAGGTGGAGTTCAAACAACCCTTTTCGCATATCGTATAGGTTGTTTTGGTGATGTTGAACCTATCCCAATAAAATATTTTGCATTTCAAAATGGCATTAAATATGCCCTCAGAGGCGAGGAAACGATACAAACGCCAAATGGAAATTATGGTGGAGAGGAAGAGCCTATACCTGGACGGAATCTTAAAAAAAATACTATTCTTTATAAATACATGCGAGATAGATGGAAGGATATATCACTACGTAAATATTATGAATAATAAGGAGGAATATTCTGGGGTTTCCACCTTTCTGAGCAAGGTGTTGTTTGGCCTGTTATCACCGCAGTCGCTTTTTAAAGATCAGGGATGACAGCTGGGGAGGTAACTCCCCCAGCGAGATTACCTCCCTCAATGCCTTTATCGAGAAGATAAGCAGTCTCAAGAGCGGCACCTTCCCGATTGGCTGCAACCGCATCTGGCACGGTGGCATCCACCTCAGTGAAAAAGGGGGTTGGCACCCGAGCGGCGCTGTGCGCGCCATTGCTGACGGGGAAATCGTGGCCTACCGGTTGGCGACCAAACTGGCCAAGGCGACCCGTAGCCCCGAAGAGGGCAAGCCAAGACAAGGTCTTGATTTGTCTACCTCCCCGTTGTCTGCTGTGTCCTCGCTACGAGGCTGGTGAGCAGAACAAGAATCGCCTGACCTTCTACAGCCTCTACATGCACATCGCGTGTGAGAACACCTACAGCAGCCCAGAGGCGGCGCGAGTGACAGTCAAGGGCTCGGGTGTCTCCACCTATGAATGTGTGTCTCAGGTGGGACCCATAAAGCTGACACGCCGACTGTCGGGCAGTAACCCTGTGTATGCCAAAACAGGGGTTGAGGTGAAGTTGCTCCAGCAAACCCCGAGCAATCTGCGAAACCACAGAGATGAGGTCCACAATTACTTCCTGGTGCACTACGTCGATGAACCGAACAGCCCGTTCTATATCGCACAAAGCCAGTTGCAGCAGGAATATCCGCAAAAGCCGAAGTGGATGACCCCACCAGAAGGCAAACCGGCCCGTCATAACATCCCCGGTAACACCTGGTTACGGCAAACGGCTGACACCACGGCGGGGAGCCTGGGGCTGCCTGCTGGAAGTGAGGTGGTGGTATCTGGTGAGTCACAGATGGTGGCCCTCGGTGGCGGTTCGACCGAGTTTCGTAAAGTGCAGGTGTTCAAAGTGGGCCGCGGCACCGTAAAAGACTGCGCCAATCAGGTGATGACCAATGCCGGTAAAGGTGCCATTTGTTGGCTGGTGAAAAGCAAGATGGGGGCCGGACTGGCCGCCGAGCCGAGTGTCCCCGTCGAATTCAAAGAGGATGCGCCCGTTGTTGACTGAAGTGATAATCCGATAGCGGTGCAGGCCGGAGAGGTCATTGGTCACTGGGGCGAACATCAGATAGCCACTGCCGGTGCAAGCGGCTTCGTGAAAGACGCCGACAGTAAAGCCGTGCACTTTGAGGTGCTTGTGACCGAGCAGGATAGCAAAGATGACTCTGAGAAAAGGAATAAGCAGGCGAGGGAGTAATGGGGTGGCTGATGGGGCTCGAACCCACGACAACCGGAATCACAATCCGGGACTCTACCAACTGAGCTACAGCCACCACTGAAAATTTCCATTAATACCATTCATCCCGGGGAGGGAGGATGTATTAATGGTGCGCCCTGCAGGATTCGAACCTGCGACCCACGGCTTAGAAGGCCGTTGCTCTATCCGACTGAGCTAAGGGCGCTCTGTATCGATCAGCCAAGGTGGCTCATCGATGAACTTGGTCGGTGATAAAGGATTCGAACCTTTGACCCTCTGGTCCCAAACCAGATGCGCTACCGGGCTGCGCTAATCACCGAAAATTTCTTGTCCAGCATACCGATAGCTGCGGTACTGGGCAACGGGCGGGCATCATACCCAAGCGGGAAAGGCAGCGTCAACGTATTTTTCCGCTAGTAAATTCAAGTGCCTACTTATTGCCCGCCCAGCGAGCGCTGCTAACACCCGCGCCAAAAAAATGCGACAATGCGCGGCAGTTGAACACATGGTGAGTGAAGAACGATGTCTGCCAAAATCATTGATGGAAAACAGGTTGCGCAAACGATTCGCAATCAGGTCGCAGCGCAAGTCCAACAGCGGTTGGCACAAGGGAAACGGGCGCCAGGTCTGGCGGTGATCCTGGTCGGGGTGGATCCGGCGTCTCAGGTCTATGTCGGCAGCAAGCGCCGCGCCTGTGAAGAGGTTGGATTTATCTCCCGCTCTTACGATTTGAGCGCAACGGCGAGCCAGGAAGAGTTGCTGACCCTGATCGACCGGCTCAATGATGATGCGGACGTAGACGGCATTCTGGTGCAACTGCCGCTACCGGCCCATTGTGATACGACTCAGGTGCTGGAGCGTATTCGTCCCGACAAGGACGTGGATGGCTTCCACCCGTACAACGTGGGCCGTCTGGCGCAACGCATTCCGGCACTGCGTCCCTGTACGCCCAAGGGCATCATGACCCTGATAGAGACCACTGGCGTCAAGACTCATGGTCTGCATGCTGTGGTGGTCGGCGCATCCAACATAGTGGGGCGCCCGATGACGCTGGAGCTGCTGCTGGCCGGTTGCACCACGACCACCTGCCACCGCTTCACTCAGGATCTGGAACAACAGGTGCGTCGTGCCGACTTGCTGGTCGTGGCCGTGGGCAAGCCGAACTTCATTCCGGGAGAGTGGGTCAAGCCGGGTGCCCTGGTGATCGACGTGGGCATCAATCGTCTGGCAGACGGCTCTCTGGTGGGGGATGTGGAGTTCGAGACGGCGCGTAATCATGCCTCTTTCATCACACCGGTTCCGGGTGGTGTCGGCCCCATGACGGTAGCGAGCCTGATGGAAAACACCCTGAGTGCCTGTCAGGACTATCACGACCAGGCACTGTGATGATGGGTGAAGCCTGCATCTGATGGGCTTCACGCTCGCACTCAAAGGTCACAATAAAAAACCCGGCAACCATGCGGTTCGCCGGGTTTTTTATTTATCCAGTTTGACTCTTACATGTTCTGTGCTTCGTTTGGCACGATGACAGAGGCGTGATTTCCTTTCGGCCCCTGCTGCAGTTCGAAGTTGACTGCCTGACCTGCTTTCAAGGTCTTGTAACCTTCCATTTGTATCGTGGAGTAGTGGGCGAAGATATCTTCACCACCCCCTTCCGGACAGATAAACCCAAATCCTTTTGCGTTGTTAAACCACTTGACTGTTCCGGTTGCCATACATCTACATCCTTTTATTGATTACCCTGAAGTCGTTGAGTAACCTGCGCCAGCCCTTTATAACTAGTAGCATACGTCTATAGAAGACGGGCGCCGATTAGCAAGTAACCAATCTAGTCTAACTTTTGAGCGAGTCAAGGAGTTGTTAACAACTGATGTGATCTGGTTAACAAGTCTATTGACAATCTTGTGTTAGACGGTAGTAATCTAGAGGTACCGAAGCGCGACTATGAGCAAGCAGAAAGAACTCTTTGCTAATGAAGAGATTGCACAAGCAGAGAAAACGAAGCTGCAACCGCCACCCATGTACAAGGTCGTCCTGAACAACGACGATTACACACCGATGGAGTTTGTGGTGGAGGTGCTGCAAAAGTTCTTTGGTATGGATTTGGACAAGGCTACCCAAGTGATGCTGAGTGTGCATTATAGTGGTAAGGGAGTCTGTGGTACGTTTACCGCCGAGATTGCCGAAACCAAAGTGGTCCAGGTCAACACCTATTCACGTAACAACGAACATCCACTGCTATGTACCATGGAAAAGGCTTGAATCTGATGACTTGATGGCGAGAACGACACCACATTGTTGCTGTACTAGGGGAGGTGCCTATGTTGAATAAAGATCTAGAAAAGACGCTGAACGAGGCTTTCAAACTGGCCCGTGACGAGCGCCACGAATTCATGACTGTCGAGCACCTGTTGTTAGCCCTGCTGGATAACAGCTCAGCCCATGAGGCGTTGAGTTCGTGTGGTGCTGATGTGGAACTGATGCGCAAAGAGATCAGCGCATTTATCGGTCAAACAACCCCGCTTATTCCCCGCGATGATGAAGACAGAGAAACCCAGCCCACGCTTGGCTTCCAGCGAGTGCTGCAGCGTGCTGTCTTCCATGTGCAATCCTCTGGCAATACTGAGGTCAGCGGCGCCAACGTGCTGGTAGCCATCTTCAGTGAGCAGGAATCTCAGGCGGCCTATTTTCTGAAAAAGGCCGAGATAAGCCGGCTGGACGTGGTCAATTTCCTCTCCCACGGGGTGCGAAAAGATAGCAAGCCCGACAACAGCAGTAACAATGCTGAGTCTGATGATGATGTCTCTGCTGCCCAGATAGAAAGCTTTGCCACCAACCTGAATCAGCTGGTGCTGGAAGGGCGTATCGACCCGCTCATCGGCCGCGATCAGGAACTGAGCCGTACCATCCAGGTATTGTGCCGTCGCCGCAAGAACAATCCGCTGCTGGTGGGTGAAGCCGGTGTTGGCAAGACAGCCATCGCCGAAGGCCTGGCCTATCGCATCGTCAAGGGAGATGTGCCCGAGGTGATTGCCGGTAGCACCATCTATTCACTCGATATGGGATCCTTGCTGGCGGGCACCAAGTATCGTGGTGATTTCGAAAAACGCCTCAAGGTGTTGCTCAAGCAGATTGAGCGCCAAGAAGGGGCCATCCTCTTCATCGACGAGATCCACACCATCATAGGGGCCGGTGCGGCTTCGGGTGGCCAGCTTGACGCCGCCAACCTCATCAAGCCGTTGCTCTCCAATGGTTTGCTGCGCTGTGTCGGGTCGACAACCTACCAGGAATACTCCCAGATCTTCGAGAAAGACCGTGCCCTGGCCCGTCGCTTCCAGAAGATCGATGTCGTCGAGCCGAGCGTGGATGATACAACCCGCATTCTGATGGGGCTCAAGAGCCGCTACGAATCGCACCACGGTGTGCGTTATACCGTGAAGGCGATCCGTGCTGCGGTCGAACTCTCGGCCAAGTATATCAATGACCGTCATCTGCCTGACAAGGCCATCGACGTGATCGACGAGGCTGGGGCAGGGCAGCGACTGCTGCCGGTGAGCAAGCGCAAGAAAGTGATCAATGTGCCGGAAATCGAAGCCATCGTTGCCAAGATTGCCCGTATCCCGGAGAAATCTGTTTCTTCTTCCGACAAGGAAGTGCTGAAAAACCTGGAGCGCAATCTCAAGATGGTGGTGTTTGGCCAGGACAAGGCCATAGAGGTGTTGACTGATGCCATCCGGCTGTCACGCTCAGGTCTTGGCAATGAACGCCGTCCTGTGGGTTGCTTCCTGTTTGCCGGCCCGACCGGAGTGGGCAAGACGGAGGTCACCCAGCAGCTTGGCAAGGCGCTCGGGGTGGAAATGCTGCGTTTTGATATGTCCGAGTACATGGAGCGCCATACCGTCTCACGTTTGATTGGTGCCCCTCCCGGTTATGTCGGTTTTGAACAGGGAGGCTTGCTGACCGACTCAGTGCTCAAGCATCCCCACTCAGTGGTGTTGCTGGACGAGATAGAGAAGGCGCACCCGGATGTGTTCAACCTGCTGTTGCAGGTAATGGACAACGGGACCCTGACGGACAACAACGGGCGCAAGGCCGATTTCCGTAACGTGATCCTGGTGATGACCACCAACGCCGGTGTGCAGGAGACCCAGCGCAAGTCCATTGGCTTCCAGCAACAAGATATGAGCCACGATGCCATGGCGGTGATAAACAAGACGTTCAGTCCTGAGTTCCGCAACCGGCTGGATCACACCATCTGGTTCAACCATCTGGATATGCAGGTGATCCACCAGGTGGTCGACAAGTTCATTGTCGAGTTGCAGGTACAGCTGGATGCCAAGGGCGTGTCTCTTGAAGTGTCCGAGGGTGTCCGCCACTGGTTGGCCGAGAAGGGATATGACAGGGCCATGGGAGCCAGACCCATGGGACGGGTCATCCAGGAACACCTCAAGAAACCACTGGCCAATGAAATCCTGTTTGGATCACTGGTTGATGGAGGGGTAGTGAAGGTTGAGTTGGTAAATGACAGCCTCAGCTTTGACTTTCAGGTCAATATTGAAGCTGTCTCCCACTAAGCACTGATAGTTAGAAAGCGACAAAAAACCCCAGCCGAGAGGTTGGGGTTTTTTGCTGAATTCCTGGCTTAGCGAGAGCGGAAAACAATACGTCCCTTGGAGAGATCGTACGGAGTCAGAGCTACCGTTACTTTGTCCCCAGTCAGGATACGGATGTAGTTTTTGCGCATCTTGCCGGAAATATGAGCGATAACCACGTGACCATTTTCCAGTTCCACACGGAACATGGTATTGGGCAGGGTTTCGAGAATGGTGCCCTGCATCTCAATACTGTCTTCTTTAGCCATTGAATCCTCTTGATAAGCCACAACAAAAATCCGCTGGATCATGCCGGATTTAAGGCTATGTGTAAAGTTTACTCGGGCTTGGTGTCGATATTTTTCCATTCCCCCTGTATCAGCCGCTCGTGAGGCAGGTATTGGCGCTTGTAATTCATCTTGCGGCACGCCTCCACCAGATAGCCAAGATACAACCAGGTGCGACCTGTGCGCTTGGCCAGATCCAGCTGACTCAGAATGGCAAAGGTACCGAGGGAGCGATCGGCGTGAGCCGGATCGAAAAAGGTATACATGGCGCTCAAGGAGTGGGGGAGCAGATCCGTGGTAGCGACCCCGATCAGCCGGTTGTCCTTGCGCATTTCGAGGTAAAGTGGCGGCATCCAGTCGCAATGCAAAAAGCCCTTGTATTGGGTCCGGCTGGGGGGATACATGCTGCCGTCATGGTGACGCTCGCGAATGTAGCGCTCGTAGAGCTGGTAATACTCGGGCTTGTCGTCATAGCTGAGTACCAGTTCAAGATCCTGATTCAACTGGCGGATCCGCTTCTGGCTGCGGCTCGGCACGAAGCGTTCGCTGTGAATGCGCAGCGACTGGCAGGCACTGCAGGCCGGGCAGTGGGGCCGATAGATGTCATTTCCACTGCGCCTAAATCCCGCCGTCAGCAACCGCTCATAGCCGCTGGCATTGAGCAGGTTGTGGTCCATCAATACCAGCAGTTGCTCCTGCTCATGGCCCAGATAGCTGCATTGGTGCTTGGGGGTAAGCCCTACCTTGAGGATCACTTCTTCTGTCATAGGTTGATGCTCCCCGCTTGCCAGCAGTTATCCGCCAATGGCTGTAGGCTCAGTTGGGCCAGGGCCGTCAAGAAGGTGGCCCTTGGCCACTCCTGGATCCCCATGGTGGCCAGGAAGTCATTTTGCATCTGGCAGTCGATCAGCGCGCCGCCATGGCGGGCGAAGTGCTGGCAGAGCGCCATCATGGCCAGTTTGGCCCCGTTGTCGATGCGACTGAACATGGACTCGCCACAGAAGAGGCGGCCGAGGGAGAGGCCATAGAGGCCAGCTTGCAACTGGCCATGCTGCCAGATCTCGACGGAGTGGGCATGGCCAAGGCGATGAAGTTGTCGATAGGCGTCGATCATGGGCGTGCTTATCCAGGTTCCACTGGCGCTGCGACGGGGGGCGGCGCAGGCCGCTATTACCTCATTAAAGGCGCGATTGATGGAAATATCGAATGAGGTGCGGCGGATAAATTTGCGCAGACTGCGACCTATGTGCAGCTGTTCGGGGATGATGACCCCTCTGGGATCCGGCGACCACCACAGCAACGGCTGGTGGGGCTCATTCCACGGGAAGATCCCCTTATGGTAAGCTGCCAGCAATCGTTCAGGGGAGAGATCCCCGCCGATCGCCAGCAGGCCATTGGGTTCTTCCAGGGCGTGCTCGGGGTCGGGAAACCAGCACAGCTCATCATCCAATTGGGTAAGATAGCGAGACATAAGGCGAAGAGGTTCACAGATGAAGGCCATTATCCTGATAGTATCCAGCTTGCTCTGCTTTGTCACTGCGCCCGCCGGGGCCCAGGTTTACGAGCGCAACACGGCGCGGCCCGTCAATCAGGTGGTGTTTGGCCAGGTGGAGACGGTGCGCAACATCACCCAGCGCCAGATCCTGGAGTCTGAACATTCCGGCTGGAAAACCCTGGGCGGCGCCGTTTTGGGCGGCCTGCTTGGCAACCAGTTTGGTGGTGGTCATGGCCGTGAAATTGCCACTGCCGTGGGGGCACTGGCAGGGGCCGCTGCCGCGCAGCATTATCAATCAGGTGGATCCGTGGTGGAGAACAAACTGGTGGAGCTGCTCATTCGCAACGAGCAAAACGGCTTGGTCAACGTTATCCAGGATTACGATCCGTCCATGGTATTCATGAACGGGGACAAGGTGCGCATCCTCTATTTCGACGATGGGGTACGAGTCGACAAGACCTACTGAGGCAAGGCATATCGAGCGAAGCAGGGAAGAGGGAAGGGGAGCAACCCGACGGTCTCCATTGACAGGAGCCAGTCGGGCGGTACTACACGGAACTCATCTAGCTCATGCAGATGGGCCCTGAGACACTATCTTGTCGCGACCTGTGTTTTTTGCCTGATAGAGCAGGCGATCCGCTTCACTCAGTGCCTCGTCCATGGAGACTCGCCCGACATTGATCACCCCGAAACTGGCGCGAACGAACAGCGGCGTCTCCCGTGACAAGGGTTGCTGACGCAGTTGTTGGCGCAGTCCCTCCAGCCGTTTGAGCAGCACTGGCACTGTGCAATGGGGCACCATAAGGGCAAACTCCTCTCCCCCAAAGCGGGCAATCATGGCATCGGGGAAGAACTGGGTCAGCAACCGGGTGAGGTGGCAGAGCAGTTGATCGCCGATGGCATGACCCCAGTGATCGTTGACCTGCTTGAAGTGATCCACATCGAGGACACACAGCGCGAGCGGCGTCTGCTGGCGCTGATGCTCCTCAAACCACTTTTGCCCCTCGTTGAACCAGTAGCGCCGGTTATAAAGCCCGGTCAGGTAATCGCGGTTGGCGGATTCCTGAATGCTGTTGAACTGCTCAAGCGCCTCCAGGTTATGGCTGACCCGACACTGCAACTCTTCCGGCTCGAACGGCTGGTTGAGAAAGTCGTTGGCCCCTTGCTTGAGGTAGCGGGCAGACAAGCCCCGTTTGTCCGACACCGAGATCCCTATGATGGCGAGCTGCTGCTTGCTGTAGCGCTCTCGCAGCATCCGTACCAGGCTGATGCCGTCAATTTCCGGCATATAGTAGTCGACCAGTACCAGCCGGATGGCCGGATTATGCTCAAGGGTGGCCAGGGCTTCGCGGGCATGGCTCGCCTCGTGGACCAGCAACAACTGCTTGCGTAGCTGTGCCATGGTGCGGTGGCGGGAGGTGCGTGAATCATCGACGACCAGCACTTCAATCTGCTGATTGAGATAGAGGCGATGCACCAGACCGACCGCGTATTGCAGGGAGTGACGTGAATCTTTCATCACATAATCCAGCACCCCTGCTTCCAGCCAGGCCTCCCGCTTGTCTTCGCTGATGTCGGCGGTGAGGATCACCACTGGCAAGCCTCGTTCCAGCAGCACCTTGACGGCTTCCCCGCTGGGAGCATCAGGCAGGGTGAGGTCCACCAGCGCGACCACGTATTCGTCTCCCTGGCAGTGACGTGCTCCCTCCAGGGTATCGAAGGCATCAATCTCCAGGCCAGTTTGCTGCGCGATGGCCTGGATCAACATGCGACGGATCGTCATGCTATCTTCGACAATCAATATTTTCTGTTTCATCCGGCTCCTTAACGTAAAAAGGCATGCCTCACGGCATGCCTTTTATATCCCTTGCGCTTATTGCGCGTCCAGATATCGCTCGGCATCGAGGGCGGCCATGCAGCCGGTGCCGGCAGACGTAATGGCCTGACGGTAGTTGTGATCGGCCACGTCACCGGCGGCAAATACCCCTTCAATGCTGGTCTGGGTGGCAAAGCCGTCCAGCCCGCCACGTACGATCAGATAGCCGTTTTGCATCGCCAGCTGGCCCTCGAAGATCTGGGTATTCGGCTGGTGACCGATAGCGATGAATACGCCCATCAGTGGCAGATCCGTGGTGGTGTCATCCTGCGTGCTGCGCAGGCGCACACCGGTCACGCCCATCTGATCCCCCAGCACTTCGTCCAGGGTCTGGTGGGTGTGCAGCACTATGTTGCCGCTCGCTACCTTGTCGTGCAGACGCTTGATCAGGATCTTCTCGGCGCGAAACTCATCGCGGCGGTGAATGAGGTGCACCTTCTTGGCGATGTTGGCCAGATAGAGTGCCTCTTCCACTGCGGTATTGCCGCCGCCGATCACCGCCACTTCCTGGTTGCGATAGAAGAAGCCGTCGCAGGTAGCGCAGGCGGAGACGCCGCGTCCCTTGAAGGCCTCTTCGGAAGGCAGTCCCAAATATTTGGCGGAGGCGCCGGTGGCGATGATCAGCGCATCGCAGGTGTATTCGGCGCTGTCGCCCTTGAGGCGGAACGGACGCTGGGTCAGCTCCACTTCATTGATGTGATCAAACAGGATGCGGGTATCGAACTTCTCCGCATGGGCCTTCATGCGCTCCATCAGGGCTGGACCGGTCAGACCTTCGGGATCACCGGGCCAGTTTTCCACCTCTGTGGTGGTGGTCAGCTGACCACCTTGCTGCATGCCTGTGATGAGCAGAGGATTCAGGTTGGCGCGGGCTGCGTAGACGGCGGCGGTGTAACCGGCCGGGCCTGACCCCAGGATCAGCAGTTTGCTGTGAGTGACTTGGCTCATGATGTGATTTCCGAGACGTGATGAGTTTGCGCGATTGTAGGTAATTCGTGATATGGGGTCAAAGGTCAGTGAGTCGATTGTGTCAATCGATCACAGGTGCAGGCTGATGCTCATTTTGAGGTGAAAAGGGTCCATTCTGGACGGATCCTGACTCAGAGAAGTGCGTTTGCCGGCGCCAGGTTGGGCGGGGCTTGCGAGTTCGCTCTGGATGGCCTTGGTCCCCCCGGTATTTCGGCTGCGTTGTCGGGTCTTGCCTCGTTGACGAAGCCGCAAACCGGATGTGTACGGGTGAGGGGGCTTCTCGTCTTTGTCCGTATCTGTGTCATGTCGACGATGGCCGAACCCGGCTTCATGCGGACAATATGGTCATGGTTGACAACTCTTGGCGCAGTGGCGCCCGGTGCCATCATTGCGTAACTGATCCCTGTCTTGACCATTTCAACAGCGAGATGACGATCAGCAGAGTACCAAGACAGTCAGGCAGAAGAGGAGCATGCGGGCTATTCGAATGAATAGAGATGCGTTCAGCCACTTTCTTCGTCATGGGCGGCAGCGTCAGGTCATTTCGGGCGGATGGTTTAGAGGGGCTGCGATTGACGGACAGGGCCAGTGCCCGGGACCCAATGCAAACAGGTGGCACAACGGGATTAAAAGAGGGGATGTTCCCCGCGGGTCAGGCATGTTTGATGTGCGGAGTTATCTGGTCTGGATGATCATCCGGCCTTGGCGAAAACGGCTGCTGCAGAGACCAAAATATCGGCACCGACAGCGCGATAATCTGCCTCATCCAAGCCAATGCCGCTTCCTGCGCCGCTTTGGACGAAAACAGTATGGTTTCGTGCTGTCAGTTCACGTACACTGGCCGGAACCATGTCTAGGCGATATTCATGGTTTTTTATTTCTTTAGGTACACCGATAATCATGCTATCCCTCGTCTATCGACCGGTGTTTTATGTTGCTTCAAGGTTACGTAACATTTGCGCCTAGCATATTCAGGTATTGACAGGATTTGTGACCATAATTATAAAATGACTGGTGATTCTTACCAAAAAATAGCCAAAGGATGGAATAAAATGATGGAAGCTAAGAGTCGGCTAAAGGATTTGGACAGGATTGACCGCAACATTCTGAATGAACTGCAAAAGGATGGCAGGATTTCGAACGTTGAGTTGTCCAAGCGAGTTGGCCTGAGTCCTACACCGTGTCTGGAACGGGTTCGTCGCCTCGAGCGACAAGGTTATATCGAAGGATATGCCGCTATTCTGAACCCTCATTATCTGGATGCGTCTCTGCTGGTGTTCGTGGAAATTACCCTCAATCGCGGTGCGCCGGATGTGTTTGAACAGTTCAACAAGGCTGTTCAGGTGCTTGAAGAGATCCAGGAGTGCCATCTGGTCTCCGGCGATTTCGACTATCTGCTCAAGACCCGCGTCAGCGACATGTCGGCCTACCGCCGTCTGCTGGGGGAAACCCTGCTGCGACTGCCCGGCGTCAATGACACCCGCACCTATGTGGTGATGGAAGAGGTCAAGCAGAGCAGTCGTCTGGTGATCAGCACCCGTTGAGTTGGGTTATGCTGTGGCTTGCCAGGCTAATGACAAGTCACGACAGTCAGAAACGAGCGGCCGGTCCGCTCGTTTCTTCTTATCGAGTTGGTTGTGAATATGGCCCAGCCCATCAGGCACTGGCTGACAATCGGTGGGCTTTTCAGGGATACTAGGCCCCCTTATCCCCCCGCATTATATGTTTTCAGAAAGGAGCCGGAGTTTGGCCGATAAAAAGCTGTTTACTCCTTTATCAGGTACACAACGGATCTTCGAAGCCGTCTTGATCGCCATCACTCTGATGGCTGCCTATCTCTTGCTTGCCCTGTTGTCCTATCATCCCGCCGATCCCGGTTGGTCGCAGACCTCCTGGCAAGGGGAGGTGAAGAACCTCGCCGGCAGCGCGGGGGCCTGGCTCGCCGATATCACCATGTTTACCTTTGGGGCTTTCTCCTATCTGGTCCCCCCCCTGGTAGTTTTACTGGGCTGGAGCCTGTTCTGGCGTCCGAGCCGGCTGCTGGATGTGGACTATCTCACCCTGTCGGTGCGCATCGTCGGCTTCGTGCTGACCGTGCTCGGCATGTCCGCCATTGCCAGCATGAACTTCAATGACATGCAGAATTTTTCCGCCGGTGGCCTGGTGGGGGACGTGATCGCCTCCGCCGTGGTGCCGCTGTTTGGCGGCGTCGGTGCCAATCTGATGTTGCTCTGCTTCGTGGCAACCGGCATCACACTGTTTACCGGCTGGTCCTGGCTCACCATAGTCGAGCGGATTGGCGCCACCTGTACCGGTTCGGTCAGCGCCATCTACCACTTCCCCACCACACTGGGTCGCTGGTTGACCGGTGGCTGGCGTCAGCCCCGTTACGAGGGAGCCGATCCCTTGCTGGAAGGGGGGGGCGGTGCCCTCGAGCTCGATGATGAAGACGAGGATGAGCCGCACTCCAGCTGGACCCGTCGTCCCAAGGGTAACGGTACCGCCAAGGGCCAGAAGGCAACCTCCGATGAGTGGCTGCCGGAGCTCGATGACGATACCTTCCAGTTCGACCCGCAGTTTGATGATGAAGATGACGAGCCGGCACCCGTGGCCAAACTCAAGCGCGCTGCCGCTGCCAATGCCCGTCGCCAGCCGGCCCTGACCACGGCCGATGACGAGGATGACGAATTCGATCTGCCCTGGGCCGAGGGTGAGGATGAGCCGGTCGCACCGGTTGCCGTCGCGCCGGGCAAGCCCAAGCGCCGTGTGCAACTGAGCATGCCTCCCTTGCCGAGCATCGAGCTGCTGGACAGACCGCCCGCCAAGACCCAGATGATGAGCAAAGACGAGCTGGACCGTATGGGCCGTTTGGTGGAAGCCAAGCTGGCCGACTACAACGTGCAGGCCAAGGTGGTCGGTGTCTATCCGGGCCCTGTCATCACCCGTTTCGAGCTGGATCTGGCCCCTGGCATGAAGGCGAGCAAGATCACCAACCTGTCGCGGGACTTGGCCCGCTCCCTCTCCGCCAGCAGTGTGCGGGTGGTGGAAGTGATCCCGGGCAAGACTTTCGTCGGTATCGAGTTGCCCAATCGGGTGCGCCAGACCGTTTACCTGCGCGAGACCCTCGATTGCGATGCTTTCCGCGATAGCCGCAACCCCCTTACCATGGGGCTCGGTCAGGACATTGCAGGGGAGCCCGTGGTGGTGAATCTGGCCAAGATGCCGCACTTGCTGGTGGCCGGTACGACAGGCTCGGGCAAGTCGGTGGGGGTCAACACCATGATCATCTCCATGCTCTACAAGTCGTCCCCGGACGATCTGCGTTTTATCATGATCGACCCCAAGATGCTGGAGCTCTCTGTCTACGAAGGGATCCCCCATCTGCTGACCGAGGTGGTCACCGACATGAAGGATGCTGCCAACGCCCTGCGCTGGTGCGTGGGCGAGATGGAGCGCCGTTACAAGCTGATGTCGGCGGTCGGGGTGCGTAACCTCAAGGGCTACAACGACAAGGTATTGGCCGCGGCTGCTGAGGGAGAACCGATGCGGGATCCCTTGTGGCGCCCGGGTGACTCCATGGATCAGATGCCGCCGGAGCTGGAAAAACTGCCCCACATAGTGGTGGTGGTGGACGAATTCGCCGACATGATGATGATTGTCGGCAAGAAGGTCGAAGAGCTCATCGCCCGTATTGCCCAGAAAGCGCGGGCCGCCGGTATTCACCTCATACTGGCGACCCAGCGTCCGTCGGTGGATGTGATCACCGGTCTTATCAAGGCCAACATACCGACCCGGATCTCGTTCCAGGTGTCGAGCAAGATCGACTCACGTACCATTCTGGATCAGGGTGGTGCCGAATCCCTGCTTGGCATGGGCGACATGCTCTACATGCCGGCCGGCACTTCCAACCCCACCCGAGTCCATGGCGCCTTCGTCGATGATCACGAGGTACACAAGGTGGTGGCGGACTGGAAACTGCGCGGTGAGCCGAACTACATCGAGGAGATCCTCTCCGGTGAGTCGGGCGGCGAGGGCGGCAGCAGCGAATATGGCGGTGGTGGCGACGAAGAGCTCGACCCCCTGTTTGACGAGGCGGTGGCCTTTGTGGTGGAGTCGCGCCGTGGCTCGACGTCCAGCGTGCAGCGCAAATTCAAGATTGGTTACAACCGTGCGGCTCGTCTCATCGAGCAGATGGAAAATCAGGGTATCGTCAGCTCGCCGGGCGGCAATGGTCAGCGCGATGTGCTGGCACCGCCGCCGGTACGGGACTAAGGCTCACCCTTCCTCTACCCTGGCCATGCCCTCACCGGGCGTGGCCTTTTATCGAGAGCGTCTTCATGAAAAGCGTGATGAAAAAACAACTGTTGATAGGGTCTGTATTGCTGGTTGCCAGCAGTCAGGTGTGGGCGGATGCCGCCAGCAGCCTCAAGCAGAAGCTGGCCGATGTGAGCCTCTTCTCCGCCAAGTTTGCCCAGACCGTCTACGACAGCAAGGGCAAGGAGCTGCAAAAGGCCGGTGGCGATCTGCTGGTGCAGCGCCCGAATCGTTTCAACTGGCATACCACCTCGCCGGACGAGAGCCTGATCGTGGCGGATGGCAAGGACGTCTGGGTCTATGACCCCTTCGTCGAGCAGGTGACCGCTCTCAAACTCAAGGATGCGGTCCTCAATACCCCCTTCATCCTGATCGCCGGCAACGACGACAAATTCTGGAAGCACTATGACGTGACCCAGGAAGGGAATGTCTACACCGTTACCAGCCGCAACAAGGATGAGCTGATTGCTTCCTTTCGCGTCACGTTCGACAGGCAGAACAACATCAGTCGTTTCGATGTGAAAGAGGCACAGGGGCAGTGGAGCGAATTCACCCTGAGCAGTTTCAACCGCAAGCCAGTGCTCAAGGGCAACGAATTTGTCTTCAAGATCCCGAAGGGGGTCGAGCTGGACGACCAGCGCTGATGAGCAATTTCTCTTTGGATGTCTCGTCGGGCCATCACCTGCTGGCGGCCCGCATGATGTCTTTGGATCTATCGTCGAGCCGTCCGCCACTGGCGGTCGGCATGACGCTGGATGGTCAATGCAGATGAGCAATTTATCGCTGGATTTTTCGTCGGACTTTCGTCCGCTGGCGGCCCGGATGCGGCCGCAAAACCTCGACCAG
>Ga0115550_1001279_pt1 | contig 19093 bp, 21 predicted proteins | sample COGITO_mtgs_1005_FD_87177 | JGI IMG/M metagenome (GOLD analysis project Ga0115550, IMG submission 87177) | Pelagic marine microbial communities from North Sea - COGITO_mtgs_100511 | ecosystem: Environmental > Aquatic > Marine > Epipelagic | place: Germany:Helgoland, sampling site Kabeltonne... | reverse complement strand
TTCAATTGCTTTAACAAAACTATCTTTTTGTTCTAGATGCCATTCTGAATCTAGATGGGTTTCACATGTTGGACATTGCCCTGCTTCATAAAGAGCTAATTTCTTTTTAAGATCATCAATTTCATGTTTCAATCCAGATGCTGTAGTTCTAATCTCTTCGTAGCTAGTTCTTTTAATGCCCAATTCAGATTCGATTGCTGCTCTATTAACTCCTAATTCTTTAGCAGTCTCATTTAATGTTACAAGAGATTCTTTTAATTCTAAAATCTCTGTTTTATTATTTACACTAGTCTCTTCTAGTAATGTATTTAATTTACCTCTTACTGATTTAATAGACTCTAGTAGCTGACTTAACTCAGATTCATAACTATCAATATCCATCTTAACCTGCTTGCGTTCATCTTTGATTTGCTTTTGCATATCATTAAGAATAGAGAAGCCAAACATCCTATCAATAATCTGGCGCTTATCAGTATTACTCATAGTTAAAAATGATTTAAAATCATTGATCGATAAGATAATAATATTCTTAAATACATGGTAAGGTATACCATAAACTTCTTCTTCAAGATAGTCTTGTACAGATTTCTTACCTGCTTTATCAAATTCAACACCATTAATCATCACTGAAAACTTAGTAGGCATTAAGCCCCTTTCAATTTCAATTTTCATAGCGCCACATTGAACACCGATTTTAACTTCTAGCTGTTTATTGATTCTATTAGGAAGATCAGAAAGTTTAACACCTTCAACCTTACCATATAATGCATATATGATAGCGTTTGCTATTGTAGTTTTACCGTCTCCGTTTTTACCTAATGTTAAAAATAATTCTGATTTATCTTGATCAAATTCTATTCTTTGTTTTTGGTTTCCATAAGACGCAAAGTTCTTAAATTCAATATAGTCTATTCTCATCTTTCAGTATCGTAATTATATGCACATTTTGTATAGAGCTGTTGTAGCTTATCTCTTACCTTTTGTTTCGTTTCTTCATCACCGCCGATTCCTTCAACATACATATTACATAGATTAAGTATATTGTAATTCTTATACATTTCTTCTATCTCATCAATGTCATGAAAATCTTTATCAATATAATTATCTTCTTGATAAATATTAGGTTCTAATTTACGACTGATATTTTGTATCTTATTTATAAGTCTTGATAATGCGTTTGATGTTGCAATTTGACTAGGAACATAAAGATCTACAAAATTGTTTTCTATCTGTGTTTTAAATGCACCCAGTGTTATATCAAAGAGTTGTGTGACATTATACTTCATGAACTTAGGTGATATGTGGTTTTCAAAGAAAGTCTCTGACATGTCATCTAAGTCAACTAAATCGAAGCCCTTTGTATTATTAGCATCAGACCTTGTTAATTGATATGGAGTCCCGACCATTAATAACCTATCTCTTTCTTGTCTATAATGAATATGACCAGAGAAAACTCTAGTGTATTTAGTATAGATGTTGCTATCAGTTCCATGTTGGTTCTTAACCTTAGAATTTAAATAGATCCCTCTTACCTCTGAGTGGCAAAATACTATTTCTGCTGTTGGGTAATCTGCAAGCGTTTCTGCTTCATGATCAGCATCTCTGCGCCATGGCATCATTAAAATCTTACGACCATTCCATTCCATTAATTTAGGCTCTTTATAGATCTGTATATTTGGGATCCACTTAAGACTATCAATTGATGTGATCTCATTTGATTTTTTAGCCCAAATATCATGGTTACCACAAATAATATGAACTGGTAAAATTTCACCTAATCTTTCAAACAGATTAACTGCATAACTTAAAACCTTAATATTAATTGATTGTCTATTGTCAAACGTATCGCCTACTTGTACTAGGACATCACCTGGCTTTACATGTTTCTTAAGAGTTGGAATAAAAACCTTCTCAAAGAATTCCTTCTGAATTTCTAGCCATTCAATCGAATTAGCCCTTACACCAAAATGTAGATCGCCCAAGACCCACACTCTATTTGCCCCAGCTTTGATAGTTTTTGACTCTATCATTCTAAAATAATTTTTTTATATTCTTTCTGTCTAGTATACCAGTCCTAAGATCTAGCTCTTGTATTAAGTCTTCTTTATAAACATTAGATAATGAGCTATAAAACTTATCTGGTTTAATATCGAAGTAAACGCATAATTCACTGAACAAATCAATACGACTATATTTTAGAACCATTTCGTCTACAATAAAGCCATACACTTCATTAATATCTACCTTTTTAAGTTTTGTACATCTACCCAAATCATCAATCTCATTGAATGATTTAAATCTAGATTCTGAAATAAGCTCATGAATCCACCTTGCAATCATTTCAAAATGTATCTTTTCTTCCTCATGCATCCCATCATCTAATGAAGGATCCAGATCAAATTTAATAGTGCCATTTAATTCAAAGTCTGGAGAATCAAAGTTATTGTCAAATATTTTATCGTTTTTCATGTTTGTATTTTATTATATGCTATGTAAGTTTGAATTTGTAATATTATCTGTTTCTAATAAACGCATATGATTCCAATCAATATTTAATTTACATTTAGTTCCTTTACCTTCACCATCTCTAATCTTTAATAATTTAAGCCAATATTCGCTATTAGCTCTCATCATATCATCTTGTATAATACCAAGCATAACATCTGCTGTATGTGAAAGACCTGCAGATTCTGCAATATCTGTCATTCCAATATCAGATGAGTTATATCCATTTCTTGTAATCTGTGTTGCAGTTACTATTAACCAGTTATTACGAATACCCATTGCTCTAAGATCTTCTGCAATTTGCTTAATCTTCATATAAGTATTTTCAGTGTTTTGGTTTCTATAATTTGCTAAAATGTTAATGTAATCAATAACAACTGCTCCAACTTTTATTTGTCTTTCTTCTTCTATCTGACTAACATAAGATTCAATATCTAGTACTGTTGCTTGTGATGTTGGAAATTGCTTAACGAACAATTGACCAGGAGGAGTAAAACCATCACCGACAGTTTCTAGTCTTCTTTTAATATGTTCTTTGTTCTTGGCCTTTTCACCATAGTCATTAATATTAATACTTAATAAGTTTGAACCGATTCTCTTTACAAATTTATGAGCTGCCATCTCTGCTGTTACAACAACAGTATTAGTTCCCATCTTTACAAAGTTGGCTGCATCGTTTGCTAGGTAAATAGATTTACCAATGTTCTGCTCTCCTGCATAAACAATCAAGTTTCCACCTTTATCATAACCACCACCTAATAATCTGTCTAAGAAGTTATATCCAGTGCTTACCTTTTCAGCATCTTTCTGATCGTGTGAATCTGCATCAAAAAAGTTAAGTCCTAAATCAGAATTAAAAGTAAGGTTATTACGATCGTTGATTAAGCCTTTAACCTTTTGGATAACGGAGTCTGCGTTCTCAGGAGTTACCTGTGTGGTTTTAATATATTCAATAGTATCAAACAATGAAGTATCAAATGTTCTCCATTTAATCCATGACTCTGCAGTACTTACTAACCATTCCTCATCATACTGATCTAGATCAACCTGAAATAACATATCTAAAATGTTATCGGTAACCTTGGCAGCTTTCTTTGAGTTACTTATTAAAAGTTTAATTTGCTCTTGGCTTGGTGTTTCATTAAATTTAGAATAAAACTTATTAGCCAAATAACTAAGAACATCAATTTCTTCTGACGTATAAAACCCACTCTTAATAGCTTGTAAGTATTTAGGTTTCTGTAAAGAAAGCCTAAAGAATATTTTTTCAAAGTCTTGTCCGAATTGCATATAGTGTTTGTTTAGTATTCTATGTGGATATGAAAATTTGTTTAATTAGATTAAAGTGTCATACCACTCATACCAACAATAGATATGTCAATAGCCTCTCTTTTAAAGGTATCATTAATAGCATCAGTAGGTGGAGTATCCCATAAATTGATTGCAATTGCCTTTCTAGTACCCTTAGTCACAGTATCTACTCTATGGTTAATATTACCAGCATCAAATATAATAAGTCTATTAGGTTTAGCATAAACTCTTTCCGGGGCTTCATTTATACCATTTGTATAAATCTCTAACATACCTCCTTCAAATAACTCCTGTTCTGGGTAATAAATAGTTCCAATTGCCGGTGATATAAATTCACCTGTATTTTTAAAATGAGTTTCATCTTTATCAATATGCATACCTAGTTGATTATTAAAATTAGAATCTGTCGCGGATTGTATTCCTGTCCAGTATTCAAAACCTGAGATATTATATGATTTACTAAGAGGGCAATTATCACCCCAAATATATTGTATCAACTCTTTCTTTAATGTGTTTGCTTCTTCAGCCCACCAACCTGGGTACCAATAATAATTATCTGGGTCTGCAAAAAAAGATTTATCTGTAGAGATTCTATTTAATAAGTCTTGGTCTTTTATAAAATTATCTATTACTAGTATCATTCGAATGGGTTTATTAATATTTTATAGGCTTCTTTTCCAGCCTCGTTGTTTGTTTGTTCTAATAGACCTAAATTAATTAAATCTTCTAGTGATTGTGATAGATGCTCAATCTCAGTGTCCGGGAATCTATATGTTTTTAGTGCGTGTAGTGTAAAACTACCTTTATAACGATCTGGGCTACGCTCACACATTTTAATTTCATTATGCAAGATATCAAACCCTACAGGATATCCTGGAAGGTCTGATTCTATGCCTAAAATATATTTGATCGGTACGTTATCTTCGTTAATCTTCATCTGATGCTGACATTAATTCATCAACATTAAGCTCCGTACTTGTATTATAATTAAACAAGTCATAAATCTTTTTGTCAATTTTTTCTAAGACCTCTCTTGTAAATACCTTATCAGTAAAGAAATCTTTGTTTGATACAACCTCATCAAGGTGTTTACAAATCCAACCCCTAGCTGTTGCCTTTGGTGTTTTAACTCCCTTTTCAATATTACCCCTAGAGATTCCAATATCATCCCATTCAATATACTGCTCTAGTCCGACATATTTGTTCATGCCTTCAGAGAAGTGTAAGTGGAATTTAATTGGATGTGGTTTAGCAAAACGATTCTTATTTGGTTTTGCATTTACAATAATACCAGCCTTTTCACCAGCTTCTTTAAGTTGTGCTTTACCTAAGAATAAAACAATAGATGCTGCATACTCAGGTCCAGTTCCACCACCAGCAACCTGTCGACTAATAAAATCTTGAGTCTGATAGGTATGGTTTGTAAACAAGAATGGAATCTTAAGATCTGCCATTGGTGTCATTATAATTCTAAAGATAGATTTTAATATTTTAGATCTAGTCATATCTGATTTTTCAGAACCAGTTCTAGCATCATCTATTTCTTTAGCCGTTGCTAAGTTACCTGCAGAATCAAGAATAATCATGATCTTTGGGGTCTTACCACCATTTCTTTTAATCTCTTGCATCTTACCAGTAATAGTGGTTACAGAAGTTCTAAACTCTTGTACTGTATTAATAGGTTGATAATTAACTTTGGTAGTGTCAATATTAAACTTTTCCATTAAAGTTTTATCTACCGCTGCTTCAGAATCATAAAAGATAACATGGTATCCCATGTCAATTGCTTCTTTTACTGAGTTTAGGATCAGGTAAGTTTTACCTGTTCCAGAAGGACCTGCAACTGAAATAGCTCTATTGTTTGGCCAGCCGCCAAATAGAGATCCAGAAACACATGCGTTTAAGTGATAATTACCAGTGTCTATCCATTCTGTAACTTCACTAAATGTTGATTGATCCATCACAGAACCTAGTGGATTTAAATCCGCTAATTCTTTATTGATGTCATCGAAACTGTATTCGTTGTTTTTCTTTGCCATAATATTATATTTTTATTCTTCTTCAAAAAGACCTTCCTCTTCTTCTCTTAAAGCTTCTAACTCTGCTAAAAGCTCATTTGCACTTATTTGTAAATTACTCATCTGCTCTTCTATTGTAGAAAGCTTTTGATATAGTGAAGTATATTTCTCAACATGAGCTGCTTGCTCTTTTGTCATATTTACATTCATAATTATTAATTTTGTGGGAACATATCCAGTTGTCCAGGTAGTTGATCTTTCTTGATAGATTCGCTTTGCGCCTCTTTCATTGTGTTTACAAGAGACCTAACAGCGTCACCCAATCCCATATTGTTTGGATTTTCTCTTTCTAGTTTGTATAGTATTTCTTTTAATTCCATGTTGGTTAAAATAGTGCCGAAGCGTAAATTAAATTTGTATCTAATGTTTGTAATCCACAAGCCACAAGCACTCTATTAAGCGGATCGATCATTGCTTTTTCAAATTGAATATCGTAGTCAACTTGAGGTGCAATTTCATAAGGGTGATCACCAGGCATATAAGCGTAAACTTCACTAATTGGACTTTTACAATTATAGATCTTAAGCTTTTCACCGTTACCGATTACTTTATACTTTGTCTTATACTTTGAATTATTATTTAATAGGTAGTTATAGTGACCTGCTGCCTTTACATTAGCTGGGCATTTAAGTCCAATCTGTAGTTCAATTTGATCATCTACAATATACTTCTCAATATTGTTTGTTCTACGATTAAAACTAATATCGTCAATGTTTGCCATTGCAAATTCCTTCTTAGTCTCTTTCATAAAGTTAACTAAGGTTTGTAGGTCTTCGGCAGTTGGCGTACTTCCACGTTTAAATATAATCTGTAGAGCCTCTACTAGCTTCTCGCGAACAAACTTAGGAGTTGATGATTGGATAGTATCAAAGCCGATTGTCTTAACCTTCTTAAGCGGTAAGTGTCGATCTGTTACTTCTAATTTATCATCCCATGCAATGTTTTGGATATACTTTTTCTTTGCTAACCAGATTCCATTATATGCTAATGATTCTAACTCAAACATCAAATAATTATCTGTGTTTCTAGCTTCAGCGTATTTTTCCATACACTTACTAATATAGCCCTTAAGTCTAAAAGCATAAAGCTCTAATATAAAGACATCAATTGCAAGTTTATTTTCTTCATCTGGCCATGTAATAGACTCATATAGATCTTGAAACTGAATGTAACAAGAATCTGTATCAATATAAATTACTGCTGGCTTTTCAATTTTACCTTTAACTTTAAATCCAAAATGAGAATGTACGGCAGTATCTTTGTGCCAAAACTCATTAACGTATTTGTTTAAGATATCCTCTGAATAAAGAATAGCATTTTTACTTTGTTTTGTAATAGATTCTGCGATGTTAATATCGAAGAAGTGGAACCATTTATTTCCAAAGGCTCCATAGATAGAGTTAAGTGTTAATTTAACCGCCTGCTCGTATGCTGTGAATTTGGCAGATAACTGCCCGTAGTGATCTACGAGCAGTTTAGCCTCTTCCTGTGTAAGTTGATCTATTGGTTTTATTTCTAACTCTTTAATATGCATTTATTACGCTGTTGTACAAGTTGATATTGTTAATAATGTATCTGATGTGTTTGATTGAAAAACAACCTTTGAATCAGAAACAAATACCGTTTGTTCTTCGCGATCTAATAGATTTAAGTATTTTTTGTAAACTGTTACTTTGCCAGTTCCATTTGCTGCAGGATTAACTACAACTTTAAATGATTTACCATCAACATTTACACCAGCAACATCTGATTTAATATTGAAAGTTTCATCTTTATCTAATGTGAAAAGATTCTTTACTTTACTTAACATATGAGTGTCTAGTGCGAAATCAAACTTTCCATTATCTTTAGCAAAAATAACTTCAACTTGATCATCAGTAAGATCTTTAAATCCTAAAGTTGGCTCTGAACAAGAAAGTGTAATTTCTAATTCATCGTTAAAAATACGGAAAGTAGAAGCTACCAAATCCTCATCATTTTCAATGAATTCAATTTCACCTTTAATAGCATCATGGCCGAAATGCTTAATAGCATCAATTACTTTATTACCTTCAAAGAAAGCAATTTTCATTTCTTTATCACTATCAGGGAATTCACTGATCTGAAATATTTCAGAAATGTCCACACTATGGCTTTTTACAGCGTCTCTTTGTGGTAAATAGACTACAGATTTAACTCTGCCATTTGCGATCTTCATGTAAATGAAAGAGTCGATTAGTTTAACTCGGTTAATAAACTCTGTTAACGCGTTTTGGTCAATGCGATCAATTTTTAACTTCATGTGTATTTATTTTTTGTTTTTTATAATATAGTTATTATACATGCGAAACTAGATTAGTTTCACTAAGATTAGAGCAAAAAAAGGGCAGAGATAGTAGCGAACTTTTCTCTGCCCAAGCCGTAACTATTACGGTCCTAAAATGCAACTGTCTTTCAAGTTGCCGTTTCTTTAAGCCTCACAGCTTGCACAATCAAGAATATCTCTTGCGAATGACTGTGCTGAACTTTGACTAAATTGATAATATAGAGTCTTTACTCCAGCTTCATGTGCATTAAGGTATAATTTATTAATATCCTTTGCCGATACACTTGGATGAATCATTAAATTTAGTGATTGTGATTGGTCAATAAATTGTTGTCTTTGTCCTGCTTGTAAAATTAATTCACTTGGACTAATTTCAATAAATGATTTAAAAGTTGCCTTTGTTGGGAAATCTAAATGCTGAACACTTCCATCTCTTTTTAGGATGCCTTCCCAAACATCTGGTGTATTTAAACCATATTTTTCTAGATCCTCTAATAAAAATGGATTTTTGTAAATAGTTTTAGATTTAGCAAGATCTTTAATAAAATAGTTAGATTTAATAGGCTCAATTCCCATACTTACAGCTCCATGTATAAATGAACTCGACTTAGTCGGTGCGACTGCCATAAGAGTTGTATTTGCAAAACCCTCTCTTATTGATTTATAATCTCTTTCATCATGTAACCATTTAGAAGCCTTTTCTGTTTTTTCTTTAAGTGTTTTAAAGATTGTATAGTTTAATTGTTTTGCTTCTAAAGATTCAAATTCAATTCTCTTAGATTGAAATAATGAGTGGTAACCCAAGACTCCAACTCCTAATGCTCTATGTTGTTCTGCAAATCGGTGTGCCCTTGACATTCCTGCCATGTTTACTGATTTCTTTATAAATTCATCCATTACAGCATTTAAGAATAATGTATAAGTTTCAATGGCATCAGTGTCTTTTAATTCATCCCAATGTAGAAGGTTAATAGAACCTAAACAACAAACAAAAGAATTAAATGAATCTGTAGGTAGCTGAATCTCTGAACATAAATTAGAAGCTGTAATTTCAAGACCTAGATCTTTATAAGGTGAATTGTTATTTGTGTTGTCCTTAAACATAATATAAGGGAAACCAAATTCATTACGTCTTTGAATAACTTTAGCCCAAATCTTACGTTTGTCAGCATCACCATCCTTCATCTCTTGAATCCACTTATCAGTAACTGTAACACCATATTGTAAATTTTGAATTGGATTACCTTCAGTTCCCATATCCAAGAACTCTAAAATATCATTGTGTTCTACTGGTAACCATGCCGCACATGCTCCACGTCTTGCTTCAGATTGTTTACATACATCTACTGTAGTATCATACATTCTTGCATAGTGAACTGGCCCATCTGCTGTTCCACCTGTGGAAATGGTTGCGCCTCTTTCTCTAATGTTACCTAAGTAAATAGAAGTTCCACCACCATATTTTGACATCATTCCAATCTCTCTACTTCCGTTTAAGATACTATCTAATGTGTCATCTACGTTTGATCCATAACAACTAATTGGAAGTCCTTTGTCTTTTCCAAAGTTAATCCACACTGGAGTTGACATGCTATAAAAGCCTCTTGACATATAGTCTTCAAACTTCTTTGCGAAACCTTCAATTTTTAGATACTTTTCTGCAATATTTGCTATATCTTTTATTCTTTGTTCTGGAGATTCTGTAATGTAACCTCTAGATAAAAATAATCTACTTTCTTCATTTAGCCAATAATATTTTTCATAGTTATTTGGTGTTTTCATATTAAGTGTTGCCGTTGGTTCACCGGTGTTAAATTCCATAGTTTTTGTTAAATTTCTTTTTTGTTTAAAATAAATCGTCTGAGGTGATTGACTTGCTCTTTTTATTATAGTCAACTTGTTTTTTATAAAAGAAGTCTCCCTCTTTTGTTGCTAGGATCTCAACATCAAACCATAGAGTCCTTTCAATTTCTGTAAAATCGACTTCGAATACTGGTTTCATGCCGATTCTAGATAATGAATTATTAAATCTGTTTTGTATAAAATTCTTAATAGTATTTTTTGATAGGAATTCTAATTCTCCATTTTCAAAGATCCAATCTAAAATCTTAACTTCAGCAAGGTATGCTTTTTTACATGCTGAATCAATTAGTTGTTCAAATTCCTCATCGAACCATTCAGGGTTTTCTTCTTTGATAATATTAATAAGTTCTGATCCAAAGTTACCGTGAATTTCCTCTTCTTTAGAAGTTGCCTCAACTACATTTGAGATTCCCTTAAATAAGTTTCTCTCTTTGTTAAATGACATCATAATCAAGAATTGACTAAATAAACTTACATGCTCTATAAATAATGAGAATAGTAATACTGATTTAGTATACATTTTATCATCTCTACTTCTTGTACCGTCTAAGTATTTCTTTAAGTATGAAATTCTGTCTTTAATTGCAGGAATTTCAACTACACTTTTAAAATCATCTTCTAATCCAAGGACTCTAAGTAATTGTGCATAAGCATCTTTATGTCTTACTTCAGATTCTGCAAAAGTCATTCCAACATCACCAACTTCTGTAATAGGCATTCTTTTATAAAGATCTGCCCAAAAAGTTTTAACATTAACTTCAATTTGTGCGATCGCAAGCATTGCTCTCTTAATTACCTCTCTCTCCTCGTCTGAAATCTTAGTCTTAAAATCATCAATATCTGTCGTAAAGTTGAATTCGGTATGGATCCAATAAGAATGTCTTATGGCGTCTTTGTATGCTAATAATGATGGGTATTCATAAGGGAGTATATTCTCCCTTGGCATAAATATATTCTTGTTCATACTGTTAATTTTATTTGTGATTTATATATCGGTTCTATCTGTTAAAGTTTAAATTTCTTTTTTAATTCATGTAGCTTTTCATAGTACATATATGATGTTTTCTTATAGTCTTTACGCTGGCCATATAGATCACTTAATATTACCTTTAACATGGAATCCTCTTTCTTATAAACTGCGCCATTTTCACAAACAATAGTTGATTCGTCTTTTCTTCGTTCTTTAATATCCATAGTAGGAATCATTTCAACAAATGAATCTGGTGAGATATTAAACTGCCTCATTACTGATGGGTATAGTGATGCAAAATCAAATGCACTTACTCCTGAATAATAACCGACGATTGGCTGTTTAACAAAAGCACCCTCATATTTAGTGTCTTTTATACTTTCTTTATTATACTCAACTGCAATCTTTTTATTATCCTCGGCTAGTTTCCTAGCAAAAAGAGATTCAGTCACAGCAACTGGTGATGCTGCTTTATATAATGGCATTTTTGTAATGGTCGCTAGTGTTAATAGCACTTCCATTGACCTTAGTTTTTTATCTATGTAATATACAAGACATGAATCTACTACATTATAATAGATATACTTTGCAAAATTATTTACATAAAGTTCTTGTAGACCTCCAGAAAACTTAATTTTCTTTACATCTAATACTGCACCCGAGACAAAGTCTAACGAATTAGATTCCTTAACTGCAACTGATCTGTCATACTTATCATATAACTGCATGTAATCAAGAATTCCCATATGTAATGGTCTACTATCTTTCTTATCTAATGCTCCAGTAATTGCAACTTCTGTTAAATCTATTTGTAATCGTTTGCAACGGTTAACTATATATTGCCAATCATAATTAATAAAGTTCCAACCAGTCATCATTGGAAATTTAGGTAAGAACTTATGTAAGAATGTATACAACATATTGTACTCATCCTTAAACTTATAATAAGAGAATTCCCAGTCTTGGTCATAATCTTTAAAATGAGCATTCGTATCTTCTTCAATCTTTTTGATTTGAGCAGGGCTCATATCTTCTAGGCCAAGTACAATTGCTTTACGTTCTGGTGTTATGATAGAGAATGATAAGATCCTAGATTTAGCTTCTTCCGGCTTTGGAAAACCATCAACGATTTCTGTTTCAATATCCACGAAGTATGTCCTTGGCATATTAAACTCATAGATCTCATCTTTATCTGCATCTGATAGACTATCCATAAAGTAGAGTAAACTAAACTTATTAAAAGATTTAGAAATACTACGCTTGATAGCACGGCCATCCCAATTAATAAGATTCTGATCTCTATGTTTATCATTATCCTTTGCAATAGTCCAATTCTCGAATTTATCTATAGGATATTTTTTAAATGATACCTTCCCTTCTTTGTTATAATATGAAACAATAAGTTCCCTGTCTGTTTGCTCAATGTCTAATAGCATTAATAATTATTTTTTTGACGATTTACGTTTTCTGCAGCTTTACTGAAATAATAATTATAAGCTGTTTTTGCGTCAAGCCCAATAGAGGCTGCATAATTAATAAAGAAGTGTAGGATGTCTACCCATTCCATATACAATTCTTTTTTGTCTCCTTCAGACATATCGGAGATCTTTAATGTATCATATTTTGTAAAGTCTTTTTTCCAGTATTTCCATACTGCATTTCCAGAACCATCTTTAATGCCGCCGAGTGCATCTGTCATTTCATGAATTTCATCAACTACTGCATGTGTATTACAATGCCAGAAGTCCATGATTTCTCTAATGGTCATATCTTCAAAGTTAAAACCATAAGTCTGCTCTTGCATCTTTTTTTGGTTTTCCATTATGTCTGCTAGATGTGTTTTTGATTGATCATAGAAATCTTTTACTTCTAGATCTTTGCATTCGTTGTCTATATTTGCCATGTTTTTTTATTTAATATTTATAGTACTAGTTAATGAGAAGTTTCACTAAAACTTACATATCCATCATTTTAATTTCGCCCCACTCACGTTCTGAATCTGTAAGCATTTTAGTATTAACGTCATCCGGCTTAGGATCTCCTCCGACGTTCCAGAACCAGGCGCCAGGACTGCCATTCTTTTTCATAAACTCCCAAGCCTTAGCATCATAGTTCATTGCTGATGGAAACGGCGGGTTGTAATCAGGGTGTACGTTCTGTGTAAATGCTTTTGGGTGTGACCATACTTCTGCAATACCTCTTTCTCCCTTCTTAATATTTCTTGCTACTGCAACTCCATGGAAGTTAGCATCAGGCCAAGCTATTTGTAGAGAGCGCTGTAGGACTCCAGTAGAGATCGCTGACCAAACTTCATCAGGGTAGCCATGTTTCTCTGCAATCGTATGTGCAACCTTCACAGCAGCCGCTGTAACTAGCTCATGTTTAAGTCCTAGGGGAATAAAGAATGCATTGTTTGCTTCTGCCCATTTCTTTGCGTGAGCATTTAGGACTGGCATTGCTGCAATTCTCATAAATTTCATTTCAGCTCCCATTTCTACACAGATAGCTTGATGATCTGAAATCTCTTTTTGACTTGGGCTGAATAAGACTAATTTCTTATTGTACTTCTTTGCCAAGTAGGCTAATGAGATACCTGCAAATCCATATCTAGGTTGAACATATACCAATGTATCCTTTGGGCATGTTTGAACTAGAATGTCTCCGAATCTACATTTGGAGCCAAATCCCATTAAGTCTTCTCTAACTACTTTAAATCCATCATGGTCTACTAATTGTGGAGCCTCAAAAGGATCTACCCAGTCTCCTGCTAAATCTAACCATGCCTGTTTATTTGGCATCATCAGATTTAAGTCTTGATTGTAACGCGATGTTGTATGATTATTGTGTGCCATATAATTTTGCTACTTTTAATTTATATTCTTCTACGTTTGTGTTAGCTGCCTTTAGAACTTTATCATCTGATGGAAATGAAGTCATTCCATTAAATGTTTCTAATAAACCTAAATCTAACATTGCCTTTTGTCTTCCGAATGGATGGTCGTTTATAGATGATGAATTCCACAGAGTGTCCATGTTGATGTGTGAATAATCCTTTCCAGGTCTTAGATAGTTTTCAATCCATCTAATAAAATCACATGCAACATCCTCAGCATTATAAGGTAATGAACCCGTATCTTCATAGATCCTAGCCATTACTGCGTCTAAGAACTCTTCTTTACGCTTACCTTTGCCATTTACTGGATCTGCTAGATAGCCAATACATTCAACTGCATTAGTTCCATAATAGAACATTGATTCTCTATTAACATATTCTGGATACCAATCACAAACGTCTGCAATAACTGCAGCATATTGGAATCTATAAGCTCTTAATCCATTATCAGCATTCCATTTAAACATCCACTCTCCTAATTCTCTTAAATCTTTCTTATCACCCTCTCTTAAAAAGACAGCCATGTCTCTTGCAAGCCTTGGTGCAAATTCACATAAGAAATAATCACCACCTTTTTTGTAAACGTATTCCGGTTCTTTAAAACTATTCATGCCAACAAAGCTATCTTCAGCTGATGTTGGTTTTGGTGGCTTAGGAAATGCTGGGAATTGATATCCAACCGAAGTATAAAACGAAGTTGGGTGATATTTTACCTTTTCACACATATCCTCAATTGACTCACAATCATGTAAATCAAAGATAATAGTGTTGTGATATCCGGAGGGTTTAGTAGCATAATTAATTGCACTACCACAAACTCGGTGTAGAATAAAAATGTATAAGTATTCTTCTAGGCCGAAAGTATCTCTCTTGCCAGTCCAGTTCTTTGCAACTTCTTCTCTTTGTGGATAAATTTTACCGGCTTGCATATGTTCCCAATAGGGATGATCCGGGGTCCAACCATAAAATACATCATTTATAATCTGGCTAAAACCTGCATATTTACGTTCGACAACATCATATAATTGAATCTGCTCCATTAAAGGATCATCCATTTTACTATCAGCATGATCTATCATACCTAAGTTTGAGCTCTCCTGTTGCCTTAACGCTAAGTCAAAGTATCTCAAGAACTCGTCGTAATATTTAGTTGTCTTTATTTCCATCTTATTTAAAATAATGCAGACTGTATCTTCACAGCTTCTAGCTTTCTATTAGGTTCATTATTAACCAGATCCCATCGGTAGAATTCTCTTGCAATGTGAACTGATTTTGGTTTTTCCATAACATCAAAGCTTAATTCACCAATTGGATTCTTATAAGCAGCCGAGTGTTGCCATGTGGTCCAACCATTACGATCGCACATGTTAACAATCATCTCATTCATAAGTGCCACTAGATCGCTTCTTTCTTGCCAAGTACCAGCAAATGGTGTGTCTTTATAATAACCAGTCTTCGGTAGTGCTCTGGATTCGTTTTCTATTGGAAGTGCTTGTATAACTTCTATAGTTTTTATACCAGAAGCTATAAGTGTTTCTTCGTACTGCTTAATCATCTTGGTGAGGGATGTTTTAGGATCAGCCTGTCGCATTAAATGATGTCTAATGTCGATATTACCAAGGTAGATTCTAAGCTCGCTGGTCCATGGATAAATGTATTCTGATAGGTCTTTCTTTAAGGTTCCAAAAAGAGTTAGTCCATCATTCCTATTAACCATATAACCCGGACTATACTGACTAAAACTATGAGAGTCTCCAAAGCATAATTTATTAGTCTTCTCAATATGATCTACTCTTTGTATTTTCTCACAGATATCTTTAGCCTCATCAATTCTAGACTCAAGTGTTTTAAACAATTCAGATCCAGTCTTTAATCGCTTCTCAATCAAGGTTGCAATTGAAGGCATATCGTGATGTAATGAATACATCCTAGGTCCTTTAGTATAGAGTCTATTAATTTGGTGGAATAAGTCGTCGTTAGCTCCGCCGAATATATTAAAGTTACCTTTAAATTCCATGCCATGTTCAAGTAGAATAACATCGAATTCTGACCAGTCCGTTGTCCAATCAGTAATAACACTTGCATTCTTGAAGCCAGCGTTTACCAATTGATTACACAACATAAAGGCCCATCCGGATTTGTGTGAGCTTTCCTTAGGACTTAATTTACCAACAAGTGCAGAGATCGCAATCTTACTAGACTTGTCAGTCTCATAATCTGTAAAGTACTTAAATTCCTGCATCTGCATCGGTTAAATTAATTGGTTGTTCATTATCGCCATAACCATACTTCTTAATATAGTTATCAAGGCCTCCGATGTATGCGACTGCATCAAGTAGATTATCTTCTTTATAATTATAAGAGTGTCTACTTAGTTTTAGAGCAACTAGGGCTGCATACATATCTGCTCCTGTGAATTCTTTACCAGTCATTCCGGAACAAACCATTGCAGCTCTACGCATTCCTTCTTCAAAGGGACCGTACATACGTTCTTTTTCTTCTGATCGGTGGTTGATAATTTTATCAGCTTCTTCTAATATATTCATGTGGATTGCTTTAATGTTATATGTATAAATGCTAGTTTGTTTAGATTATAGAGACAAAAAAAGGGCTAACCTTTTCAGATTAGCCCTCGGGGGTTGTGGTTGGTTATTTGGTTGGTTGGGACTTTCGATTAATTTAATAAAGCTCCAACTTGTGCATTTGGATCTAAGATATTAGTCTTAAATGGATTTGGAACTTGACTTCCAAGATCCCAAGATTTACCCAAGATATTTCCAAATTGAATCATTAATTCAGTAGAATCTTTATCGGTCATTGCAAATGCTAATTGTTCTGGTGCATGTGTTGCAACGTGAGTCATGCCGTTTACAAGTGACCAAATTGATTGGTTTGTATGTGCATTCTTCATTTCGTCTGTTGTAAATTCAGCAGGATTTTGATTGTTCTTAATATAAGCTGAACGATTATCGTTAAGTGGAATCCAACTATCAGCTGCATCTCCAACATGTCTTTTAATCGTACTATGTGCTCTTTGCATTTCCATTAATGATGCAGGTGTATTCATTGCATTTTTAACATTTTCTTGGAATCCATTAGGTACAAATCCAGTTTTACGAAGTTCTCCCATATGTTGAAAGAAGCTTTCCATTGAATCTTTATTTAGATTATTAAGTGTATATGCTTCTTGTGCCATTGGAGTTGAAAGTCCATTTGAACACCAAAGTCTATTTATGTATGGCATTACTTGAATACCTTTATGTGGGCTATTAGTTAGTGTTAATCCAGATTTAAAGATTTCATCTGCAACTCCAAATTCTGCTTTAGGATTAAAGGCGTTAATAGTTACTAAACCTTTATTAGCATCAACGCCCCAGTTTGTAACTTCAAAACCATGTTGGTCAATGATTTGATCTGCAAGATTAATAAAACGTTCGTGGCTAATAAGTCCAGCTGATGTTTTAGAGAATCCCAAAATACGTTTAGTTGAAGGTGATACAATTAAAGTAACTTCATTTAATTGAGCGGCCATTGCATTTTTCATTTGATTAATAAACGATGCTTTAGCTTCTGGGCTAAATAGTTTATCAAATTTCTTTGCAAACGTTTGGCTCATGCCAATTAAGTTAATTAAGCCTTTAAAAGCTTCTTTAGTAATTTCTAATCTCTTACCTTGAATTTCAACAGTAGTATCGTTGATTAATTTAAGTTCTCTAACTGCGATTGTTTTACGAATTGCTTGTGAGTTAAGAGTTTCTGCTTTTCTACTTTGAATTGCAGTGTTTGATAATGTTGTGATAATTGCCATAATTTGTTTTGAATTATTTAATGTTTATAGTGAGCGTTTAAGATTTGTTTCAATAATAATATTTGTTTATGCGAAATGTTTTGCGAAGCTTTTTTTAATTAGTTTTTCAAATTTAGCCCCATCCAATTTAGTTGGATCAGACCATTGTATCTGATGATCTATATATTCGAATGCCTCATAGTCATTAGATTCTTCTAATAACATTTGTTCGAATACCTCAATGCAGTTAGCCTCGCCATACATAAGGTGGTCTGAATCAATAGGTAGTGTGAATTGAAAACCACCTTTCATTTTCCAATGCTGTGGACATGCTCCAATTCCATCCCAATCATGTGCTCCGTAGTTCTCTTTGTATTGTGCGTTAATAATAACTGTACTTTTCATAATTTGTTTTTTTAATTTGTTTATGTGTTTAATTACAAGTGTAATATAATCATTTTAATTGACATAAAAAAACTTTATGGCAATTATTTTGCAAAAAGTTATTAACAATCTTTACCCTTATGTTTATCCTTGCGGGTATATTGCTTCTTACTCTTTTGGATACTACCACGCATTGCTTGCCATATCTCTTGAATGGTAAACTGTGTTTTTTGTAATTTAGGTGATTTCTTATCCATGATGTTTGTTTGTTACAGTACAAATATAAACAAAAAAAGCCAAACAAAAAAATGTTTGGCCAATTATTTTGTTAAAGTTATTAACAATTTATTTTATTTTGCTTGACATTGGAGCTAAGCTTGATTTAAATTCCTTAGGATATTCTTTTTCCATAAATGCCCTATGGTCATTTGCAATCTTTAATAATTCTTCATCGCATTCTTCTGTGATGTTTACTCCATATGCCATTTTAATAAATGTCTTATATATGACATGAAACATAGATGGTCCTATTCCGGGAGCTCCGTTTACTTCAGGAACCCACAATATACCTTTTTTATCTAACATTAAATCAATATTGTAAAATTCTAAGTTTACCTCAGAGCTTAATTCATCAATCATTTTTAATATTTGATCAGTATATTTAAATTTTTCTATATCTTGGTCAATGTAGATTAAATCTATCTTTTCGTCAGCGTCTTTTGTACCAACTGACATGTCATTCTTTGTGTTTGTAATTCTTTCAGCAATATGGATTAATTCCCCATCCATAATAAATGCTCTAAATTCTCTATCTAAATCTTTTGCTTCTTGCCAAATATCGAATTCCATATCTGATTTTCTAGCTTCTTCATAACTATCAAATTTTTCAATTCCCTGTGCACTAAATCCCTCGGCGGGTTTTGCAATAATAGGCAATTGTAATTTTTCAATGTCTTCTAACTTATATACAGTATTTGGGACTGAATCCATAGTTTCA
>Ga0115550_1001275_pt1 | contig 19118 bp, 15 predicted proteins | sample COGITO_mtgs_1005_FD_87177 | JGI IMG/M metagenome (GOLD analysis project Ga0115550, IMG submission 87177) | Pelagic marine microbial communities from North Sea - COGITO_mtgs_100511 | ecosystem: Environmental > Aquatic > Marine > Epipelagic | place: Germany:Helgoland, sampling site Kabeltonne... | reverse complement strand
TAGTAACTGCACATCCAAACCCTTCAAATTCCATGAAAATTGCTTTGTATTTTGACCTTTGATTGTCTTTAATAATCCAAGCCGAGGTACTGTTAGACTCTGTCCCAAAAGGCAAAACTAAAAAATGTTTTTTAAATCCCATCCCTGGAGTTGAACATAATTTATAAAGCGATTCTTTTATACACCATACCCATGTTAATTTCTGAATCAAATTAGGGTCGGTTTTAATTAGATAAGCTGTTTCATAGCCAATAAATTTTGATGCTATTTTGATGATTTTATCTCGATTTTTTTCAATGTCAACCCCAACCTTTTTGGAGCTTACTACCACTGCAGAAAATGTATAAGAATGGGTAATAGAGATGTGTTTTCCGTCTTTCAAATGAGGTTTTCCAAAGGCATCATATACTAAATCTTCATCTGCATATCCAAATTCAGCAAGTAACATTCGTACGCTTAGAAAGCCACGTTGATGCAATTCACTTTTCATGCTATTGACACGTTCTAAACTCTCAGTTTTCAGCACAAGTTGACCAGAGAAAAAATCTTTGGATTCGGTAATCTTCCAGATTTTAACAATAGTTTGTGAGTTTAAAACTAGTGATTTATAAAGTGGCATTTATTTTTTAAATAGTTAATAGTTATCTTTGCAGGGTATATTAATTTAAAAACGAAAATACGCTAATTTATAGGTTTAAACCAAACTAGAGTATTTAAAAAAACTGCCTTATGACTGTAAAAACCATTCCCTACACTCCTTACAAAGTAAAAGACATGTCCCTTGCAGATTGGGGACGCAAAGAAATTGAACTCGCTGAAGCTGAAATGCCAGGTTTAATGAGTCTTAGAGAAGAATATAAAGACAATCAACCGCTCAAAGGTGCTAGAATTGCAGGTTGTTTACACATGACCATACAAACTGCTGTTCTTATTGAGACACTCGTCGCCCTAGGAGCAGATGTAACTTGGAGTTCCTGTAATATTTTTTCAACGCAAGATCAAGCCGCCGCAGCGATTGCAGCAGCTGGAATCCCTGTGTATGCATGGAAAGGTCTTAATGAAGAAGAATTTGACTGGTGTATCGAACAAACATTATTTTTTGGTAAAGACCGCCAACCTTTAAATATGATTTTAGATGATGGTGGTGATCTTACCAACTTAGTATTTGATCATTATCCAGAATTGATAGAAGGTATCAATGGATTAAGTGAAGAAACTACTACAGGTGTTCACCGTTTATATGAACGTATGAAAAATGGCACTTTAGCAATGCCTGCAATCAACGTAAATGACTCCGTAACGAAAAGTAAATTTGACAATAAATATGGTTGTAAAGAAAGTGCCGTAGATGCGGTACGTCGTGCAACAGATGTCATGCTTGCGGGGAAGAGAGTTGTTGTTTGTGGCTATGGAGATGTAGGAAAAGGAACTGCCGCTTCTTTTCAAGGCGCTGGAAGTATTGTTACAGTAACCGAGGTCGATCCTATTTGTGCTTTGCAAGCAGCAATGGACGGATTTGAAGTAAAAAAATTAGAAACTGTATTGCCTAACGCTGATATCGTAGTCACAGCAACAGGAAATAAAGACATTGTACAAAACGTTCATTTTGAAGCAATGAAAGACAAAACAATCGTTTGTAATATTGGTCACTTTGACAATGAGATTGACATGACATGGTTAAACGATACGCACGGAGCGAGTAAAGTTGAAATCAAAGCACAAGTAGATAAATATACTATTGATGGCAAAGATATTATTGTATTAGCAGAAGGGCGTTTAGTAAATTTAGGATGTGCTACAGGGCATCCTAGTTTTGTAATGAGTAACTCCTTTACAAATCAAGTATTAGCGCAGATTGAACTGTGGACAAATAGTGACGCTTATTCCAACGAAGTGTATATGCTACCAAAACATTTAGATGAAAAAGTAGCGAAGCTACACCTTGCCAAAATTGGTGTTGAACTCACAGAACTTCGTAAGGATCAAGCGAGTTATATAGGGGTTAAGCCCGAAGGTCCATTCAAACCTGAGTATTACCGCTACTAACATCTAGACTTATAAAAAGCCAAAGCAATTGCTTTGGCTTTTTTTTGATTAAAATTCATCGCATGAATAAAACATAAATGATGAAATTGCTAAAGGCTAAAAAAGAAGATTTATTTACAATAATGCAAATCATTGAGCAAGCTCAGACCTACTTGGCTACACAAGATATTGAGCAGTGGCAAAATGGATATCCCAACGAAAAAGCAATCTTAAAGGATCTAAAAAACAATGAAAGCTATGTTGTGAAATCAGAAGACTCTACCTTATTAGCAACTGCCATGTTTACCACAAAAAATGAGCCAACTTACAAAACGATTCAAGGCGGATGGATTACTGAAGCTGATGCCACATATGGTGTAATTCATCGCATGGCCGTTAACGAAAACTTTAGGGGAACTGGTATTGCACAATTTATTTTTAATCAGTGTGAACATATCCTAAAACAAAATACAATTCATTCGATGCGAATCGACACACACGAAGATAACCTAGGCATGCAAGCGTTACTCAAAAAATTAGGCTACAACTATTGTGGAATTATTTATTTAGAAAATAACGACAAACGACTCGCCTTTGAAAAATTAATCTCCTAATTTTTGACATAAAAAAAGCCCCGCTAATTGCGAGGCTTTTTTATAAAATTATTAGAAAATTATGCATCAAAAGGAACAACAGACACATAGGACTTATTGTCTTTCTTTCTTGAGAATTTTACTAAACCGTCCACTTTAGCGTGAAGGGTATGATCTTTTCCAGCATACACATTCTCACCAGGATTATGTGCAGTACCACGTTGTCTTACGATAATGTTACCAGCAATTGCTGCTTGTCCACCAAAGATCTTTACGCCTAGACGTTTTGATTCTGATTCTCTACCGTTTTTCGAACTTCCGACTCCTTTTTTATGTGCCATTTTATTTCGATTTTAATATGTTATAAATTCTAACTTAAAGCTGAAATTAAATCTGATTTTTTCATTGCTGAAATTCCAGTAATTCCCTTAGCTTTTGCTATTTCTTTTAATTGTGCAACAGTCATTGCTGATAAATCTTGAGCAGCTTCTGCCTTTGGTGCAGCAGCTTTTGCTACAGGCTTAGAAACTTCTTTTTTGGCCGCTGGTTTTGATTTTGGTGCAGCAGCTTTTTTAACTCCAGAAGCAGCGATGCTTTCAATTTGAATTTCAGTTAAAGATTGGCGATGACCATTTTTAACTCTATATCCTTTACGTCGTTTCTTTTTGAATACGATTACTTTATCACCTTTAAGGTGCTTCAGGACTTTGGCTCCTACTTGAGCTCCGTCTATAGCCGGGGCGCCAACAGTAACTTTGCTGCCATCTGCTAAAAGAAGTACATTGTCAAAAGTGACTTTTTTTCCTTCTTCAGTTTGCAAACGATTCACAAAGACTTTTTGGTCTTTTTCAACTTTGAATTGATGCCCTGCTATCTCTACAATTGCGTACATAGCGTAACGTTTTTATTAAATTAGTTTAAATTAAACACACTACACCTAAAAGTATAGCGGCTGCAAATATAATTCTATTATCTTAATCTGCAAATAATTTTCAGCTTATCCTCCAAATTACTTAGTTTAAAATTTAACTTTAAAAAAAAATGTTATTTTTGATGGCATAAAATGTAACAAAATAAGAACTCAAACGTCTTATTTATTAATTATTAATTATTAATTAAAAACTAACTCATGAAAAAATGCTTATGTTCTTTAGCTACTTTGCTTATGATTACCTTGACGATCTCAGCACAAGAAGTTAAATTTGAAGAGTACGATTTAAGTAACGGAATGCATGTTATTTTGCATCAAGACAATACCGCTCCTGTTGTGACAACCTCTGTCATGTACCATGTTGGTGCAAAAGACGAAAATCCAGAACGCACTGGATTTGCACACTTTTTTGAACACTTATTATTTGAAGGAACTAAAAATATCCCTAAAGGAGAATGGTTTACAATTGTAACTTCCAATGGAGGAAGCAACAATGCCAACACTACCGATGATCGAACTTATTACTATGAAGTATTTCCTTCAAACAATGTAGAGCTAGGACTGTGGATGGAATCGGAACGTTTACTACACCCTGTCATTAATCAGGATGGTGTTGACACACAAAACGAGGTTGTAAAAGAGGAAAAAAGATTAAGAGTTGACAACAGTCCTTATGGAAAATTCCTTGAAATGATTAAAGTTAACATGTTTAAAAAACACCCTTATAAAGGAACTACGATTGGAAAAATGGCGCATTTAGATGCAGCAACTCTAGAAGAGTTTCAAGCGTTTAACAAAAAGTTCTATATCCCTAACAATGCTGTTTTAGTGGTTGCTGGTGATATTGATGTTGCAGCGGTTAAAGTAATGATTGAGGATTATTTTGGACCAATCCCAAGAGGTGAAGACATCGTAAGAAACTTCCCAAAAGAAGATCCAATTACAGAACCAATGCGTGCAAAAGCATATGATCCAAACATTCAAATTCCTGCTGTAATGGCAGCTTACAGAACGCCTTCATTTAAAGAAAGAGATTCTTATGTACTCAGTATGATTTCAACTTATTTGAGTGATGGAAAAACATCAAAACTTTACAAAAAAATAGTTGATGACAAAAAAATGGCACTTCAAGTAGGTGCTATTGATTTTAGCCAAGAAGACTATGGGACTTATATATTATATGGATTGCCTTTAGGAGATGTTTCATTGGACGATCTTGTTGTAGAAATGGATGAAGAAATTGCAAAACTTCAAAACGAACTCATTTCTGAGAGAGACTACCAAAAAATTCAAAATAAATTTGAAAACAACTTTGTTAGCTCAAACTCTAGTATTGAAGGAATTGCAAATTCATTGGCACGTTACTACATGCTGTATGGCGATGTAAATTTAATCAATAATGAAATTGATATTTACCGCTCGATAACTCGTGAAGAAATCAAAATGGTTGCAAACAAATATTTGAATGCAAACCAACGATTGGTATTAGAATACTTACCAGAATCCGATAAGGAATAACAACTAAAAAGATTTAAAAATGAAAACTAAATTATATATATTAATTGCCGTGTTTTTTATGTCTCTAGGAGTGAATGCTCAGATTGACCGCTCACAGCAACCAAAACCAGGGCCTGCTCCAAAGATTTCATTGGAAAAGCCACAAGAATTTGAATTAAAAAATGGTCTCAAAATATTGGTTGTCGAAAACCATAAACTGCCAAGAGTTTCTTTTAACATCGCTTTTGACAGAGAACCTGTATTGGAAGGCGAAAAAGCAGGGGTTACAGCGCTTTTGGGAGCCATGCTAGCAAACGGCACCACTACTATTTCAAAAGATGATTTTAATGAAGAAATTGACTTTTTAGGGGCACGTTTGAATATTGGTTTTGGAGGAGGTTCCGCAAATTCATTAACAAAATACAGCAATCGTATGCTAGAGTTATTAGCGGATGCAACTATGAATCCTTTACTAACTGAAGAAGAATTTCAAAAAGAAAAAGAAAAACTTATCGAAGGAATCAAATCAGATGCCAAAAGTGTCGATGCAATTGCAGGACGTGCTGGAGGGGCATTAGCCTACGGGAAACACCATCCTTATGGAGAATTTGTGACTGAAGAATCTGTGGAAGCAGTAACGCTTGCTGACGTAAAAGCATATTTCGAAAAATACTTTACACCCAACAATACCTATTTGGTAATAATTGGGGACGTCAATACAAAATCCGTAGTTAAACTTGCAAAAAAGCATTTCAAAAATTGGGAGAAAGCAGCGACTATGACTAATGAGATTGTTGAGCCGAATACAAATCCTGAAGCCTTAGAAATCAACTTTATTGACATGCCAAATGCGGTACAATCAAATATTTCTTTGACGAGTAATGTCAAATTAAAAATGAGTGATCCAGATTACCACGCAGTGCTGATTGCCAATAAAATACTAGGTGGTGGATTTAATAGTTACTTAAACATGAACCTTCGTGAAGAACATGGTTACACATACGGAGCACGATCTTCAGTTGGAACAGACAAGTACATCTCTCGTTTTAGAGCAGGAGCAGCGGTAAGAAATGCCGTGACAGACAGTGCAGTTGTTGAAACCATAAAAGAAATCAAACGCTTTCAAAACGAGCCTGTAGAAGCCGATGCCTTGGCAAACGCTAAAGCAAAGTATGTGGGTGATTTTGTATTGGCTCTTGAAAGACCAAGTACAATCGCTCAATATGCAATCAACACAAAAGTGAACGAATTACCAGAAGATTTTTATGCAACTTATTTAGAAAAAATAAACGCAGTAACTATTGAAGATGTGAACCGTGTTGCAAACCTTTATTTTACTGCAGATAAAGCCCGAATTGTGGTGGTTGGTAAAGGAAGTGAAGTGGTCGAAAACCTTGAAAAAACAGGGATTCCAATCAATTACTTTGATACCTTCGCAAACCCTGTTGAAAAACCTGAATTCTCAAAACCAATTCCAGAAGGAGTTACTGCTGCAACGATACTTGAAAGCTATATTGTAGCTATTGGAGGTCTTGAAGCCGTCAATGCAGTAAACTCTGTAAGGACAGCTGCAGATGTCACAATCGAAGGCATGCCATTTAAACCTACTGCAGTCATGAAAACCATGGCACCAAATATGTCATCAATGGAAATGTCTATTGAAGGAATGGGAACCGTTATGAAACAAAAATTTGATGGTTCTGAAGGGTATGCAGAACAACAAGGGATGCAACGACCAATGTCTGAAGAAGAACTTGCTGAAAAAGCAAAAGAAAAAGGTTTATTCCCAGAAACGTATTTGGATGCGAGTACTCTAACACTCGTAAGCTTAACAGCTATTGACGGAGTCGATGTTTACAAAATAAACGTTGATGAAGACTCCTATCGTTATTATGATGCTGCCACTGGGCTTTTGGTGAGAACTGAAAAATCAGAAGAAGCACAAGGTCAAACCATAACCTCTGTTCAGGATTTATCAGATTACAGAGAAGTAAATGGGGTATTATTCCCATTCGTACAGAAAATAACAGCTGGACCTCAAGTCATTGGTTTGACTGCAAGCGAAATTATCGTTAATGAGGGCGTCTCCGCAGAAGATTTTAAATAATCTAACCTTTATAAATTCTAAAAAAACCGAGGCATTAGCTTCGGTTTTTTTTTGCTTTTTTATTGGCTAAATAAATACCCCCTAAAATAAGTAAGGAAGCAAGTCCTTGATCTAATCCAAAAAGCTCTCCATCAAACAACCCCCAGAGTAGTGCTACAAGCGGCATTAAATAAGTGACAGAGGAAGCAAACACAGGACTTGAAATTTGTATTAAATTATTAAAGATGATTTTTGCCATGACAGTACCAAACACAGCCAGTATAGCGACAAATCCAATAGAAGAATATATGGATTCTTGCTCAAAAGTTTGAGCAGTGAAAAATCCAGAGAAAATTAGAACTATAAGAGCAGGAATCACAATTGCTATAAAATTCCCCGTCGCTATGGCAATCGGTTTCACTTCTTGAAGGTAATGTTTAATTATATTCACATTGAAACCATACATAACAGTTGCCAAGACCACAAAACCAGCGTATAAATAATTCTGATCAGGGTTGAGTTCCATACTGTTAAAAATAAGCATTGAAGCTCCTATAAACCCCAGAATCACCCCAAAGATTTGAGTTTTTGTAGATGCAATTTTAAAAATAGCTAACCCTATGAGCGTCGCATTTAATGGCACTAAAGCATTTAAAATAGAGACTATTCCACTATCCACTTCCGTTTCTGCAAACGCAAACAAAAAAGCTGGTAAAAACGTGCCAATAAATCCCGATAAAATCACCCATTTCCATTGAGGATTGAGAATAGTTTTAAGCGACTTATATCCAATCATAAAAATAAAAAGTGACGATATCACAGTTCGCAAACTCCCAAGCTGCAAAGGAGTTAAACCTACTAGACCCTTTTTAATAAGAATAAATGAACTTCCCCATACAATAGCTAATGTAAAAAGGTAAGCCCATTTTTTTTGTTCTTGATTCATCTACAACTTATTAATTTTTTCACAAAAATGAGCATTAAATTAGAATAACAATGAAATATTTTTAAATTTGTTTAAAACCTAAATTAAAATCCTATGAAACATTTCAAATTTGTATTAGCCTCAACATTTCTATTCGTTTTCATTTTATCTTGTAAGAACGAGCCAAAAACAGAAATTAAAACAGTTGAAATAAGTGTAGAAACAGAAAAAAACTTAGATCCTAACGCAACCTATTCCAAAGCAGAATTTAACATCAAAGGAATGACCTGTGAGATGGGGTGTGCCAAAACTATTGAAAAGAAACTTGCCCACATGGAAGGAGTTAAATCTGCAAAAGTCGATTTTAAAAACGAACTGGCAATGGTCGAATATGATGTAGCTAAGGCAAATCCAACAAGCATTACCAAAACAGTAACCTCTGTTGCGGACACCTATTCAGTAGAAAACATGAAAACTGTAGCGGAATTTTCAGGAACTAAAAAATCATGTGCTAAAGCTAAAGACTGCAAGAAAGACTGCAAAAAAGACTGCAAGAAAGACTGCAAGAAAGATTGCAAAAAAGACGGTAAGAAAGACTCTTGTAAGAACAAAACAAAGGCTGATAAAAAAGCTTAACTCGACTGCATCAAAGTTTCTATTTCATCGACTTCAATAGGAATGTGTTGCATTAAATTTAAAGGTGGGCCTTCAACTTGAATGACAACATCGTCTTCGAGTCGGATGCCCATTTTTTCATCAGGGATATAAATTCCTGGTTCTACCGTAAATACCATATTTGCTGTCATAGGAGTTTTTAAAGCTCCAAAATCGTGGGTATCTAACCCCAAGTGGTGGGAGGTTCCGTGCATAAAGTATTTTTTATACGCAGGCCATTTTGGATCCTCATTTTGAACATCTGCTTTATCTATCAACCCCAAGCCCAAAAGTTCAGAAGTCATCATTTTTCCAACCTCAACATGATAGTCTTCCCAAATAGTGCCTGGAACTAATAATTTTGTCGCCTCATTCTTAACATTTAAAACAGCTTGGTAAACTGCCTTTTGGCGTGCAGTAAATCGTCCATTTACAGGGATTGTTCGTGTCATGTCACTTGAGTAATTCGCATATTCTGCCCCTACATCCATCAGTAACATATCGCCATCCTTACAAACTTGATTATTTTCTATGTAATGCAACACACAAGCGTTGTATCCTGATCCAATGATTGGCGTGTAAGCAAATCCTTTAGATCGGTTTTTGAGAAATTCGTGTGCAAATTCCGCCTCAATTTCGTACTCCATAACACCCGGTTTTATAAAGCCCAATACTCTTCTAAAACCCTTATCTGTAATGTCACAAGCCGTTTGAATCAACGCAATTTCTTCTGGCTCTTTCACCCCACGAATCGCTTCCATAATTGGAAAATTAGGCAAAAACTCAAGAGATGGATAGGTAGATTTGATCCTTTTTAAAAAGCGATCGTCCCGTGTTTCCATTTCAACTGCTTGACGGTAATGATTATTGTTATTAAAATAAAAACTGGTGGCTTCTGCCATCAATGTTGGAAAAACCGAATCAAATTCTTTTAACCAATATACTGTTTGAATTCCGGATGTAGCGGTTGCCTGAGATTTGCTAAGCTTAGCCCCCTCCCAAACTGCAATATGATCATTTGTTTCTTTTACAAAAAGAACTTCTCTATGTTCAGTTTTAGTGGCACTTGGAAATAAAATTAAGACACTTTCTTCTTGATCCACTCCACTGAGGTAAAAAATATTTCGGTGTTGTTCAAATGGAAGTGTACTATCTGCACCTGTAGAAAAAACATCGTTGGAGTTAAACACAGCAATCGATTTAGGTTGCATTTGTTGAGCAAACTTTAATCTGTTTTTTGTAAATAATTGAGGGCTAATAGGTAGGTATTTCATGTGTCTATATTTATTCTTTATGATCGATCACATACAACATATAATACAATCAATTAATTTTGAGTATCATTTATTGGATTTGCGAGTTAAATAATCTTACGTAATAAAATCAAATTTAGACAAAAAATTATAAAAAATACGCTCTAATTAAAATATTAAAGTCCTCTAACACAAACTGTTAATTTAAAACAATTATAAATAAAAAAATTAACACTGATGTTGTTGCCTAAAACGTTGTCGTAGATTACCTTTGCATGGTTAAAAAACAGCATCTAATTATGAGTGGATTTTTAAAGTCTTCAATCGGAAAAAAGATTGCCATGGCGCTCTCTGCATTTTTCCTTATGGTTTTTCTTTTACAGCATTTTGCCATCAATATTCTATCCATAATCAATCCAGATACTTTTAACGAAGTATCACATTTTATGGGAACGAATCCATTGGTTCAATTTGTCTTACAACCAATTCTTATTTTTGGAGTTGTCTTTCATTTTGTAATGGGATTTGTATTGGAATATAAAAACCATACATCTAGATCGGTAAGCTATGCCAAAAATAATGGTAATGCAAACTCAACGTGGATGAGTAGAAATATGATTTACAGCGGATTTGCTATTTTGGCATTCGTTGTGCTTCATTTTATTGATTTTTGGTTTCCAGAACTTAATACGAAGTATCTTATTGGAGACATGAGTGGTATGCACAACGGAGAGTTTAGATATTACCATGAATTGGTTGAGAAATTTCACAACCCCCTAAGAGTTGGTGCCTATGTTGTTGGTTTTATATTCCTCGCACTCCACCTTCTACACGGGTTCAATTCTGCATTTCAGTCGGTTGGAGCAAATAATAAATATACAAACTCACTAAAAGGCTTTGGAAAAGCATATGCAACTCTAGTTCCATTAGGGTTTATCATCATCGCCTTGTTCCATTATTTTAATAATACACACTAAAACATAGGATTATGGCTTTAGATTCAAAAATACCAGAAGGTCCTTTAGAAGATAAATGGACCAAACATAAAAACAGTATCAACCTTGTAAATCCTGCCAACAAGCGTCACATCGATGTGATTATAGTTGGAACTGGACTTGCCGGTGGATCTGCTGCTGCTACACTTGCTGAACTTGGATACAACGTGAAAGCGTTTTGTTTTCAAGATTCGCCACGTCGGGCACACTCCATTGCTGCTCAAGGCGGAATTAATGCTGCAAAAAACTATCAAGGTGATGGCGATTCTACTTACCGTTTGTTCTATGATACTGTTAAAGGTGGAGATTACCGTTCGCGTGAAGCCAACGTTCACCGTTTAGCAGAAGTCTCTACCAATATCATTGATCAATGTGTTGCTCAGGGCGTCCCATTTGCAAGAGATTATGGAGGGCTTTTAGACAACCGTTCTTTTGGAGGTGTTTTAGTTTCAAGAACATTCTATGCCAAAGGGCAAACAGGTCAACAACTCTTATTAGGAGCCTACTCTGCAATGAACCGTCAAATTGGACGTGGAAAAATAAAAATGTACAACCGTCACGAAATGTTAGACGTAGTAATTGTAGGCGGCAAAGCGCGGGGAATTATTACGCGAAACTTAGTAACTGGAGAAATTGAACGCCATTCAGGACATGCGGTAGTGCTAGGAACTGGAGGGTATGGAAATGTATTTTACCTTTCTACAAATGCAATGGGAAGTAATGTAACGGCAGCTTGGAAAGCACACAAACGTGGTGCCTATTTTGCAAACCCATGTTACACACAAATTCACCCAACTTGTATTCCTGTTTCAGGAGATCACCAATCAAAATTAACCCTAATGTCTGAATCCCTTAGGAATGATGGGCGTATATGGGTTCCAAAAAAATTAGAGGATGCTAAAGCAATCCAAAATCGTGAATTAAAGCCCACAGATCTTCCCGAAGATCAACGCGACTATTTCTTAGAAAGACGTTATCCCGCATTTGGAAACTTAGTTCCTAGAGATGTAGCTTCACGAGCGGCTAAAGAACGTTGTGATGAAGGTTTTGGTGTGAATAAAACAGGAGAAGCAGTCTTTTTGGATTTTGCCTCCGCTATCATCAGATATGGAAAAGAACAAGCACATGTCAAAGGATTAAATGAAGAAGATGATTCACTGATCCAAACGTTAGGAAAAAAAGTCGTCAAAAGCAAATACGGCAACTTATTCCAGATGTATGAGAAAATTGTAGATGAAAACCCTTACGAAACACCAATGATGATTTATCCAGCCGTACACTACACCATGGGAGGCGTATGGGTTGATTATAATTTACAAACAACTATACCGGGACTTTATGCGATTGGAGAAGCTAATTTTTCTGATCATGGTGCAAACCGTTTGGGAGCCTCAGCACTAATGCAAGGACTGGCAGATGGCTATTTTGTATTGCCCTACACTATCGGGAACTATTTATCAGACGACATTAGAACAGGTCCAATTCCAACAGACACTGTCGAATTTGAAGAAGCAGAAGCTAAAGTAACTTCAGAAATCAATCACTTTATCAATAATAAAGGAACCAAACCCGTAGATTATTTCCATAAACGTCTTGGAAAAATTATGTGGAACAAATGTGGAATGGCTCGTAATGAAAAAGAATTAAAAGAAGCTATTAAGGAAATATCTGCGCTTCGGGAGGAATTTTACAAAGAAGTTCTGGTCCCTGGAACTGCAGATGAATTTAATGAGGAATTAGCAAAAGCCGGTCGCGTGGCAGATTTCCTTGAATTAGGAGAATTATTTGCAAAAGATGCCTTAGTACGTGAAGAATCTGCTGGTGGACACTTTAGAGAAGAATACCAAACTCCAGATGGAGAAGCTCAACGAAGAAAAGAATTTCAGTTTGTGTCTGCATGGGAATATAAAGGAGAACCTAAAGATGCTGAATTGCATAAAGAAGCATTAGTTTACGAAAATATTGAAGTTAAAGAACGCTCATACAAATAAGAACAGCTATGAATTTAACATTACAAATATGGCGACAAAAAAACGCCAACACTGAAGGAAAAATTGTAGAATATCCAATTCAAGATATTTCACCCGATATGTCATTTCTTGAAATGTTGGATGTCTTAAACATGAAACTCATCAGCAATGGCGATTCGCCTGTAGCATTTGATCATGATTGTAGAGAAGGAATTTGTGGATCTTGTTCTTTATACATTAATGGGGAAGCACATGGTCCAGACCGACTCGTCACAACCTGTCAGTTGCACATGCGTAAATTTAAAGACGGTGACACCATTTTTATTGAACCCTTTAGAGCAAATGCATTCCCAGTTATTAAAGATTTAATTGTTGACCGTTCGGCATTTGATAGAATTCAACATTCTGGAGGTTTTATTTCGGTTAATACTTCTGGAAATACGCAAGACGGAAATTCAATTCCAATTCCAAAACAGGATGCAGACGAGGCGATGGATGCCGCTACTTGTATTGGCTGTGGTGCTTGTGTTGCTACATGTAAAAACTCCTCTGCAATGCTATTTGTCGGAGCTAAAGTATCACAATATGCCTTACTGCCTCAGGGGCAAGTCGAAGCCACAGAGCGTGTTCAAAACATGGTTGCTCAAATGGACTTAGAAGGCTTTGGAAACTGTACAAACACTGGTGCTTGCGAGGTAGAATGTCCAAAAGGCATTTCGTTGGAAAACATTGCACGAATGAATCGCGAATTGATTAAAGCGAGTTTGAAGTCTTAATCTTCTAAGATAAATTCTTCAATCGTATCCCAACCCGCACGAACTTCAACAGGTTCTGAAGCATAACTCACACGTTCAGGTTGGATTTTCTTTAAATAATCTCCGGAGTCATAAACTCCGTTTTGATTCGTATCGAAAATAACTCTTAAAAAATAGATGCCTGGAGTTACCTCATTAAAATCTACTGGAATAGCTTCTTGAACTAGAGACGTTTCAACCACCATTCCTTTGGAATCTGTAAGTTGAACAATCAAAGGATAAACGCCGTTACGGATCTCTATACGAACATCCCCATAAGAAGATCGTGCCTTGGTTGTTGCATTAAAAATTAAAGTATCATTTTTAGCCCCATAGAAATCTGTAAAAGCTCCCGGAAGCATTTCGATTGTGTAACTGTTTTTTTCAGTTTTATTAAAACTAAAGTCAACCGTATTCGAAAAGGAATCCAAGACCATTGTTGGTTGCTGAAATACAGAATCCTTATCCATAACCCTTACTTTGGTAGCATCCATAGAATCCAATGGAATCGTAGAACTTAACCTATAAGACTCCTTTAATTTGAGCATAGAGCCAATAGACTTAAAAACTAAGGAGTCCGATTTATAGTCTTTAATCTTTACCACCGTTGTATCGATTGTTTGTTTATGCGTAATTTCAAAAATTAAAGAATCTACTTCGAGTTTTGGACGAAACCAATAGTTGAGAGTGTCTTTATCAGTGTCTTTTGTAACGATTGAAGTATATCCTTCAGGAACGTCCGAAAGCAGCCTTATTTCCATTGATTCTCCATCACCTTCATACCCAAAAACAAGCTTACTGGACGACACTTGTTTGGCTCTTCTAAATTTATAATCAATGGATTCTTTAAACATTTTTAAAACATAAGCTGTATCCGAAGGTACTGTTATATACTGTTTTCTGTATCCAATTTTATCTGTTTTGGGCTGGAAAGTATAATTCGGATTTTCTTCTTTGAGTGCTGCTAAAAGATAGGTACCCGCCTTAATATTTTCTAAATTAAAGGATGAAACACTGTCTGTGTTTGAAATGTATTTTGGTTTCTTTTTATAGAGAATAGAATCTGTAAAAGTGGAATCCACCTCGTATAACAAAACGGCAATACGCTCATCAGTTTCTTTGTTTAAAGCATCGGTAACGATTCCAGAAACAGAAAGCGAATCGATATAATCACCCGTAGAAAATACATATTTATAGTACGGAAATAAATTTCCTTCGTTATTATCCGCAATACTTTCACCAAAGTTAAAAGCATAAGTGGTATTGGCCTGAAGTGTATCCAGTATTTTAATCTTAATGTATTTACTGGCACTTCCTACTGGGGTGATGTCTGGCTCAGGATCCATCAATGGAGAAATAATGAGTTGCTTTTGTAAGTCTTTCATTTTGATGTATTCATCAAAATAAATAATGATTTCGTTTGAATCAAAATTTAGAGAAAAATTCTCAGGGATCGATTTTATAATCACTGGGGGCAATTCATCTTTTGGCCCACCAGAAGCTGTTCCTCTATTAGCACAGTGTGAAAAAATCAAACTGACAACAACTAAAAATCCTAAATTGGCGAACTTCTTAACCATTAATATTGCATTTTACGCAAAGTAACAACATATTTTAGTACTAACGAAAAATGGAATGCGTAATTGCAATTGTTGCAACACTTAACTGCATCTTCTTTTCTGGATTCAAAACCAATTCACAAGCTTCAATTGTGGCTCCCGTTGTAATAATATCATCCACGAGTAGAATATGTTTATTTTCAATCCTATTAATGTTTTGGACATAAAAACTATGAGCAACGGATTGAAAACGTGCTTCTCGCGACTGAAAAACTTGAGTTTTGGTATTTCTAGATTTCAGAAGCACATCGTCCAAGTAAGAAACATTCAACACTTTCGCGATTTGTTGTGCAAAAAGAGCCACCTGATTATACCCTCTTTGTTTTAATTTTTTAAAATGAACTGGAACTGGAATTACAACATCAATAGACTCAAAATAAGGAGACTCTAATAGTTCCGCTCCCAGCCAATTTCCAAAAATACGTCCAATATCTTCTTTGCCATTGTATTTTAAATGATGTAATAACTGTTGAACCCTTCCGCTTTTATGGAAATAAAAGAGTGCTGTTGCCGCTTCTAGGCGTACCCGACCATAAAAGATTTTTTTTACTGTTTCAGGACGCTCAAAATGGTAATTTGTTAATGGCAACTCGTGCCGACATACCACACAAATACCAAGTTCGTTGTCCGTTAAAATTGTATTGCAGGCATGGCATGTTTTTGGAAAAAATAGATTTATAAGACTCGAGAGCACACAAAGTACATTTAGGTGAAACTAAAAATAAAATAATATTTTATTTTTCACCCTAACTTTAAGTTTAATTTAAAAAGCGTTTTCTATTTTTGTGACATGACAAATCAAGGAGAAAGTTTCAAGAAAGTTATTTCACATGCTAAGGAATACGGATTTGTGTTTCAGAGCAGTGAAATATATGATGGCCTAAGTGCAATTTATGATTATGCACAAAACGGTGTAGAGTTAAAGAAAAATATACGTGAATATTGGTGGAAAGCCATGGTTCAAATGAATGAAAATATCGTAGGCTTAGATGCTGCTATTTTTATGCATCCTACAACCTGGAAAGCCTCTGGGCACGTCGATGCTTTTAACGACCCTTTGATTGACAATAAAGACTCCAGAAAACGATACAGAGCCGATGTTCTTGTAGAAGATTATTGTGCTAAAATTGAAAGTAAAATTGAGAAAGAAATCAAAAAAGCTGAAAAACGTTTTGGAGAAAGTTTTGACAAAAACGAATTCATCTCTACAAATGGAAGGGTTGTTGGATATCAAACTAAAATAGACAGCATTTTATCGCGTTTGGCAAAATCTTTAGAAAACGAAAATTTAGCAGATGTTAAAGCACTTATTGAAGAGTTGGAAATCGCAGACCCTCTAATAGGCAGTAAAAACTGGACCGACGTAAAGCAATTCAACCTCATGTTTGGTACTAAGTTAGGTGCTTCTGCAGAAAGTGCAATGGAGTTATATTTACGTCCTGAGACAGCACAAGGTATATTTGTGAATTTTTTAAATGTTCAAAAATCAGGGCGTATGAAAATTCCGTTTGGAATTGCACAAACAGGAAAAGCCTTTAGAAATGAAATTGTAGCTCGTCAATTTATTTTTAGAATGCGTGAATTTGAACAAATGGAAATGCAGTATTTTATTAAACCAGGAACTCAAAAAAAATGGTATGACCATTGGAAAGAAGCCCGTATGAAATGGCATTTATCATTAGGAATGGGTGCTGATAATTACCGATTCCACGATCATGAAAAACTGGCACATTATGCCGATGCCGCTGCAGATATCGAATTTAAATTCCCTTTTGGATTCAAAGAACTTGAAGGCATTCATTCTCGTACTGATTTTGATTTAAGTCAACACGAAAAACATTCTGGCAAAAAACTCCAATATTTTGACCACGAAGAAAATAAAAACTATACACCTTACGTTCTGGAAACATCCATAGGATTGGACCGCATGTTTTTGGCCGTATTTTCAAATGCGTTAACTGAAGAAAGCTTAGAAAACAACACCACTCGAACGGTACTGAAACTGCCCGCAGTCTTAGCACCTATTAAAGCCGCAATTTTACCCTTGGTAAAAAAGGATGGATTGCCAGAAATTGCAAAAACTATTTTAAGTGATTTACAATGGGATTTTAATGTGGTATATGATGAAAAGGATGCTGTTGGAAGACGTTACCGCCGTCAGGATGCACTAGGAACACCGTTTTGTATTACCGTAGACCATGATTCACTTAAGGATAATTGTGTAACCATAAGACATCGAGATTCTATGGAGCAACAGCGCGTAAAAATAGAAGATTTAAAAACAATTATTGAAAATGAAGTAGCCATGAAATATTGGTTAAATAAAATTAACTAAATTATAAATATTAACCAATTTTGAATTTAAGTATAAAACCGCTATTGTTTACATTACTGTTTTTAAATACCAGTATATTTTTTGGGCAAATAAATGATCCTCCAACAGTAACTGCTGTAGGCGATCAAATCTATTGCCCACAAAGTCAACAACGAATAGTAACTTCTTTTAACATCGTCGATCCAGATGATACACTCATTCCTGCCTTTTATATTCAAATTTCATCTGGTTATGTTATAGGTGAAGATCAACTCTCTTTAATAGGGTCTCATCCCAATGTAGTTGCCAATTGGAATGCAAATCAAGCTAAATTAATATTAACCGGAACCGGTGGGGGTTCTGCAACATATACAGATATTATTGCAGCGGTTTATGATGTCGTTTTTAATAGCAGCAATATAAATGTGGGGGCAAAAACCTTTTCCTTAACTGCGGGGTCTGCTAATTATTTAGCCTCAACAGACCATTATTATGACTATGTTCCCGCAAATTTGATCACTTGGACTGATGCCAAAGTGGCGGCAGAAGCGATGGATTATTTTGGGCTACAAGGCTATCTAGCCACCTTAACTATTCCTGATGAAGGACAAATTTCTGGAGAATTATCCCCTGGAACAGGTTGGATTGGTGCTTCTGACGCAGGAGCCGAAGGTGTTTGGAAATGGATGACAGGACCAGAAGCAGGCACGACCTTTTGGAATGGTAATGAAAATGGATCTGTAGCTCCAGGAATGTATGAAAATTGGAATACAGGTGAACCCAATAATTATAATGGCGGAGAGGACTATGCACACATCACTTATAATACAGGTATTCCGGGATCATGGAACGATTTACCAAACAATACGAATAGCCAACCAACAGATTATCAAGCCAAGGGTTTTGTCATAGAATACGGAGGAACGCCCGGAGATCCTGTGTTAAATATTTCTGGATCTACAACCTTTAATCCACCTCAAATTTTATCTACCACCTCATCTGTAAGTTGTGATAATGACCCTGCCAACCTATCAGCCACTTCAAACACAACAGATATTTTATGGTATGACAGTCAAAATGGAGGCACGCTTTTACATACAGGTAGCACCTACAATCCCATTTTAACGACTAACACAACTTTTTGGATTTTACCCTCAAGTAATGGTTGTACCACAGGAACAAGGACTGCTGTCACTGCCACAGTCAATGCTTCTCCAACAATAGATACTCCAGCTGATGTAACTTCTTGTGATGGCAGCTATACATTGCCTACCCTCACGAATGGAACATATTTCACTGCATCCAATGGTGGTGGGACACAACTCAACCCTGGAGATGTAATCTCGACTTCAACGACCCTATTTGTATATGCTGAAACCGCCACAACTCCTAGCTGTAGTAATGAGCACTCCTTTGATATTGGAATCAATACATTACCTACAATAGATACTCCAGCTGATGT
>Ga0115550_1001274_pt1 | contig 19124 bp, 11 predicted proteins | sample COGITO_mtgs_1005_FD_87177 | JGI IMG/M metagenome (GOLD analysis project Ga0115550, IMG submission 87177) | Pelagic marine microbial communities from North Sea - COGITO_mtgs_100511 | ecosystem: Environmental > Aquatic > Marine > Epipelagic | place: Germany:Helgoland, sampling site Kabeltonne... | reverse complement strand
GAGCCCGAGCCCGAGCCCGAGCCCGAGCCCGAGCCCGAGCCCGAGCCCCAAGCTGAACTGACTCAAGAGCAGCTTGAGTTTGTTGATGGGTTACTCCCCGTGTGGGAAGAGGCCACCAAAGAGACTAAACAATCCCTTCGTAACGTAGCTAAAAATTTAGGCATCCCGATTGATCTGGACGATTATTTAGGCGTTCAGATACTTCGTAAGAAAAACGATGATGCTACGATAGACGCCTTTTTGAAGAAACGGGAGGACGCTATAATTGACGAGGGCCTGAATAAAATGCGGGAGTCGAGGCTAACACCAGAGCCAAAACCTAGGCCAGCGCCTCCTACTACTCCGCACACCCCTCGCCCGCTTACCCCTGAAGAGAAAGCTAAACGGGAAGCACAAGACGCGCATGCGAAATACGTTCACCACATGCAGGCCGCTGTAGGGATTGCCTTTGAAGCGGAGAAAAATAGTGGGATAGTCGCCACATCTGACCAGATACTAGGTTTCATGTCGGATGCCTTTTTGGATACGATGTCCAACGTAAGCGAGGAACTATTGTTTACCCGTATGTTGGCCGCTGGAGTCGAGACCAAATTAGCAAAAGATATCGGTTCGGACTACAAAAAGGCCTCCATAGAAATTGTCCGGTCCAAGATAACGGACGCTCGTCTTCACGCTAAAGGACGGGTAAGGACTGAACCAACAAGCCAACCAACCCGCCAACCCACCGCTAAATCCTCACCGAACCTGATTATTGAGCCCCCCTCTCCGGAAAAGTCAGACTACCTACGGAAGCGCGATACCGCTGTAGCGGAGGTTATTAAGGTTGAAAACGCTGAGTTTGCGGCAACTGATGCAGATATAATGGACATACTGGATAGTAGTGGCCTGATGGAGGCCATGTCTACAGTGGAACCCGATATCTTGTATGCACGTATGCAAGCGGCGAGCGTTCTACCGAACGTGGCTACCCGCATCTATGATGGGGGTAACTCTAGGAACTACCAAGAAGCCGCTCTTGAAATTGTTAAATCCGAGGCCGCGACAACCCGCGACCTTGAGGGGGATGTAGAGGAAGTTAATGAATCCTCCGTAGAGGAGGACGTTTCCGTCACAGAGGAAACCCCAACCGAAACCCCAACCGAGTATGCTACTGGAGTAAATGAAAATGAAACAACCGAAACAACCGAAACAACCGAAACAACCGAAACAACCGAGTCAACTGGAGGAACTGGAGGAACTGGAGTTCGATCCGGAGGACGAGGACAATCCGGGGGTGTATCACCTGAACAAGGCGCAACGAAACCACCTACGGAGGGAAATAATAAACGGAGAACCCGCGATAAAGACTCAACCAATAAACGCAAAGGAGAACACGATGGACCAGTTCGAGGCGGCGGTAGGGTTGTTCCCCGAGGGAAGCCCAAATCGCGTGTGGTGGGAGGCCAACTCCTACCTGATGAATCCGAATATCCTCAGCGAGTCACTAGAGAGACATTCATCGGAAGCTCTCCCGTAGGTGAACCTGACTGGAAATTAGATTCCGAGCAGTTACGGGGGGTCAATCTTACCCTGAAAGCATACGAAACTGAAGGGGAGACCGCCATGTTAATCGCGGATGATCCGGGTTTTGGTAAAACTTCTCAGATATTGGCCTCGGCTAATTATGTAAATAACAAACTGGACAACGAAGCCAACGGGGGGACTCGTCCTGCGGTAATTGTCATTACCGAAAGCACTAAGGTATTGATGGGCTCCTTTAAGAAAGAAGCCGCCATGATGGGTATCGACACCCAACTCGACGCGAACGGGACTTATGATAATAAGGCGGGTTTGTTTATAGGACCTGATAGTGGGATTATTTACGCCACTTACAATTCTTATAAGAACATAAAGAAGGATCTGAATGATCCCTCGAAAGGCACTCCAGAATCTAAGTTACTGGACTACGTTAGAGAAAACCATGGGGGGCAGATAGGATTTATTGCGTTTGATGAGGCTCATAACCTTAAAAATGTGGGCTCGGCTAAGACCATGATGGGGCGGTATCTAGTATCCCAGTCTCAGTTTAGTTTGTTTGCTACGGCAACCCCTAATGATACTTGGGAGGGTTCCGCTTATTTCTTCAAGCACCTGTTCAAACTTAGCGACATTGAGATTGCATCCAAACTCGACCTGAAAGTGTCGGTTCAAACAGGTGAGCCCTACAAAGCGGAAGCTACTGAAAGCTGGAGAGTAGCACAAAAGGTTCAAGCGGCCACTGAAGAGGCTATTAAAGAGGGACGATTTCTTAGGAGGGCGATGCCTTTCTTCGGTGAGATTGACCAAACCTTAGCGGCGGAATCGGAGGCCAGCCTCACTGATACGGAGTTGTCCACCATAGGGTCGTTCACTGATTTCATTAGGAAAAAATTTGAAAAGGCAGGGGCGCTGGTTGTTTCCACTAATGAAGTCTCCGCTAACGAGGTTTTCAAGGTTGCCGAGACCGTTAGAATGGTGAAACAAGAGATAGCGGCGGGGAGAAAGGTTGTCCTATTCGGCGAAAACGTAAGCCCCTCCCTTTCCTTAATTAGAGAGTTTGACCAATCTTATGGTGGGCAGATGGATGGAGACCATCGAGGTGGTTTGCGAAGAGTCATAGATACCTTACGTGATGAGGGTATTAACGTAGGAGAGATACGCGGTAAGTTTGCCAAGAAGAGCTTTGGTGAAGAGGTAGCTCAAAAGGATACTAGTTTAGCCCGAGCGGGGTTTATTGGGCATAGTGACAAATCTACCGAAACACTCATTAACCGGTTTCAAGATCCCGATAATGATGTCCAAGTAATCGCAGGAACGGTTTTGGGTATGGCTACCGGTATTAATCTGGATGATAGCGATCCAAAGGGGCCTGATCAACCGCGAACTCTAATTGCAATGACCCAACCCTTTGCAGGGGACAAAGCTGAGCAGATGTTTGGGCGGGTATCCCGTAAGAAGACTTTAACTCCGTCCAAGGCTAGGTATGTCAAATACAACAATTCGGAAGATGATGCGAGGCGGGAAGAAATTGCTGCGGAAAAGGACGCGGTATTGTCCTCACTACGGCCCAAGGATACCGAGATTTTAGACGACTCTACACCCGAACCCGAAATTGATAATGAGGTAGCTGACGGGGTTGCCCCACCGCCCCCTAGCACGCCCGATCCCGAAGTGGTCAAAGCGGAAGCGGAAGCTGAAGCTGAAGTGAAAAAGGAAGCGGAAGCTGAAGCGAAACCGGCCAAGAAGAAACCGGCCAAGAAGAAACCCGCCAAGAAAAAGACCCCCACAAGGAAAATTCCTAAAGAGAAGCCCCCTGTATCGGATGAGGTTATTTCCCCTGCCTACATGCCTAATACAATTTTCTCTACTAACAAGGTAGCTGATGGTAAAGATGTCGGGATTCGGATGAAGCCCTTGTTTCCCATTGAGTTCCTTAACTTAGGGGATTTAACCAACCTACCCAAGGAGGACGCTACCGCCCGACTAACCGCACAGGCTAGAAAAAGAGAGTCCATAAAAATGCCCGTTGTTAGGATAACTGAGAACGGGTTTGAGGTAACTCACGGGGCAGAAGCCGTTCAGTGGGCTCTAGGCCGTGGGTGGAAGGAGATGCCCATAGTGATAGATAGTGACTCACTTTCGAAGCTGATTGCCTTAAAAATGAAATGGACAGCAGGGAAATGGGCACCTGAAGCAGAAGCAGAAGCAGAGGTGGGTTCCAAAAAACCTTCTGCGAAGAAACCTTCTGCGAAGAAACCTTCTGCGAAGAAACCTTCTGTGGGGGTATCTGGACCAAACAATTACAAAGGAGAAGATCTCGTTGAGCGGACTAAGGAGTTCGAGGCCGATCGTATTGGTGAGAACGCGCCTAATCGCGGGTTGCCTTTGACTTACTCTGATTGGACAAGGCCGGGACAAAGACTGCGCTCTAACTTGACCAAACCCGAGAAAGATGCGCTTCATGCTATCAACAGGAAGATTATGGAGGAGTTCCCTCTAGTAGCAGAGGGGGATGTATTCGAGGCAAAGCAGGCTCATGCCAGCCTAGTCTCTCGTAGTAACAAAAAAGGGGGCTTCACTGGAGACCCAAACAACTTTGAAGACCTAGTAGATCACTCTAGGTTTTACCAGCGGACTGAAGTTTTTGCTAATAACCCCCTAATGGCGGCAGTTAATTTGTCCCTAGAGGGGGCGGCTATCGACCTACCACCTTACTTTGTAAATAACCCATCCAAGATAAATCCGGGCCTCATATTGAACAAAAAGGGGACTAAAGTCGTTGGGGCGAAGACTTCTTACCTAGACGCCTCCGGTAAGTCCATTGAAGTTCTGACTAAGGCTTCTGGTAGACCGGCTGTGTTACTCAATAATATTGCTTTTGCTAACAAGGATCAAGCCGCTTCCCGTAGGCAAAAGAAGGCCGCAACGAAAGTTGGGCACAAGAGCCAGACGGTTAAGCATATCCAATCTTGGGAGACGACCAAACACGATTGGTCAAACGACGAGATAAAGTGGTTGATGGAGACCAACAAGCCCGAGAAGTTCAAAAACCTTAGTGTTCCTGAACTGATTTCTCAGGCGGCTCAACAGAGGGGTTGGGAAGGAGACGCTATAGGCAAGGGTTTGAATCCGGTTATAAACGATGCCGTTATCATGATCCTCTTGCAGCGGATGAAAAATGATGGGCTAACTACTGAAGACTATACGCCAGAAGGTGTGGCTATGTGGTTTGCGCAGTTGAAGCTTAACGATAAGGTAAACGGACCCATCTATGCGGCCCTAGTGGCAGAGAAGGCCAACGTATCTTCCACAATAACAGGCAAGGGTAAGGCCAGAAAGACCACGGTAAACTACCACGATTTACTCAATCCCCCCAAATCCAAACGGTTCTTTGTCCCCGCTTTCGATTCGGAGGGGGGTTCTGCTAAACTTTTCCAGTCTAAGAGGTCCAACGCCGAACAAGCCGCTTTCATTAGCGGAAGTGATAAAAATGTAGCGGAAAGTGGATTTGATTTTGTTTCAGCCGATGCCCTAGTTAATCTTGAAGAACACCTAGAGAGAGGGGACCAAGCCATATATGGAGTGCCCAATCCTGCTGAACAAGTGTTAACTCCAACTCCAGAGCAGTCGATGGCACTCAAAGCCAAAATGATAGAGGAGTTTGGGGAAGAGTTTGATTTTGAGAGTGATGCATCTAAAGAGTGGATGGCATCCACGGGCATGGAAATGCTTAAAACCCTCCAAACGGAGTTAGAGGTAGCGCCCGCAAAGCCTAAAGCAACTCCAACAATGGCTGAGGAGACCCCCGAACAAACGGAAGCAAGGTTGGCGAAAGAGGATGCCGATGAGGACTCGGATGAGTTTGGGTATGAAGATGAATACGCTGAGGGGGGCCAACTGTTTGGGACCGATAATAGTTGGGACGTAAACGATGATGGTGAGTTTGTTGATCCAAACGACACCGAGTATTCTAAAGCAGATACTTCCTCACCAAACCGCCAAACCGTTAAACAATTAAAAGCGTTGGGCATTGAAGAGGGAGGTAGATTTGATTCCTCTACTCTGAAAAAGGCCCTCCTAAATATTGTTGTGGGGGCCAAGAAGGGCACCTTCTCCAAGAACTACGGGGAAGTGGCTGAGATGTTGTTGAACACCCTAGACTTCAATGATATCAAATTCCGCCTTGGAGACTTGCGCGGGGAAGGGGCTGCACAAATTGCACACCACCCTGACGGGACTCACACCATAACGATTGACCCTTCATCGAAGAATGGTCGGGGCGCTCATGATGCTATTGTTCACGAATCTATTCATGCTCTTCTGGATCATATTGTAGCTAACCCTACAACTGAAGCCCAAAAGAGAATGGTAGAGGCCTTGGATTCTTACCGCGAGCGGGCTCTCAGTCGTTTGAACGATATGGAAACGTCAGAAGCGGTAACCGCAAACTGGCTGGATACTATCGCTAAACGGGAGGCGAAAAACTATTCCCTTCGTAAGTTAAAGCGGATTATACGCAAGAGCCGGAGTAAGTCTAAAGCGGAGCTTACCGAGGATATGTCCGAAGCAGATATCCGAGGCCTGTTCCTGAAGATCCGGAAGCAGGAGTTTGGAATATCCCGATCATGGAGTGAGATTGTTCAGATGAGGTATGCTCTTGGGATAGATACTGATAGTGCTACTGGCGCGGCAGTCCCTTACGATAACAAAATATCCGACCGTAGGGAGTTTGTTGCGGCCCTCTTAACCGACCAGAAATTTCAGTGGTTCCTTAGTAACGTAGATGCCGAGTCCAAGGGAGGGTCCCTCTTCGTTAAATCACTCCGCGCCGCATGGTGGGGAATGACCGGGGCTCCTCCAACCGCTCAATCAGTTACCTTGTTCAAAGACATTGTAACCGTGGGTAAAGACAAGAATATTGAGTCTTATAGAGAACAAGTTCTGGCCGAACGATTGATGGGGCAGGAGCCGGACAAATCTACCAGTCAGTTGCCTAAAGTTCAAAACTCGGCTACTATACGTAATGAAGATCGACCTACCAATAGAGGAAACAACGGAGAAGCTGGATATGCCAACCTCCGAACAGCAGTTAGAGTGGCTGAAGATGCTACAGAAACACCAACTAGCTTTGCGGAAGGCCATGAACAAGAAAAGTTCTGGAACGAACGATTCCCTGACTCGGCCATCCGAAAAGGTCTCGGACGACTAGGTGTTAACTTGGTCCCTTCTAATGAGACTCGGATTGAGGATAATGATTTGCTGGTAGGACCTGATGTAACGGAGCGGGAAATTGCGGGGGCCGCTATTAAGATCGCGTTCACCCGATCCTATTCAGCCCATTCACGGATCAAAGGAGCCAACGATCTAAGTAACTCTTTTGGAGTAGACGAGTCCGGACCATTATTAGCCGCTACTGGTGGCTATGATGGACTAATCTCTGGTATGATCGAAGATTCTATATTTGGGATGGGGCCGGAGGGAATTGATTTCCAGACTGTTAGACAACAGGTTCTAATGGGTAAGGTCGGCAATGAGATCGCTGCCCATACGGATCGTATGTTATCAGCCGCCGAAGCCGCTTTTGAATACCGCCCAAGTTTCAGCCAAGAGGCTGGACGGGAAGACGGGTATTATGCAGGTGATATGGTGTTGGCGGGTAAAGCGCAACGGGCAATGGGAATCGAAATGTCCCCCACTGATTTTGTAGACTTCACCAAATCCGCTCACGATGTTGGGATGGGGTTGATGGAGTATGCTGAGGCGTTCCTTACTGAAGGGGAAGTGTCCGACATACAAAAGAGTATTGATTACCAGTTGGAGGAGATCGAAAAATTTGTTGATACTGATTCACAAGACGGGCTTGCGGCGGGTATGACAAAAGCGATGCTACGAGAGGATGATGTCCAACGATCTATTCCCGCCTTTACCCCTGAAGTTGCGGATCGTATTCAGGATTTGTCTGAGGGTAAGACCGTAAGTAATAAAAAGTTTGTCCATCCTGTCAACAATGGAGAGGTATCCGTTAAGGCTATAGAGCCCGGACGGGGGCAACAAGTAAGCAAGGACGCTAAAGGGCGGGGGCTGGCTATTTACGAGGTAACGGATAAAACCCCTCCTCACTTTAAACAACAGGTGAAAGTAGCTATTTACGAGGTAACGGATAAAACCCATCCTCACTTTAAACAACAGGTGAAAGTAGCTAAAGAGGTGGCCGCATGGTTCCCTTCCCATGAAACAATCATTTCCATGGAGGACGCAGACAATGTGGAAATACTTATGTTCACTCCAGCGGAAACTGGTTTATTAGCCCACCGTATCACCGTTGAGCTAACTTTCAGTGAAGGTAAGCCCCTCTTATTCAAGGCGGGGACCTTGTATAATGAATACGATTTTAGGGGGGAGCCCGAGCTAGCCCCACAGACTTCCCGTTCGATGGCGATGGAGGTAATGAGTATTGCTATAGCGAATGCAGGCAATGTGGGGTTCCCGTTTTGCATAACCGAAGCAAGCCAAGCTGAGGGAGATACCGGTTACTATTTATGGCCTGAACTGGGGTATAACTCACCCGGCGACCTTGATCTGTCCAAAGAGGATATTCCTGCGGACGACAAGAAAAAGATGCAGGACATTTTGGACGCTGGTTATAAGGATTTGTTAACCTTAACTGAATCCGGTGTAGGCCGTAAACTATGGAGAGAGCATGGATATACAATAGACGTTTTGTTTAACCTAAAGCCGGGATCTGCCTCACTTAAAAGGTTCCAAGAGAAATATAGTAGGCTCTACCGTGGGTATGCTAGGCGCGAAGCTCGTGGAGATACGCAATCTTCTAAAGCGGAGACACCCGTCCGTCCACCTACGTTACGATCCAATCCGTCTCCTACTGAGGTGTCGTCCCTCATAAACAATGAGAATGGAGTAAAAGGACTGTTCGATGACGGAACCCTCTACCTATGGAATCCAGAAAGGCTGGATACTGGCAAAACCGACCACCACCATATTCAGGTTGTCCGATATTTGTTTGGGGATGACTTCAATGAGAACATGCATTTCCTACGCTGGTATCCTAGTGGGTTCTGGACATCGGGTGGGGTAGACGAATTAGTATCCCATCCTTCAATGGAGGGGGTTAAAGTTACAGACAATATCCCTACCTCGAAGGGTGACATCCAGTATTCAAAATCTGTTTACGGGGACCGCCCTACTAGGGGAGACGATATTCAGTTTTCTAAACTTTGGTTTGGTAAGAATGCCACTCGTGCGGGGGAGTTCACCAATAAAAAAGCGGGGCAAACAGACGCCGTTAAGGAAGGGCTAGAGATGCCCCAAGGTAACAAGTGGTTACGCAAGAAGGGCATCAAATTAGATGGTATTGTCAAAGCGTTTACTGTTGAAGGAAACCTAGGTAAGAAGATCCATCCAATGCGGATGGAGCTATTGGGTAAGTTATCCAAAATTCAAGATGATGCGGGTCTACAGGATAGGAGATTACGTCACTTGTTAAAGAAGGCCTCTGGAACCGATCAAATTCTCGATCTTCTCAAGGAGACTGATCCTGTGCTACGCCAACTCGGCAAAGATGTTAACATTATGCTCGGCACGGTTAACGATGACGATATGATAGATGACGGGTCGCCCGGTGATAGGGCTACCGGAGGATCAACCGACAGAGAGAAACTTATTGTGGACCACCATAAAGCTCAACTATCTCTACACAAAGCCTACGTCCAAGTTTACGTGAAGGTTAAAAAACTACGCCAACAAGGAGACGCCGATTCTATTACTAAGGCTTCTCGTTTGAAGGAAGCCGCCCGCGCTCGTCGAGAAGAGGATTCGGATGCACTTAAACAGTCCTTCTACAACGAATACACCAAGTTGTTAGTGAAGGGCAGTAAAGACTTCAAGGCTAAACAAGCCGCCGCGCATACTCGTTTGTCCAACTCTCAACCGGAAGTGTTGGAATCTCTCCTTACTATGAGAGAGACAATTAATGATTTGCAGAGGATGGTTAAGGATACCGATCTCATTAGTAGGGCTACACAGGACTCGGCCCACATGAGAAACCTTAAGGTTACCATAGACAATACTGAGGGTATCTACCTGACTCGATCGTATCAATCGTTAGATGAGAGTAAAAACTGGGCCTCCTTTTTAGAGACACTTCACCCTGAAGCGGAAGCTAGGTGGAAAGAAGCGGCCGTTGTGTTCGAGAATGAAATGCTGGATGAGTTAGCCGCCGATATTATGCGAGGCGATCCTTCTCAGTCAAAGAATGCTGCTTTGGCTACGGCCAAGGCTATGGGAACGGTTACTCCAGACAAGGTTATGGTAAGGGCTAGGGATTTCCTTTCAGGGTTTATTAAAGAGGGGGCCCCCGGCCTTGCGGTTGGTTCGATTAACGCCAAGGTCCTCAAGCCTAGGAATTTTGAGCTAAAGAAAGGGCTTCGCGCCTTTGCGGGCCAATATGATGATAATATCTTCAACGCCAACCGGACTATCGCCTCCCTAGGAGGTATGCTGGCAAACAATGAGTTCCTTAGCGGAGTTGAATCTACTTTACGTAATTTACAAACCGAAGCGGACAATAAGGGGACTGGGGAACAATTTTTAGCCACCAATGGAGATACTGGTCTGGTCCCCTTTGTTCCTGCTAAAGAGGATCGCATGGGAGGTTCCGAAAGTTATGGCCCCCTAGCCAAACTGTATGGCCCACCTGAATTGGTTAAGGCTATGCAGGATTTGCAACCGGCTCAGTTGGGTGCTGCCCATCGTAAGTTAATGGGGCTGGCCGCTTTTACTATGGCCAACATGACCACTCGACGGGCGAGGACTCATATGCGTAACTTTGTAGGTAACCCGATGTTCTTGATTAATGCGGGGTTGGGGGCCGAGGGTCTTCAGTATGGTATTGTCGGGGCGTTTAGTGCGATAACCGGATATCAGTATGGGCCGGGTGGGGTAGCCCATCAATCGGCGATGTCTAAATTGCCGGGAGGTGTAGCGGGACCAATTGATTCAGTTCGCGCAAAAGCCTTTACCGAAGATCGCCGCGAATTAATGGGAGAATATTCTGAAGAGGGTATGACTGGACAAGACGTTCACTCCAACAGCGTAAAGGATATGAAGGCTGGACTAGGGGGGACTGGTTTGACAGATACCCCTATGGGGTTCTTTACTCCCGGGGTTGGGTCAGGAACCGCGATCCATAAAACCAAGAGGGTCGTCGCGGGAGTTGACAAAGCTGCTATGGATTTCTATCAAGCGGGAGATGATTGGTGGAAGATTACCGCCTATGAAGCTCAGTTGGATACCTTGAGTAAGGCTTTTGGTTTGTCTAAACCAAAGGCGAGTCGTTTTGTAGGGGTCCTCAAGAAACCTTCTGACCTTCGTAAGGAGATTGGAACCTTAGACAAGAAGGGGAACTACTCCGGTATAATGACAGAGGCTCAAGCCGATGCAATATTGGATGCTTATCCACCCCAGACGCCTCCTCACAAAGCCCTTTTGGATAATCCGAACGGGGGTAAGCAGGCGGCTGCTCTTAAATCTTTACGTAAGGCGGCTGCAAACAACGTCCACAAGACGATGCCTAACTACAGTAATACTTTTCAGTGGGTTAAAGATATGAAGCGCCACGGTATTCCCGCGTTGGTTATGCCTTTCATCTCTTTCCAAGCAGAAGTTGCTCGGATTATGGTGGACACTCCCAAGTTAGGGTTTACTGAGATAAAGCTGGGTAAACGCACTGGTAACAAGGCCATAACGGCCATGGGGACCAAACGGTTACTAGGCGTTGCTTTCACAGCTACCCTTTCGGGTGCCGCTCTGACAGGTATGGCCCGTGTAATGTATAGTATTGTGATGGGCCTTAAAGGGGCTGATGATGAAGAGGAAGAAACAGGGGGGCCTTCCCTTTCGTCAGGTCTTGTCGGTCGTAAAGACTCGAAGTTTATTAAGCGGTTTGTCTCTAAATACTTTAAGGACGGGACAGTAGCGGTGTTGGACCGCGATGGTGATTATGTCACATGGATGGACTTATCTTATGTCCTGCCTCACTCTTCTATAACTGATCCTATTGGCATGTTTATTGAAGGACTAAGTGATCCTACTAAGGAGGTCCCTGATCGAATTATGTCATCTATGCAAAAAGCGGGTGCCAAGTTGCTTAAACCTTATGTAAGCGAACAGCTATGGGTGTCAGCCCTTAGCCAAGCCCAACGGGGGAGTGATTCTATTATTGGTGAGATTGACCAGAAGCCTATGTCTACTCTGTTCGTGGATGTTAAAAAGGAGATGACTAAAATCTTACTGCCGGGAACTGTAACAGATATCGGAAAGTTGGTTAAAGCGGCCTCCTCCACTGGACAGTCCTCATTCAAGCATGGGATTAAAACTAGCCTTCTAAACGAGCTTACGGCACAGGTGGTCGGAACAAAGATTGTTCAGACCAACGTTCCTTACCAGTTTGGCAAGAACTTGGCTAAGTGGGGACAAGGAAGCACCCAAGCGGTTCAACCCTTCCGTTCCATGATCCAAAACCGAAACACCCTATCAGAAAAAGATATGGAACGCGCTTATGAGAGAAGCGAACGAAACCATCGTCAGGTGTTTATTGAAGCCCGTTTGGATTACTTGGGGGCTAAATATTATGAGCGAGTGCCCGGTGAAACGGATCGAGCATTGGAGAATATCAGCGGATTAAGCAAAGAAACGGTTCGCCGGATAAAAACAGGAGAGTATATGCCGTGGAAGGCTTCTGATTACACTTTCGAGAAAGCGCGTCAGGTAGAGAAGGATATTGGGAACGTCGGTCGAGTGGAGTTCCTGAAGAGAAAGATGGCCTTACGCAAGCCTGAGTATATTATGGGTGATGAAGAACTTGAGAATTAACATAGATCGGATACAAAACTTCCTCAACACTACCCACAGGTGGGTGAAAGAGGGAGGGAAACCGGTTCCCACAGAGGAGGCCATCAGAAGGTCCAAGATTTGTGCGGGGTGTGAGTTCAACCTCCCAACCGGCGCTAGGGGACGTTGCCCGAGTTGTTTTGCACGCGGCGCGGTTCTGGCCTTGTTTGGATACCGTTCTGGCAGTGGAGTTAACACAAAGTTTCATGAGGAGCTTCTGCCTATGACGGACAATCCTCATAATAATGAGCTAACTTACTGCGGTAAATGCGGGTGCGATCTGAAGTTGAAAGTATTCATACCCAAGCACGTTATTGCTAATGAGGGGGTTGATTATCCCGATCATTGTTGGCAACGGGAAGAGGATGGTGCTACTCTTGAGGATGAACCGAAGGAAACTACTCCGAACAATTAAATTGGGGGTGGTCGTTGTAGCGGCCCACTTAGTCGGGATTTGTGCCAAGGTATATGGCGCATGGTCGAAGTGGAGTTGGCCGGGATATCCTTCTGAGTCCAGCCTGCGAAATCATTTGAAGACCTCCTCTAATCACAGGGACGTGTCCTCTGCAACGGTCAACGGAACCCGAACCTTACAGAGTTTGGCCTCTCTTCATGATGCCTCCCACAAACGAAGGGGCGACAGCCCTCGGTGGAGTCGGGGTAGCGGTAAGAGGACCACTAGTGATTCAAGTCCGGCACCAAAACCAAACCCAAAACCAAACAAGGAGAGAACAAACGCCCACACCAAAACTAGATTCAATCAAGTTGGGGAGTGAGTTATTTCTTGGCCTTATGGCGATTTTTCATTCGGGCTAAGGTTGCTTTCCTAGCTCCGTCCGCACGATTTGCGCTTCGACTACCAAGCCCCTGAATCTTCCCGTTCTTGTGGACAAGGTCCTTGTCTTTTGGGGTGTTGCCATAATGCCCCATCTTAGCGGCCCGCCTACCCAGTTCAGCGCGATACGCCCGTCGCTTAGGTGAGGACTGATCCCTTGCATACTCCTTTTTGTAATCTCTCTTGGCGGCCATGAAATACCCTACCTCACCAATTGATTATTTCCATTTGTAAGTAATGGTTTACCGAACAACCGGAAAGGAGGGGAACGCTGGAAACTCGAAAGGGTTTCCGGCGTTTCTGTCAGAGCTTTCGATAAGTAACTGGCGAGTCGTTACGGTTAGCCCGGACAAGTTCTCTGGTAACCAACCGTTCCAAATAAGTTCGGCAATGAGTCTTAGATATTTTCTTGCCCATGGAATACCAAATATCCTCAACGGTTACTTTTTGAGTAGCATACAGCTTACCATAAATGGTATCGGTATGAGATCCCCTAACCAACAGAGGGGCATAGGTCTTTTTGTTAACACTCCATTGTTCATGCTGGCAGGGCTTGCACGTCCGCTGCAATCCATCGGCGGATGCCGTTCGGCGGTAAAAATCCCTTACGGGTTTAGAGGTTTTGCACGCTGGACAAACTTTGTCTGTAATCATAATAAGTTTAAAATTCTATGTCTTCTAGGTCATCCCACCCATTAGTTTTGGTAAATAGATCCCATACATAGGTATGCAGACTTTCAGGTATATCCTTCCTAGATAAAGTCGCTTTCGTCAAACTCTTGAACAAAGCTAGTCTCTGTTCGGGCGAGGTTATTTCTTCCAACTCTTGCCGAGATGGCGTGTAAACCCCAGTCCGTAGGCCGGAAGCCCACGAGTCCCGCTCCTCGTAGTGCCAAGTAATAGGAAACGCTAGGACTTTTATAGCCTCATACAATTCCCCATCAGTTAAATTTTTGGGGGGAGCGTTTACGAATCTCTCAACTGAGTAGGCATAGAGTTTGAACATGGTGGTATTATATACGGCTAACCATGTCCCATGTCAATTGGTAGTCTTACATTGTTCCAATACTTTAGTATTTGATCTTTAGTGTCTAGGGCCTTGGTATGAGAAGGGTCCGATTCTAGTAGTGCTTCACTCCATACTAGCCCAACATAGTCAGCCAGTGGGTTAACGGTAAACTTCTCCTCCCTAATCAGACCTATAGCCTTCAAAGTATCCGGGGAGACGATCTCGGTTAATTTGTCTAGGGGTATCTCTTTGGGGACGCCTAAAATAGCGTCCAGTATCTCGGGTTTTTGATTCTCGAAGACAATCTGCATGGGGCGGGGGAAATGCGGATAGGGTTCTAAGGCCGAAATTTCTATAGATAGAACGTTGCGCAAATTCTTCACATACCCCAATATAAGTTTTAATAATTCGATATTCATCGCGGGCACAATAAAACCCCCCTGACTAAAACGCCAGAGGGGAATTATTTATAGTAACCGGTCCTAGGTCATTCACTCACTCATAAAGAGCGGTGCTGCTAATACCCGCTGATCCCACTCGTCCGGCTGTTCGCCAAACAACGGCCCCAAGTTAACGTTGAGCCTACGCATGATGCTCCTGTAATGCTCGAAGTTATCACGAAACCAGTAGTAATCATAAGACTGATTGCTCCTATCTTGGAAGGCATCATTATCATGTGAACGAACATTGTTGCGAGACCTAGATTCATCCACAATTAAGTGTAATTTAGTCCCCCCATTTTCAGTCGTTAGTTTCACCTCAGACACATTATCCTCGTTATACCCTTCAGAGGGAGCAGGCCACTGGAACTGAAAGCAGAAGCCACTCCCGAATGGTTTAGGCCAAGCCGACCCCGGCCCCCACATAATCGCCTTCAGCTCCTTTGCACACGCCATCACATCATCAGCAGCGTATTCGACAATACTCGATTTATCTATAGGGGCTTCGAGTCTACTTAATGAGTGTTTCCCTTCATGAGCATAGTATGCTTTAGTGAAGGGTTCTGATATCTCATTGAACTTCTTGGTAGCTTCGTCCAACACTGTAGTTAGTTGACCAATCTTAATAGATCGTTCCGCCAAGGCATTCTCTCTTTTGATGGAGCCATAAGCCAACTGGGAAGCCAGCTTCTCGAAGGCCTCTTGTATCTTTTCCGTATCATCTGATAGAAACGAGGGCAACTTACTTTCTTGCTCAGGATGAATCCTCAACATGAGGGTCTTGGTAGTAGATCCCACCTTGATCCGCTTGAGGGGGTGGTCTGGCGGGGTCAAGCATATCGAAACGGCGGGCTTTATGGCCGAGTCAGATATATCGGTCAGCCACTTGTGTTCCACACGGGTTCTGATACTCTTATACGCACGGAAGGTTTGGGTGCTTAATCCTCGGGTTGTCCAATGGACTTTGTTCCATCGGACTACAAAGTCTCCGCAATGAGAGACCATGGGCCAGTAAGCGGCAATTGCCGGATCTTTTAGCCAGATGGTGTTATCCCGATACAGGAAACGGGAGGTAAATACCCCCTCTGTTACGTTTGGCTGCTGCCCTACTGAATTAATAAATGATTCTACGTTCATATTCTATTGGTTTTGTTTTTGGTTTTGTTTTTGGTTTTGATTGGCCACTATATTATAATGACATCTTGTTTAGGATTGACTGCGCTGTTGTAAGGGCCTCTTTTCTAGCCCCCTCGTTTTCCTTCAGTATGGAAGCGTCCCAGTTAGCTAACAAACTAGCTTCCGAAGCCAACTCGATAAGAGTTGGATCGTCGTTGACGATTAAAGAAGGTATCATTGAAGCGATGTCTCCAATGTTGGTTAGGATGGAGTCGTGTAGGCGGCTGTTTTCTTTGAGCCCTTTGAATTTGGTGACAAAATCCTGAAGAACTTTCCTCAATCGTCTGGTCACTTCGGCAGTAGCCTCCTTATCTAGTTCAGCCAACTCCTTTCTCATATCCTCCTCGATGCCTGCTTTTAGATCTTCTGTAAGACCGCTAAGGTTGGCTACGGTGGAGGGGTCCCCCATAGTTCCTTTACCGAACTCAAAGTAGATCCGCTCACGAAGCTGATCCTCGGTGTAACTCCACATAGCCATCTTGACAATTTGAGGATCGTAAGCCAAAGCCCCTAAGTTTTGTAGGGACTTTGGTTTTATCTCACTCTCCCACCTTGCGCAGAAGTCGTCCTTCAGAATATCGAATTTGTCTCCCTCTTTGGTGACATAATCAGACACTCTCCAGAAATTACCCGATGGGATAATATTGGACATACTAAGTCGAAGTGTGTTGGTGTCGAAGAACCTACGAATCTCCCTGACCTTAGAGGTTAGGGCGTGGGTGAACTCTTCGTCAATCATATGGATCGTTCCAGTAAACTTGGACGCCTTACAATTGTATTTTGCTGCTGACGCGGACTTAACCGACGCCGACTGCTTTGTAGGATTGAAGCAGGTCACCGACATCTTGTAGGTGATCGCGTAATCCGCTATAGTTTTAGTAGGAGTCACATTTGATGGTGCGGACTCTACTGTTGGCTCTGTATTTAGGTTTAGATTTATCATACTATTGGTATTGGTTTGTTGGTTTTAGTTTTGTTTCTGGTTTTGTTCTACTGTTCTTATGTTTGCGACGATCCTTACCGCCTCAAATTCTGTGTATCCCTGCCCGTCGTTGTCATCGACGGTGGAAATTTTCCCGTAAATTGTCTCGATCGAAAACGCGTTCTCCTTATCGGGGATGCGTTCGATTATATGCTTGGTCCTCGGCTTTACTTCGTTAATCCACATTTTGTTTCCTCCTTATATCTTTTTTATAAAGTAAGGCAAGGTCCCTAGCTTTATCTAGGGTAGTCGCCTGTAGGATAAGCCACTCTCCACGGGGGCCAAACACGGCAAACTGCCAAGCAAAAGGGTTGTTAGGTTCACATGGGAAAGGTCCCATGATATCCCCCACTTCTGGATCTAAATAGGAGACAGTAGGGGAGACTTCCTCCACTACTTCTTCTATTGAGTTACCTTTCAGCTCTTCTTCCTCTTCTGCTATAATAAGCATCTCTTGGTAGAGTGATCTAGCCAAGGCCGGTGCTGTTCGCGCTCCCCATCGAGTATTATACTTGATGGGTTCCCTCATTGAGGTGCTTCCGAGATTCAGGGAGTGTGCTATCTCTTCCCCGACTTCTTTAGCGGTATCCTCATTGTCCAAGTATTCGTCTAACTTATTCATCTAAAGCCTCCTTTAATACGGTTATGAATGCCATTGGAGTCAGGTCATCCCCAACCAGTTCCCCCGCTTCGAGTAAGTATCGAAATTTATGGAACTTCTCCTCATCTTCGATGGCTCTTTTTCTCAGGACTTGTAGCTCCTGTATCATGAGCAACATCCTCTTTATAGCAATGCGATCTGCATTACCTAATTCATCTAATACTTCTGTTTCCATTTTATTGGTTTGTTTGTTACGGTAGACTTATTTCTATCTACTCCTTTCTGCCCGCCACCGGATAGGGTGACGAGCAGGGTAGGAATCTATCGACTCTCCGCAAGTTCTATCTGAGCCTTGTATCCCTCGATCAACAATCCCACTGCGGGGTTGTGATTTCCGGGGTCACACGATTGGTAAAAACTAATCATGTTTTTCCAGTTCAGTATCTTATCTGCGGAAGTGGGTCGGGTCTGTCTCTTAGCTCGGACAACTCTTATCTCAGAGTTAATCAGGGCATTGAGCTTTCGCAACTCTTCCGCTTTGCTAAGGGCAAACTCCATAGTAGGCCCTCCATGAACAGAGTCCTGCCAAGTTTGGTCAAGAGGGGAAAACCCCTGTATCACCCACTTGTGTTGACTCGTATCATTCGACGTTGTTGAGTTCGTCGTTAAGGTATCGCATTCCCTGCACTTATAGACATTCCTGTCAGTGCAAGCCGGAGTTAGGTTCGTGGAACCACATCTTTTACATTTAATACTCATAATATTATTATTTAACTAGTCCACGTAGATCCAATACTTCTCCGAATGGGTATTGTTCAGGGGGTAGCCCAAACGTTACCCACAATACAGGGTAGGGAGGAGCCTTCTCAGGGAAAGGCCCCCATCCATCTGTGAAGTATATGAAACAAGAAGGAGTCACTGGACACTCTTCATCAACCCACCTAAAAGGTGGTCTGAAATCAGTTCCTCCCCGTCCCTTGGCAGAGAAATCAATGTCATCATTAGGGCCATACTCTTTTATGTCACCCTTTAGTTCGGCATCAATATCCAATACCCAACACCGTTTAATCCCTACGGCCTTCAAGGCATACTGGATCTCCGATTTAGATTGGACCAGCCAACCAGTATTCATTGAACCACTGGTATCAGTAGCCATGACGGCGGCATCCATGACCGGTTTGTTTACAGCCTCCATGTATATCCCTTGGGACATAAAACGGCGATCGTATTCATACTCAGAGAAGTCCGCTGGATGACAGTCAAGTAACCAGCGTTCCATAATGGAATACCAATCAAGGACGGGCTCCGTTCTGTCTAGCATCTCAACTAATCCTGCCGCCTCTGATCCGCGAAGTCGCGCAATCTGAGCAATAGTTTGTTGAGTGTCCTCCCACTTTTGTCGGAGGTCTTTGTATCCCCCGGGTCCATCAGATCCTTTTGGCTCGTCTCCATCAGACTCCTCCTCTGCTTCGGCAATAGCTTCCGGAGTTGGGGGCATGAACTCTCCAGCAGATTTGTTAAACTTCTTACCTTTGCCCTTGCCTTTACCTTCACCTTTGCCATCGCCATCGCCATCGCCATCGCCATCGCCATCGCCATCGCCATCGCCATCGCCATCGCCATCGCCATCGCCATCGCCATCGCCATCGCCATCG
>Ga0115550_1001270_pt1 | contig 19147 bp, 19 predicted proteins | sample COGITO_mtgs_1005_FD_87177 | JGI IMG/M metagenome (GOLD analysis project Ga0115550, IMG submission 87177) | Pelagic marine microbial communities from North Sea - COGITO_mtgs_100511 | ecosystem: Environmental > Aquatic > Marine > Epipelagic | place: Germany:Helgoland, sampling site Kabeltonne... | reverse complement strand
TACTGGAGAGATCTTAAATGAAAGTGAATTAGATGCTGCAACTTGTGATTGTTGCCAAACATCTATTGCCATGACAAATGATGGACCTATAGTTGTTTACAGAGATAGAAGTAAGGAAGAACTAAGAGATATTTACAGTACAAAATACGTAGATGGAAAATGGAAGGCGCCAACACCTGTTCACCAAGATGGATGGAAAATAAATGGATGTCCTGTGAATGGTCCAAAGGTGGTTGCTAACTCAACTAATTTAGCAGTTGCTTGGTTTACAGCTGCAAACGATACACCTCTTGTAAATATATCCTTTTCAACATCTAATGGAGATACATTTAATTCTCCAATACAACTCAACGATTTAGATGCAATAGGTAGAGTAGATGTTGCTTTTTTAAACTCTACAGAAGTGCTGGTTAGTTATATGGAAGTAGATGATATTGGAACCTATCTAAAAGTCAAGAAAGTTTCTTTAGACGGGAAGATCTCTGAGGCATTTACTGTCTCTGAGATAGATGGTGGAAGAAATACTGGAGTTCCTCAATTAGAAATAATGAAAGGTGAAGTTTTTCTAGTTTGGACTATTTCTATTGAAGGTAAAAATCAGCTGAAGTCTGTGAGGTTAGATTCAAAAAACATATAATACCTTGTAATTTGTAACTTCTAGGCATCGTTTTTTACAGTATTCTATTTTAAAACGAGCGCTTTTATAAATACCTCTTTTAGGGGCCATTCTTTTTTGTCTGTTTCTAGCTTCGCTATTTTCTCCATAGTATCAAAGCCTTCAATAATTTCGCCAAAGATGGTGTGTTCTCCATCTAAATGATGACTTCCTCTTTTGTCTTGAATCATATAGAACTCAAAAGGAGATGATGTTTTATTTGGATTGTTTTCCCACTGTCTCGCAGCGGCAAGTGCACCATACTTATGTTTTCTATGTGATTTTATTTCTGCTGGAATTCTATAATTATATTTGATTCTTAATTTACGAGTCATAGGAAGATCAGAATTACCACCTTGAACTATAAAATCTGGTACAATTCTATGAAAAGCGGTTGTATTAAAATATCCAGTTTTTGTTAAGAAAATAAAACTGGCTCTGTGTAAAGGAGTTTCTTTGTATAGTTCAATTTTTATATTTCCTAATCGAGTTTTAAACAAGACAATAGATTCTTTATTTAGATTTCCATAAGCCTTCAAAAACGGGATAACATTTGTCTTATTAATTGAATCAGTTCTTTTTTGTAAGATTGTTTCAATATCTTTTTTAACAGTCTTTTTTTTTACTACAGGGACTGTTTTTATGACTGTTTTTTCTTGTTGCTGACAACCAAAAAAACAAATTGAGAAATAACTGAGAAAAATAACAATGTATTTTGGTATTTTAAACATAAGACAAATATAGATATTAGATTTTTTAAATGATTTTTTAATGAATATTAATATGTGAAAATCTAAAATTCAATCGGTTCATTTTTGTATTTTTGTAATTAGAATAAGAATTAATGGAAGAGAATGTTATTTTGGTAGATGAGCAAGACAATCAGCTAGGTCTTATGCCAAAAATGGAAGCACATGAAAAAGCAGTTTTACACAGGGCTTTTTCTGTTTTTATATTTAACACAAAGGGTGAATTAATGTTGCAACAGAGAGCTGCTCATAAATATCACTCCCCATTATTGTGGACAAATACATGCTGTTCTCATCAACGAGATGGAGAATCTAATATAGTGGCAGGCAAAAGACGTCTTGAGGAAGAAATGGGCTTTAAAACCGATTTAAAAGAGGTGTTTTCATTTGTTTATAAAGCCCCTTTTGACAATGGTTTAACAGAACATGAATTAGATCATGTTATGGTTGGTGCTTTTAGTGGAGAGCCACAAATCAATATAGATGAAGTTGCATCCTATAAATGGATGTCTTTAGAAGCTGTTAAGAATGATATAGAGTTACATCCAGATCTATATACAGCTTGGTTTAAAATTATTTTTAAAGAATCATATTCAAAACTTACATATGCCTAGAATTACAGGATATAGAAAAGCGCATTTTAATGCAGCACACAGATTGTATAAGTCAGATTGGTCTGATGAAAAGAACTTAGCCATTTTTGGAAAGTGTAGCAATCCCCATTTTCATGGTCACAATTATGAAATTATTGTAGCAGTTACAGGAGACATAGATCCAGATACTGGCTATGTTTTTGATTTAGGGATTTTAAAGCGTTTAATTCGCTCTGAAATTGAAGATGCTTTTGATCATAAGAATTTAAACGTACAGGTTGAAGAATTTAAAACTTTAAATCCTACAGCAGAAAATATTTGTGTAGTTTCCTATAATAAATTAAGAAAACATTTACCAAGTTCTTTAGACCTAGAGGTTACCTTATATGAGACACCAAGAAATTTTGTAAGTTATTCAGGAGAGTAAAGAACCATTAATTATTATTAGAGAAGTACTCTTCTAACATTTTTTTTACTTTTTTCATTTGTGTTAAAGCTTTATTAGCCTTAAGTAGGTAGCTGGATTCAATACCTAGAAACATAATAAGTTTACTTCTGTATTCATTGGAGAAGATGATTTTTTTATTTTTTTCAATTTCTGCTTTTGTTTTTTTGACTCCCAAATACGATCTATTAATAATATTTGAGTGAAATAAATATAATTCATCCATTAGTTTGCCATTATCATCGAGTCTATCATAATGATGGCCATAAACCAATCCAATTTCATGAGAAAGTTTATTTACCCCAAAATAAGTGAGCCTTCCACTAGAAACCGAAACATCATACGCACTTGTTGTTCCAAAAAAAGTATTTCCTGTTCCTAACTCTTTTGAATCTCTTAGAAAGATTTCATAATCAAAATGCAATTCATTTTTTAACATATCAATTAAAACTGACCCTTTAGAATTTTTTGAACTATGTTCTTCTATAACACTTTCTAATTGCAATATATCCTCATCAAGATCTCTTAAAATAGCATAATAATCTTCAATAAGTCTACTTTTCAATTGATTGTCTTGTCGCCATTCTTCGATGAAGAATGAAATTGAAATGGCAAGAAAAATCATTAATAATTCAAGGATACTTTTTTTTAAATCTACTTTAAAGCTTGTCATTACTATTTTATTATTTTAGTTTTTGTTGCTTTTTTCTGAAGTTTCAAATGTATGTATTAATTATAATTGAAAAAAATAAACCTATGTATTTGAATATCGATATTTTTTTAATTAGTGAGTATATAAAATAAGATTATATGAAATATGTATATTTGAAATTCAATAAAAAAATCTCACAATAATTAACAAAAAATAAAGACCTTTAAATATGTATCAACAATGTAAAGTAATAGCTTTTGATGCAGATGATACACTTTGGATAAACGAAACCTATTTTAGAGAAGCAGAAAATAAATTTGCGCAATATTTAGTGCGTTTTGAAACAGAAAACAAAATAGAACAAGAGCTTTTTAAGACAGAAATTAAGAACCTCGAGATTTACGGCTATGGTATCAAAGGGTTCATGCTATCTATGGTAGAATGTGCATTAAAAATTTCTAATTATACAATTTCTCAACACCAAATAGAAGATATTTTAACAATCGGAAAGGAGATGATAGAGAAACCCATAGAATTGTTAGATGGCGTAGAGGAGGTGCTTCAAAAATTAAAAAAAAACTATACATTAATAGTCGCTACAAAAGGAGATTTATTAGATCAAGAGCGAAAATTAGAAAAATCAGGATTGTTACAATATTTCCACCATATTGAGGTAATGAGCGAGAAAAAAGAAGCAGACTATCAAAAGCTAATAAGGCATTTAGATATTCAACCCCGTGAATTATTAATGGTTGGCAACTCGTTAAAATCTGACATCTTACCTGTATTGAAAATAGGTGCGTCTGCAATACATGTGCCTTTTCATACTACCTGGGCTCATGAAGAAGTTTCTAAAAAAGATGCTTACGAATCAACGTTTAAGACGGTTCATAGTATCACTGATATTTTAAGATTCTTATAAATGAAATATCTAGATATTAATACTTGGAATAGAAAACAACATTTTGAGCACTTTAGTAAATTTGTTGATCCTTATTTTGGTGTTGTAGTTGATGTAGATGTTACTAATACCTACTTATTTTCTAAAAAAACTACCATTCCGTTTTTTGCATTGTATTTGCATGCCTGCATGAAAGCTATCAATAGTGTAGAGAATTTAAAATATAGAATTATTGATGATAAGATTTTAATTCATGAAATAATACATGCATCTGCAACAATTTTTAGAGAAGACACAACATTTGGATTTACTTTTATTGATTATTCTGAAGATTTCACCACTTTTTATAAAAACTTTCAAATAGAAAAAGAAAGAGTGCTAAATTCTAACGATTTGTTTGCCCCAGTAAATACGAAAGATTGTATTTATTGTTCAGCCCTTCCTTGGGTTCCTTTTTCTGCACATAAAGAACCTGTATCGGGTCTATCAGAATCGGTTCCAATGGTTGCTTATGGAAAATTAGTTGAAAAAGGTAGCAAACTAATGATGCCTGTTTCAGTAAAAGTTAATCATGCTTTAGTTGATGGATATCATATTGGAGAATTTTTTAAAAAGTTTCAAATAGAATTGAATAAAATAGGCTAGATTTGCACCCTAAATTAAAAGAATTATGGCAAGTATTAAGAACTTAAAAAAAGATATCAATTACGTTCTAGGAGATATTATAGATGAATGTCTAGTAACACTAACAGGAGATACTAAAAATTCTGAAGCTATTGTAGAAGAGGCAATTGTTGTATTTGATGATTTAATTGCGAAAGTAAATGCAAAAGATGTAGAAAATAAAAAAGCACATTTTAAAAGTATTGAAGCTGAATTAGAAAAGCGTGCTGCGAAATTATTAACGAAAGTAAATAAGTTATAATACTTACTTTTTTAGTACCATTACAAGCCATTTTAATTCATTAAAATGGCTTTTTTATTTATTAGTATGTTTGTATACGAAAAGCTTTTCGTTTTCGTTATAATATCATAATAATTTGGTACCTATGGCTAGAGCAATGTTTGAATATTCTAAGACTGTATTAAAAAAAGTAAGTTTTAGTTCTGATTTATTTTATAAAGAATTAGAAAAAGCACTTCAAAGATTATTACCACATGAGATAAATGAATTAAGTATTTGGTTAAAGAAATTTACAAGCAATAAACCAGAATTATATTCATGTTTAAGTCTTATAAATTGAAAAAGTTTAAATCACTTCAAATAAAAAAAGGAAATATAGTTTATATTTCCTTTTTTTATTTGGTAGTTTTTTTTTGTGAAGTGAGTCCTTATGTTTTTTTTCTAGTTTTAGAATATCCGAAAAGACGTTTTTTCACAATGGTTTCAGCCACACCTTCAGGAAGCATTTCTTGCCAGCCTTCTTCACCATCCGTAATCATTTTTAACACTTTTCTAGAAAAAATATGAAAAATTTCTTGATCAAAGTCTGAAATATCAATAAGCTTTCCATTGTTTTTAAAGAATTTGTAAAGCTCCTTCATTCTGGGATGAACTTTTAGATTTTCACTGGTAATAAATTCTTTCTTTTCTTCATCCTTGTATGGATACATGTATACTTTTAAATCTCTGTAGAATAATTTTCCAAACGATTCTAAGATACCACCACTTAAATGGCGATAATATTTTTCATCAAAAATTTGAATTAAATTATAAACCCCCATCGCTAAACCCATTCTAGCCTTGGTAAATTCGCTAAAATATTCAACTAGTTTAAAATATTCTTGAAAATTAGTAATCATTACATTCTGTCCTAAAGAACATAGTAATTCTGCTCTATCTAAGAAATCACGTTCATTAATTTCTCCTTCAGCTCTAAGATTACTGAGGGTAATTTCAAATATAATTTGAGAGTTTTCTGGATCTACCTTTTTCTCACTAAAGAAAAGTTCTTTAGCTCTTTCAAACATATCCATATTAACTTTGGTTACAGGTCTAAAACTACCACGCAAAGCCAATATGTTTTTTTTGTATAATACCTGTGCAGGTAGTAAATTATTTCCATCAGGCCCGAACATTACAGCTGTAGTCATATTATTTTTGACTAATTGTAAACTCATCAAACGATTGTCTACATACATAAAGCGTGGACCAGAGAAATTAATCATATCAATTTCTAACTGATCTTTGTGAAGATTGTCATAAAAAGATTTTAGTAATTCTTTAGGGTTATCATTTAAGTAAAAAGCACCGTAAATTAAGTTTACACCTAAAATACCCAAGGTTTCTTGTTGAAGACGAGCATCAGTTTCTTTAAATCTAAGATGTAATACAATTTCATTGAAATCTTCAAGTGGGTCTAGTTGAAATCTGATTCCTACCCAACCATGTCCTTTAAACTTTTTAGAGAAATCTATGGTTGCAACAGTATTAGCATAACTAAAGAATAACTTATCTGGATGTTTTTTTCTACTTAAACGATCTTCCATTAAGTCTACTTCATGGTGAAGCATTCTTTTTAAGCGATCTTCTGTTACATAGCGTCTATCTTCTTCAATACCGTAGATGGCATCTGAGAAATCTTTATCATATGCGCTCATTGCTTTTGCAATGGTTCCAGACGCTCCACCAGCTCTAAAAAAATTTCGAGCGGTTTCTTGCCCAGCACCTATTTCAGCAAATGTTCCGTAGATATCACTGTTTAAATTAATTCTAAGTGCTTTGCTTTTTGTTGCAGGAACATTGCTAATTTTTTGATCCCCTTTTAAAGAAATAGACATTATGCTTGATTTTGCTTACAAACAAAGGTAACTAAATTGATTGCTATCAGTCAATTTTTATGTTATTTTTGTGAAATATGAAGATTACTTTTTTAGGGACTGGAACTTCCCAAGGCATACCAATGATTGCAAATAATGAACCAGTTTGTTTGTCTGATAATCCTAGAGATAAAAGACTGCGATCTTCTATTATGATTTCCTGGAATGATATTCGTTACATTATAGACTGTGGACCAGATTTTCGTCAGCAAATGTTACGAGAAAATATACAGTCTATTAACGGTGTGTTATTTACTCATGAACATGCAGATCATACTGCAGGCATAGATGATTTAAGACCTTATACTTATAAAATGGGGGAGGTTCCCATTTATGCTCAGGAACGTGTGATAGAAAACTTAAAGGTTAGATTTTCATATATTTTTGAAACAGAAAACAGGTATGCTGGCGCACCAAAACTAACTGAAAACATTATAGATGTAACTAGTTTTATGTTAAGTGGAGTGCAGGTTACTCCTCTAGCTGTTATGCACGGGAATTTACCCATCACTGGGTATAGGTTTGGTAATGTTGCCTACATTACCGATTTAAAGACCATGTCAGATCAAGAAAAAAAGAAGTTAGAAAATTTAGAGATTTTGATTGTAAATGCATTAAGAATAGATGCGCATCCTACACATTTAAATTTAGAAGAAGCCTTGGCTTTTGTCAATGAAATAAAACCCAAAAGAGCTTATTTTACGCATATTAGTCATAAGTTAGGGTTTCATGAAGATGTAGAAAAAATACTTCCAGAGAACGTCTTTTTATCTTATGATGGATTGCAGATTACGCTATAAATAATTAAATGATTTCTTTGAAATAGTTATAACTAGATGATTATAGTCTGTTTTCAATCCACTTTTTAAAGCTAAAAAAATTCTGAGGAGCAACACCATGCCCAACAGGATATTCTGAATATTCATTCTTAATTTCTTTAGAATCTAAGAATGGACATGCTTTTCTTGCCCAATCTACAGGAATTACTTGATCTACAGAGCCATGTGAGATATAATAATCTGTAGAGATTTTTTGATTACTTTTTTCTGGTAATAATTCTGTATTAAGATACCCACTTAATGCAATTATATGCTCTATTTTATTAGGAAAATTAAAGCTTAATGCATAGCTTAGGATAGCTCCTTGGCTAAACCCTAATAAAAAAGTATTGTTTTGGTTAGTAGCATACTGAGTTTTTAAACTATCTATGGTTGTTGCAATCTTTTGCATAGATTCTCTAGCTTGAACAAGATCTGAAAATTTATTATTTTCACTGTCAAGATTTATGGCATACCAAGCATAAGCCCCATTACCCATTTCATAGGGTGCTCTTAGGCTAATAATTAATAAATCATCAGGCAATTCATCTGCAAAAGAAAATAAATCGAGTTCATTACTTCCATATCCGTGGAGTAAAACTAATAAGGCAGGATTTTTAGTAGGTTGTTTTGGTTGTCTAACAACATGGGGTAATATGTCACTCATATATTTAGTTAAGCACTAATTTTTTATTTGCAAAAATACCGTAGACTTTGCCTTTTAATTCTTTCCCAGTAAAGGCAGAGTTTTTAGAGGTTGATAAGATGTTTTCTTTAGAAAAAACGGAAATTCCTTCAGGATTAAAAAGTGTTAAGTTAGCGACTGTGTCTTTTTCTATTGTGATAGATTCTTGACCAAATATAGCCCTTGGGTTTATTGTTAGAGCTTTGATTGTTGTTTCTATATCTAACACTGAGTTTACGGTACCAAATAAACTTTCTAAACCAATTGTTCCATCTTTTGCAAGGCTAAACTCTAGTTTTTTGTGTTCTATATCTATTGGATTGTGATCTGAAGTTATTACATCAATAATTCCATCTTTTAGACCTTTCAACAGGGCTTTTGTGTCACTTTTAGTACGAAGTGGAGGAGTTACTCTTACTTTACTATCAAAGAAGTCTAACTCGTCATCTATTAAAGTTAGATGATGAGCCGATACGCTACAGCTAACTTGTAATCCTTTCTTTTTTGCTTCTTTGATTAACTGCACAGATGTTGTTGAGGAAATTGTAGGAATGTGTAATTTTCCTCCAGTATATTCTAAAAGATATAAATCTCTAGCTATTTGCATGTGTTCTGCTAATGCAGCTGAGCCTTTGATGCCTAATCGAGTACTATTAATTCCTTCATTAACGATTCCTTCCCCTGCAATTGAATTATTTTGCGGAAAACTTAAAATTAGCCCATCAAAGTTTTGTGCATATAACAAGGCCAATTTCATTAAATTATCATTAGTGATAGATTTGTTATAGTCTCCAAAAGCTACTGCTCCAGATTGTTGCATGTCAAATAGTTCGGCCATATCTATTCCTTTACTTCCTTTGGTTAAGGCGCCAATTGGAAAAAGATTGGTTGCTGATTTTGTTGCTTTATTTATTAAAAATTCTACATCAGATTTTGAATCGATAACCGGATTAGTGTTTGCATTAACTGCAACAGCGGTAAATCCACTTTTAGAAGCGACTTCTAGTCCATTGTTAATTGTTTCTCTTTCTTCATAACCTGGCTCCCCAAACGAAACGCTAGTATCGAACCATCCACAAGAAACGTGCAGGTTGTCTAGCTTAATAGTTTTATAAGATGGTTCTTGTTGAATAGTAGTTGCAATTTCACTAATCTTTCCATTAACAATTAAAATATCTTTAGTCTGATAGTGGTATGGGCTGGAAGTATCTATGATAGTAGCCGATTTTAAAAGCGTAGTCATATTTTGAAGAATTTTAAAATTAAAATTTCCAGCAACAAAGATACAATTGCAATTGCCAAAAACAACCTCCAAAGCCATTGAACTTCATTTTTTTCATTTATTTCTTCAAAAAGTTCCTTAATAGAGCTAAAAACTTGTACGTTTTTGTTTTCTTTTCCAATAGCCTTTAGATCATGAAAAGACAGTATGCTTTCATTTGATGAAATATTATAAGCGATGGAGCTTAGGGTGTCTTTCTCTAAAGAGATGTCATAAAAACCAGCATACTTTGGCTCATTATTTGTTGATAAGGCTACTTTGCTAGCGAAATTTCTTTGAAAAGGAATAAAGGATTTTTGTTGGTTAGAAATTTTTAAAATTTGATTTTTTTCAATTTTTTTATTAATTTCTATGGTATTTTCTTCTTGAAGTGTATAATAGGGTTTCGTTATTTCTAAGCTTTGTTTGGCAATATTATACAAGGTTGGAACAATTAACGGAGAATTAGAAAAATTTGAAGATTGAGTATCTAAAGGAGCCGAAAACCAATATATTTTTGAAAAAGGATTGGTAATATCCTGTAAAAATGGAGTTTTATTTTCAAATGATAAAATAGTATTTCCTTGAAGAGTATTTTTATAACTAATAGTGGCATACGGATATTGAAAATTAGTTATTTCTTTAATAAAAACCTCACTAAATAGAGGATGTTGAAAATTTATGGTTGTAATTTTTAAAGAATTAGTAATACGATTGAGAATAGTTCCTGAATTTATTTTTTTTAAAAATGAATTATAGGAGCTAATTTCTATCTTTTGATCAGGTATGATTAATAAATGCCCTCCATTTTTAACAAATTGCAGTATGCTGTTTTCCAAAACACGCGAAATACTTTTTAGCTGATTTATAATAAGTAGTTGTTGAGATGGAATTAAATTATAATTTACATTTTGTAATGTTGAATTTGTAAAATGAAAATCTTCTTCAGTGAAAATCTTTGAAAAGTAAGAAGATGTTTTTCCAATGTTTAAAATTGATGTTTTTTTAGGGGTGTTCATTGTAAAATAAAAGACATTGTCAAATAAGAAAACATCGTTAAAGGTAACTTGTAGTTTCCCCTTAAATTGTTGAAAATTTTCTATTGGGAATTCTATTATTTTTACTTCGTTTTCTAAAATAGAGAAGGAGCGTTTGTTGATGAGTTTTGAGAAATTGTATAGTGCAATTGGAATATTATTTTTTGCTTCTCCTTGATTTTTTATGACTACTGAAACTAATTTAACCTTAGCGCTGGTTGTGGTAATAAATACACTATCAATAGAAATGTTATTTTTTGTATCAGAATTCAGTTTTACAAAGGAAAAAGGACTAGTTACATTTGTAAACTTATTTATTATTATTTTATTAAAGTTCTGAAAATCAGATATTAAAATATGTTTATATGAAGTTTTACTTTTGTTCTTAACTTCACTTTGAATAGTATTAATTTTATCTTGATAAGAGGTGGTATTTGTAGTGTATTTTATATTTTTTAGAGATATATCTAATTCTTTCTTAGAAATATTTGATCTAATTTCATCATTTGTAAGAAGAGAATATTTATCTTTTTCTGGTGCGTTTTCTATGATTTTTTGTGCTGCTATTGTAAGCAGATTTCCATTTTTACCATTCGTGTTTAAGCTCATGGAGTTGTCTAAATATATATAATTATGATTTTCTACTTCTGCTTTTTTATCGCCAAAGTAGGGTTGAGAAAATGTAAAAAGTAACGCTAAGAAACAAAGCATTCTTGTGGCTAATAGAAGTAGTTTTTTTAGACGGGAACTCTTACGTTTTTCAAGGCTTATTTTTTGCAAAAATTGAACATTCGTAAACGCAATTTTTTTAAACTTTTGTAGCTGAAAAAGATGTACTATTATCGGAATGATTAGAACAAATAAAAAATAAAAAACAGCAGGATATTTAAATTGCATTTGCTAAATAATCTATTAGTATTTTGCGGCTTTACCTTTTGAAGAACTATTTTTAATAAAATCTCTTAAATCATCATTCGATTTTTTTAAATCTTCACTTCTTAAATACATCATATGTCCACTTCTGTACCCTTTAAAATAGAAACGATCTTTCATCCTCCCGCTCGGATCAGTCTGCCACATGGTATACTTAGCATTAAAATAAGTAGTAGCACCATCATAATATCCAGATTGTATTAAAACCTTTAAATAAGGGTTCTGTGCCATTGCTTGTCTTAATCCTTCCCTTACATTATCGTTTCTGTTGTCCCATGGTCTAACAGGTCCAAACACGTTATAAGTAATATCTGTTTTAAAGTTTAAATGTTCTCTTATATAATAATTTATTGCAGGAGTAAAAGAATGCAGCCATGAAGTAATTTCTGAATTATAATCTGGACTATCACCCGCTAACTTCTTGTCTAAGCCTTTATATCTAGAATCTAATCTTCCAATTGTAAAACCATTCTCATCTCTTAATAACTCTTTCCAGAAGTAGTCTTTTGGAACATCTAAATTATGTTGTAAAATCACATTCTTTTTTATTCCAGAAAAATAAGACATGCGCTCTGCTATTTTATTTCTTTCTGTATCCGAAATAAAGCCACCTTTAGCCATTGCAGGGATTAATTCGTTAATGGCATATTGTTCAGAAAGAGGTAAAATTTCTAATAAATCTTTATTTTGTAATTCTTCTGGCAGCATCTTATGATACCATGCAGCAGCGGTAAAATAGGGTAAGTTTAATGAGGAAGAAAGTACCGAGCCAGTTCTTAATACTTTATAATCTGCTGGAGAAACCATGATTACTCCATTTAAATACATCCATTGTCTGTTTTGAAGCTCAGCAGCTAATCCCATAACGCGGGTACCACCATAGCTTTCACCTATGATATATTTGGGAGATTGCCATCTATTATTTCTTGAAATAAATGTATTTAACCACCCGGCAAGATATTTAATATCTGCATTGATTCCAAAAAATAAAGATTTGTCTAATTTTTCTCCTTTTTTTACGACTGGTCTAGAATACCCGGTATTTACAGGGTTAATATATACAATATCTGCAACGTCTAAAATTGAATTAGGATTATCTTTTACACCATAGGGCTGGATTGGATATCCTTCATCATCAATCCTTAATACTTTTGGACCTGTATATGTGATGTGCATCCAAACAGAAGCAGAACCAGGACCACCATTAAATGACATAATTATTGGTCTTTCTGGGCTACTTTTTATATTTGTTCTTTTGTAGTAAGTGTAGTATAGAGATGCAATTATTTCTCCATGATCATCCCAGACAGGTTGCATTCCAGTGGTAGCTTTATAGGTTATTTTTTGACCATTTATAACTACTTCACTGTTGGTAACAACGGTAGTGTCTACTGGAATTCTTGAGTCTTGCGCTTGTATACTTATAAAACTGATTACGAGTATAAAAAATAAATATTTTTTCATTGTAATTAATTAAGAGCCTCTAAATTAATGGAAATAAACGACTTTTAAGCTACCGATATGTTATTTAAAATTTTTCAAATACACCAAGGCCAAATAGTGCAAAGTCATACTTTACTGGGTCATTTTTATCAAAAGCTCTAAGTTTAGTGTCTAATTCATAGACGGCTTTCCAATCGTTTTGTTTGCGAGTTAGAATTCCTAATTTTCTAGCTACGTTTCCAGAGTGAACATCTAATGGACAAGATAAAAATGCTGGAGAATGAGTTTTCCAGAGGCCAAAATCTACTCCAGTGCTGTCATTTCTAACCATCCATCGTAAAAACATATGAATTCGTTTAGCTGCAGAATTTTTTAATGGGTTAGAAATATGTTTTTCTGTCCTACTTTCATGTGAAAGTTCGAAGAAAATTTGTTTAAAATTTGCAATAGAATTTTGATAATTTACATCACCTATAGATGGTTTTAAAACACTTTCCATTCCTTTGTGGTGTTTGTAGATATTTTGAAGAGATTTTATAAAATACTGAAAATCAGTAGAATTAAATGTTCTGTGTACAAAATTAGTAATAGTTTTAAGTTCGCTATTGGAATGGTTCATTACAAAATCAAAGGGAGAATTATCCATAATCTCCATCATTTTTTTTGAATTTCTAATAATCATTGTTCTATTTCCCCAAGCTATTGTAGCTGATAAAAATCCGGCAATTTCAACATCCTCTTTTGTTGAAAATTGATGTGGAATCTGAATAGGATCCGATGCTATAAAACTACTTCTATTGTAGGTTTCTACTTTTAAGTCTAAGAAATTTTTTAACTCTTTTTTAGGAATTACCATTGCTAGCTAAAAGAAATAATGAAACTAATAAACCATTATATAAACTGTGTAAAAAGATAGACCAAAGTAAGCCTAAACGAACTCTTATGAATCCAAAAATTAATCCTATAAAAAACTGAGGAGCAACTAGTAAGGGTGAGAAGAGTATCACATTTGTAGTTAATTCAAAATTAAAAAGATGCACGTACGCAAAAATACTTCCGATAGCATAAAATGCTATTTTAAATAACCTCGCTTGTTTGAAAAGTGTTAACGGAGCTCTAAAAATGAGTTCTTCCATAACAGGAGCTATTACAGCTGCAAGAAAGAGAATTTTAAAACTACTTGAATCTTCAAAAAGTGTATCAGTAATATGACTGATCTCATGTAAAACACCTATAGATGTTAAGAATCCATTAACTAGAGATATAAGAAAAGAAATTGTAATTGAAATCAATAAAAGAGAAAGTAGAACCTTACATCTATAAAAAAAATTATGATTAGTATCTTCTTCTAAAATTGGATTTATCAGGTAATTAATAAGCTCGTTGAATGTTTTTGTCATATGATAACACCATCTCTCATGGTTAATTTTCTATCAGCCATAGTAGCCAATCCCTCATTGTGAGTTACAATAATAAATGTTTGATTGAATGTGTCTCTTAGTTCAAAAAATAATTTATGAAGACTTTCAGCTGAAGCAGAATCAAGATTCCCACTTGGTTCATCAGCAAGAATTACAGAAGGATTATTTATTAAGGCTCTGGCAACTGCTACTCGCTGTTGTTCTCCTCCAGAGAGCTCACTAGGTTTGTGATTCATTCTATTCTCTAGTCCTAAAAATTTTAAAAGCTCTTTTGCTTTTAGTTCAGTTTCTTTCCTATCTTTTTTTCCAATAAATGCAGGAATACAAATATTTTCTATGGCAGTAAATTCAGGTAACAGTTGATGAAACTGAAAAATATAGCCCACATGTTCATTTCTAAAGGAAGCAATCATCTTATCACTTAAACCCTGTAGTGTAATTCCATTAATTTCTAATATATAATCTTCTTCTTTTAATGGTTTGTCTAAGGTGCCTAAAATTTGAAGTAAGGTTGTTTTTCCAGCTCCAGAGGGGCCTACAATTGCAACAATTTCACCTTTCTTTATAGTAAGGTTAACTCCTTTTAGAACTTCTACATCACCATAATACTTGTGTATATTTTTTGCAATGATCATGAAATTATATTTACGATAACGAAAATATTAAAAAAGGACTGAAATGACGTGTCTTCAGAAATTGTTTTTTTATTTATTATCAATTTCAAAGTAAGTAATTCTAAATTAAAAAATAGAGTTGTCCTATACAATTAAGGAATTTTATGATATATTGATGATAAAAAGTATTAAAAAAAAAAGATTCAGGGTTGGAAAAACTTTTGATAAATAAGCTCATTTTTATCATCCTGTTTATTCAAAATTTGAATTTGAATTTGTACTTTTGCTACCGTTTTAAACATTAAGAATACATGAACTTACACGAATATCAAGGAAAAGAAATTTTAAATAGTTTTGGCGTAAGAATTCAGCGCGGAATTGTTGCAAATACTCCTAAAGAAGCTGTAGAGGCAGCCAAACAATTAACAACAGAAACTGGCACTAGTTGGTATGTTGTAAAAGCACAGGTTCATGCAGGTGGTCGTGGTAAAGGTGGTGGTGTTAAGTTGGCTAAAAACTTAACCGAAGTGGAGAGCATTTCTGATGATATTATTGGAATGATGCTAATTACACCACAAACTTCTGCAGAAGGTAAGAAAGTTCATCAAGTTTTAATTTGTGAGGATGTCTACTACCCTGGAGATTCTGAACCAGAAGAATACTATATGTCTGTTTTATTAAACAGAAATACTGGTAGAAATATGATTATGTATTCTACCGAAGGTGGAATGGATATTGAGACAGTTGCTGAAGAGACGCCTCACCTAATTTTTACTGAAGAAATAGATCCTACCTTAGGATTGTTACCTTTTCAAGGTCGTAAAATTGCATTTAACTTAGGGCTATCTGGAGGTGCATTAAAAGAAATGGCAAAGTTTGTTGCCGCTTTATATACAGCTTACATAAAATCTGATTCATCTATGTTTGAAATTAACCCTGTGTTAAAAACATCCGATGATAAAATTTTAGCAGTTGACGCCAAAGTTACTTTAGATGAAAACGCACTATTTCGTCATAAAGATTATGCAGAAATGCGTGATTTACGTGAAGAAAACCCTATTGAAGTTGAAGCTAAAGCTGCAGGGTTAAATTATGTAGATTTAGATGGTAATGTTGGGTGCATGGTTAATGGTGCTGGGCTAGCTATGGGAACAATGGATTTAATTAAGCAAGCAGGAGGTGAGCCAGCTAACTTTTTAGATGTTGGAGGTACTGCAGATGCACAGCGTGTTGAAACTGCTTTTGGGATTATTTTAAAAGACCCAAATGTAAAAGCAATTTTAGTAAACATTTTTGGAGGTATAGTTCGTTGCGATAGAGTAGCGCAAGGTGTTGTAGATGCTTATAAAAATATGGGAGATAGAATTAATGTTCCTATTATTTGTAGATTACAAGGAACAAATGCCATTGAAGCTAAAGCTTTAATTGATACTAGTGGAATGGAAATTATTTCTGCTACAGAATTTCAAGAAGCAGCAGATAAAGTACAAGAGGTTTTAGATTTATAGAATCTCACTTGAAATCATAAAATAAAAAACACCTCTATCTAGAGGTGTTTTTTATTTTATGTGTTTTTTAAACCAAATTTTCTTTCTTTTGATAATAATTTTATAGTTGTTCCTTTAAAACTGTAATCTCATCTCTAAGTTGAGCAGCAACTATAAAGTCTAGTGCTTTTGCTGCTTCCTCCATATACTTTCTTTTCTCTCTGATTCTTTTTTCTATTTCAGATTTTGGCAAGTACTGTAAATCTTGTTCTGCTGCTTCTTTAATAGCAGCATTGTATTGGTAAGAAGCCACCGCTTTTCTAGACAGTGTATCATCAATTTTTTTATTAATTTGAGTAGGAGTAATGCCGTTTTTTGTATTATAAATAACTTGCTTCTCGCGTCTCTTGGTAGTTTCATCTATAGTTAACTGCATACTTTTAGTCACTTTATCTGCATACAAAATTGCAAGTCCATTAATGTTTCTTGCAGCTCTCCCTATTGTTTGGGTTAAAGAACGATGAGAACGTAAGAAACCTTCTTTATCAGCATCTAAAATTGCTACCAGAGAAACTTCAGGCAAATCCAACCCCTCTCGTAAAAGATTGACACCAATCAACACATCAAAAATACCTTTTCTTAAATCTTGCATAATTTCAACACGTTCTAGTGTATCTACATCTGAATGGATATAACGACAACGTATAGAAATTCTACTTAAATATTTTGTTAGCTCTTCCGCCATTCTTTTGGTTAATGTTGTTACCAAAGTACGTTCGTCTTTCTCTACTCTAATTTGAATTTCTTCTATTAGGTCATCAATTTGATGCAAACTAGCTCTTACTTCAATTTCAGGATCTAACAAACCTGTTGGTCTAATGATTTGTTCTATAAATACTCCTTCCGTATTTTGTAATTCATAATCAGCTGGTGTGGCACTTACATATATTGTTTGATTTTGTATGGCTTCAAATTCTTCAAACTTTAAAGGTCTGTTGTCCATTGCTGCTGGTAAACGAAAACCATACTCCACTAAATTTTCTTTTCTACTTCTGTCTCCACCATACATTGCATGGGTTTGCGGAATGGTTACATGACTTTCATCAATAATCATCAAATAATCATCAGGGAAGTAATCTAAGAGACAAAATGGCCTTGTGCCGGGTTCTCGTCCATCTAAATACCGAGAGTAATTTTCTATTCCAGAACAATAGCCCAATTCACGAATCATTTCTAAATCAAATTCTGTTCTTTCTTTTAATCGTTTTGCTTCTAAATGTTTTCCTATTTCTTTAAAATAATCTACTTGCTTCACCATATCTTCTTGTATTTGATGAATGGCATTTTGTAAAACATCAGGTGAGGTTACAAATAAGTTTGCCGGGTAAATAGTTAGGCTTTCGTATTTTTCTAGGACTTGGTTACTTACTAGATCTATAGACTCAATTTCTTCAATTTCATCTCCAAAAAAGTGAATTCTAAAGCCGTTTTCTCCATAGGAAGGAAAAATTGTCACCACATCTCCTTTTACCTTGAAGGTTCCGCTTTTTATTTCTACATCTGTTCTTGAATATAAACTGGTTACTAATTGGTGTAAAAATTTAGTTCTAGAAATAATTTGACCAACTTCTATAGGGATAACATTTTTTTTAAATTCTACAGGATTTCCAATTCCATATAAACAAGAAACAGAAGCTACTACTAACACATCTCTTCTGCCAGAAAGTAGAGAAGAAGTGGTGCTTAACCTTAACCGTTCTATGTCTTCATTGATGGATAAATCTTTTTCTATATAGGTACCAGTCACTGGAATATAAGCTTCAGGTTGATAATAATCATAATAAGAAACAAAGTATTCTACAGCATTTTCCGGGAAAAATTGTTTGAATTCTGAATACAATTGTGCTGCTAGCGTCTTATTATGAGCTAACACTAAGGTTGGTTTATTGGTTCTTTCAACAACATTTGCAACGGTAAATGTTTTTCCAGATCCAGTAACACCTAAAAGCGTTTGAAACTTTTCTTTAGAGTTTATTCCGTCAGTAAGTTGCCTGATTGCTTCTGGTTGATCTCCTGTTGGTTTGAATTCAGATTGTAGTTTAAAATCCATACCATAAAAATACAAATCCTTTTGATGTGTATGATGCACTATTTAAAATAAATAAGAACTTTTTTCTACCTCCTCAACAAGGAGAAATTTCCTTTTCTATTTCTAGTTCTTCCATTTCTATCAACAAGAATTATAGAGAACCAATAATCATCAGATGGTAGTGTTTTACCACCGTAAGTTCCTGTCCATCCTGGGGTATCTACCTCTATTTGTGCCACTACTTTTCCAAATCTATTAAAGATGTTTATTTTAGCGTTAGGATAGAACGTAGAGTTTGCTCCTTTAATAGCCCATGTATCATTAACACCATCATTATTTGGTGTAAAGAATTTTGGATATTCTATTACAGAGACCTCTAGTGTTGCATTGGGTCTACAGCCATTTTTATCTTCTACCACAATAGTGTAAAATCCACCTGCTAGATTCTCAAACAAGGGAATGTCTTGAAACGAAGTTTGGTTTCCATCTTCGTTAATTAAAGCATACTGATAATCTCCAATACCCAAATTTGTTGGATCTATCG
>Ga0115550_1001269_pt1 | contig 19147 bp, 21 predicted proteins | sample COGITO_mtgs_1005_FD_87177 | JGI IMG/M metagenome (GOLD analysis project Ga0115550, IMG submission 87177) | Pelagic marine microbial communities from North Sea - COGITO_mtgs_100511 | ecosystem: Environmental > Aquatic > Marine > Epipelagic | place: Germany:Helgoland, sampling site Kabeltonne... | reverse complement strand
TAAGTCAAAATTTTCAAAAGAATATAAAATCATGTATGAATGTTCATCTGAAAAATCTGAATATTTAACTTTAACTATATCAAGAATTTCTTTAAATTTAATATTATTTTTTAAAGAATTATATACAAATGTTTGCACATCTTTAATTTTTTCTTCATTGTATTCTTTAATCATAAAAAACTTTAAAAATTGTTCACGATATATATCATCATCATCGCTTTGTTTGTAGTTTAAATTTAAATCAAAACTAATCATTAGTATTGATTTAAATATATTTTTAAGTTAGTTTTTAATCTTTTAAACTTTTAAATATTTTTATCTCTTTCAAGTTCTCTAGATGCAACTCCACCTCTTACCCATCCTTGAGATGCAGAATCTTCTACAATATGCGAAGGATCTGTAATACTATTTTGTAATGAAGGTATCATTGGAATATTACTATATTTCATGTATGATTGTTCAGAATGTTGATTAATTGATTTTTTATTTACTTGCTGTTCTCCTTGTAAAATAAACGTTTCTTGATTTATGTCTACGTTACCTTTTCCTAAATAAGGTACTGTTAAATAAGGTCTTTGCAATAAAGATAATTTACAAGGAGTATTAGTTGGAATTTTTCCTATAGTTAAAAATGAATTTTCATCTATATTACATCCACCTATACCTACACTGTGTGAGCCAGAATAATTAACATTTGGTTGTTGTGTTGCAAACATTATAGGGTTTTTCATATTACAATCTTTAACAAAATGATTCGTTAACATATAATTCGTATTTTTAACATTTTGTATATCGCCTTGATTTAAACTACATAAGTCGGTTCCTATTCTAGACATGCGGTCAAATGTAAAATCATGAGTGCTAGACATATATAGTGCGTATATATTTTATTTTTTATTTTATTGTATAAATTGTTCGTTTTTATTTTATTGTATAAATTGTTCGTTTTTATTTATAAAAATATTATCCTTAACTGTTGCTGAATTTCCTGTTAAATATTGTATAGTTGATTTATCATAATCTGGCACTTTATAAAAATTTCTTAAATTTCTATCCAGCATAAAATTACTGTCTAAATCTTTGTCAGTTTTAATATTATTAATTAAATCAGTATTATGTCTAACATCTTCTAATAATTGTTTATTATCTATAGGACTATTCTTTTTACTTATTTTTTTTTCAGCACCAGTACTATCTGTCATTAAATGATTATTTAAAGGATTTTTAATATTTTTTTTATAATTATTTTTTTTAATTTCACCTTCATTGTTTACATATGGGGCCATATTCTCAAAGTTTTCTTTTTTTGTTTTATCATTCTTATAATTTTCGTTAGTATATATCTTACTTGTAGTATCATTTAATATTTGTTTGTTATAGATATACGTTAAAATACATAATACACTTAATCCGATAATTAAGATACTTAAACTTCTAAATATTATCAATCCAGATATTGTTAGTAATATAATTAATCTACATAACGTATTCATTTTTTCAATGTATGTCATATCAGAGCTGGGCCATAATTCAGTAATATTTTCTTTGTCAAATAAAATTTTTGGATCTTCTAACCAATATACCGATGTCATATATATTTTACTTTATATTTATTTTTTCCTCTTTTTCTCTTATTATTTCTTCCCCTTCTTCTTCTTTTTTTTCTTACTAGTTGTTTTTTCTTTTTCTTTTTTTAATTTATCTTCATCTTCATGTTGTAACAGCTCCATTAAATCTCTATCTCTTTTTTCTTGTTCTTCTGGTGTAATATTTTCAAATTGTTTTTTTAATTCATTTAATTGATCATTCATTGATTTTTTTTCTTCTGCCCGCTTGTTAGCTCGTTCTGTCATCTTTTCTTTATATTCCTGTTGTTTTTGCATTTTTTCAAATGCTGCTGTATTAAATTTTGCTTTTTTTCCCATACCTGGAATATTCATATTTTTTAATATATCTTGAATATTTCCCATACCTGGCATATCTTTCATTTTTTTCATTAGTTCACTTGCTTCATCCATTAATTCACTTTCCTTTATATCACCTGATTTTATTTTACTATCTAATTTTCCTCCTACCTTTTTTACTAACCCCATTAATTTGGCTGGATTTTTAAATAATTTCTTAAATACATCTTCTTCCGATTCAATATTATTTACATCAATGTCCAGTTCTTTTGCAGTTTCTTCTGCAATTTCACTTGCTAATTTACCTAATTTTCCACCCATCATTGATGAAATATGATTATGAAGTTCTTCAGGATCTGGTAAATTACTTTTATCAAACATATTATTCTTAAAAAAATTATTCCCGTTATTTTTTGATTCATTTGTATCATTACCGTCATCATCCTCGTTTTCATCATCATTTTCGTCTAGGTCTTCTTGATTATCCGTATTTAGTCCCATTGTTTCAAATATTTTTGACATATCACCTATAGTATTTTCTAATTTATCACGAAACTCTTTTTCATCTATTGATTCAAATAATTTTGCAGTATCTCCAAACGATTCATTTGATTTTACATGGGATACCACAGAAAATAATACTAATTGTAAATATTTCCAAATTTTCTCTTTAATTGAATCACTAATACCATCTAAATTCCATAATTCAACAAAATCTATATTCGGTAATAATTCTTTTTTATTATTTTCTGATTTTTCAAATAATTCATTATTCTGATACAATATATCAAAAAACTTTTTGGGAAATTCTTCCATTACATGATTAAATAGCATATCTATATTTAATTTTGGTTCGGTTTCGTCATATGTATAGTAAGTGGCTATAACATCCTCGTATTCTGTGAATGAAACTTTAATATCATTTACAAAATCTGTTATAATTTTTTCAAATTCTACAGAATATAAAGATTCTTGTAAATCTTCATTTACCTGGGGTAATTGGTGTTCGCTTGATTGGGTTTCGCTTGATTCTTTTTCAAAAGACATAGTTTTATATATTTTATATTTTTAAATTATATATATAACATATTATATAATTTAATTAGTTAACCATAATATACATGATTTTCTCCAGATCCCGAATTCCAATATAATTTTGATAATTTAATTAAGTTTGTTACATATTTCATAGACAATGCTTTATCATCATTATTCATATTTCTAATTCTGTCACGCATCATATCTATCGTTTTTAATGTTAAATCTGCATTTTTTCCCAAATTTCTAACATCGTGACTATAATCTTTAGACATTAAAAATGCTTCACATTCATCCATTGAATCTTGTAACATTATTTGCTCATACGGCATAGATATATATCTATGCCATATAGAAATTAACAATTTTGGGTTTGCTTTTCTAACCATCATTGCTAAATTTTTGGCTTGAGGAATAGTAATTTCATCTGGAAATACTTTATATATATCATCACAAAATTGAAAAAACTGATCATTAAATGTTTTCATATATACGCTTGTATTAATCGGCATTACTTGTACTATATTAATTATTATCTTTAATATACTTTAAAATTGATTTATATTAAATGATAAATAAGTAATAAATTGTAAAATGAAAAAAGAAAATACGCAAAATAATATAAGCTATAGTCAAACTTATACATTTCTATATTATGAAAAATATCAATCAAAAAATCGTATTAAAAACTTATTGAATAAATAAATCGCGTGTAATATCATCAGGTATAAAATCTTTTGGAGTTTTTTCTTCTAATATATATGTCTTTATATTTTCTGCAAATCTAGATCTATCAGATGTATTTGTTTCATGGGATAATGCAATTATTGTCTGTAAAGGATCTAATTGAATTACAGGTAAATTTAATTTTAATAAAAAATCAGATTCTTCTGCACTTTCGCATTTATTATCATACGAAGTTATTTTTAATAATTCCTTTTTAAATGCGAATGATCCTGTAAACAAATGATTATTAGACGATGGTCCTATTACTCCAAATATATCATAATTTTTAAAATATGTATATAATTTTGAAATTCCTGCACAATATACTTTTGGATTTTCTAATAACGTATTTACAGCCAATGATACTCGTTGAGGCGGATAATAATCATCATCATCCATATTTACAATAATATCACCAGATGCATATTTATTACATAAATTTCGTTTTTCTCCTAATATCATACGTGTTTTATATCTATAATATTTAATTTTTGGTAAATCTTTCGTTTTTATTGCGTCATTTAATATATCTTCTATTTCTTCATCTCCATCATTTACAATAATCCATTCCATTTTATCTTTTGGATAGGTTTGTAGTTCTATACACCTTATGGCTAAAGGTATATATCTTCTTCTATTAAAAGTGGGGGTACATAAACTAACAAGCGGTAATTCTGTTGACATATAAATTATTAATATATTTTATTTATACTAAGTACGAGGTACCTGGAATGGTACGTCTTTATTTCTAGTTTCTACTAATTTTTCTAATATATTTTCATCAGTGCTTATTTTATCAGGAGTATATGTGTCTGGCGGCGTATTCATATATGTATTAGAGTCTATTGTTGCATAACTATATGTTTGTGTCATACCAGCATTTCCCTCAGAGGAATTAAATTCTTGTATGGGGGTATCTACATAACTATAAAAATCGGATACAATATTATCACATCCGCCAAAAAATGAAAAAGGAGATGGTTCTAAATTATTACTGTCTGATTCTTTTTCTTTCATATTAATAAAATCTAATATTTCATTTCCAAATAAAACTCTATTTCCGTAACTTTCTAAAGATAGTGCAGGTACTTTATTTATACTTTCTTGAATTTCAAATTCGTCACCATTTCTTAATTTTACAAAAATTTTATTTTCCTTTATTACTCTGGTGTCTAAAGATATATAACTAAATTCATCCTTGATTAAAGATTTAGATAATTTATTAATTATTTTATTTGAATGAGGACAATGATTGCTATAATATAACACATTCATATAATTATTTAAATTATATTAATGTCTATAGATATACGTATTTATATCTAAAATATAAATATAAAATTGAATAATAAATTTAAAAGTAAATAACTATATATATATAATGGATCCCGTATTGCAAAATATTTCTCAAGGTAATTCAACTGCTGAATTTACATTAAGTGGCATAAATGTAAGTATTGCTAATTCGTTGCGTAGAATTATTATATCTGATATACCAGCTTATGTATTACGAACGTCACCACATGAAGAAAATAAAGCAGTAATAGAAAAGAACACAACGCGTTTTAATAATGAAGTATTAAAACAAAGACTCAGTTGTATTCCTATTCATATTACTGATCCTAAATTTCCATATGAAACATATGAAGTTGAAATTATTAAAATGAATGAATCAAATAAAATAGAATATATTACAACTGAAGATTTTAAAATAAAAAACACATTAAATGATGAATATTTATCCAAAGAAGAACAGCACAAAATATTTCCGCCGGATACTACTACCAAGCAGTATATTGATTTTGCTAGATTAAGACCTTCTATTTCTGATGAAATACCAGGAGAAGCCTTAAGTATGAAATGTAGTATATCAAAGGCTACCGGTTCAGATGATTATATGTTTAATAATGTATCAGTATGTGCATATGGTAATACTGTTGACTCATCTAAGGCGGAATTAGAGTGGAATAAATTAGAAAAAACATATTCTAAAGATAAATCTGAAGACGAGCTTCAAAAACTGTATAATAATTTTATGCTATTGGATGCTAAAAAACATTATATTCCAAATAGTTTTGATTTTACAATAGAAAGTGTAGGTGTATATAAAAATCAACAATTAGTAAAAATTGGATGTGATGAACTTATTAAAAAATTTAATAAACTAATAAAATTGGTAGATGATGATGAATTAGAAATAAATAAAAGTGAAAATACAAATGACAATTCATATGATATTATACTTTATAACGAGGATTATACAATAGGTAAAGTAATTGAATATATATTATATAGTAAATTCTATGAAGATACAAAAAATAAAAAAATAAGCTATTGTGGGTTTATTAAAAAACATCCACATGATAATTACAGCACTATACGACTCATATACGAAAATGATATAAATGATACATTTATTAAAAATGATATTAAAATCGCATGCTTAACTGCAATTGAACTATATGATAAAATTAAAGGTTTATTTATATAAATTATGTGCGTTTAAAAATATTTTATATAAATAGATTATATGGTTTCACAGATATTTAAAACTGATTTTAAAGATGAAATATTATGGGAATTATTAAATTCAATCAGCGACAAAAAAAATAAGTATTATTTGATAACTAAAGAAAATTTTAAAAGGGGTTCTATATTTAGCAATAGTATTAATGATTTTTATGATAAAATAATACCACATTATCATGAATCAAAAAAACATTATCTTGATAATGCATTAACATATAAGAAATTCTTAACTATTGTAAGACAGGTATGTAGAAATAATAACATTTTATTTCGTTCAGAAATTAAATATATGAAATCTACCTATGAAATTATTTATTTTATATATTTTGATCCTCCTTTATAAATATTGGTTAACTGATTTTTTTAATATTAAAGAAATATTATAATCACCACTTATACATTCATCGTATGATAATTTAGAAAACCAATTATATTTATATCTTTCAAGTATTTTGTCATATGGAATATAAACACCTACTATATTTTTGTCAAATGTAATATGTTTTTCACTAAATAATAATTCTAATGATACTATTTTATCATCTGATGTTTTGACGCCTAAGTATTTACCGAAAATAAGGGTTGCTTCGTTATTATTTATTTTTTCATATATTAATTTATTAATTGAATTATTAAACTTTATTTCATCCGTTGCATTGTTATGAATGGTTATTTCAATAGATTTAATAATATCGTTTATTATTGGATTAAGTTTTGATGAACCCATAAATCTGTAATTAGGATATAATAAACTATTTTTTGATATAATTGTATTGTCTATAAATTCTCCAAAAAATGCTTTATTGTTATTATTATACACGTCAATTAAATCTCTATAACACACAAAACTATAGGGTACTAACATGCCACCGTAATTATACATTAATTTCATTAATCCTAATGTTCTCATATAATCTAATATAGGTTCATCAATTATTGTCATGTCAATATTCCAATTAGGTAACATTTTTTGAAAGCTATTATCATCTATAACACATACATGAAATGATTGTCCACATTTATCAATTATACTTTTAACACATAAATATATGTAATCTTGATTTATATTTTCATTACTTCTTGAATAAAATGAATCCCATTTTCTAGCATTTTTTTTATATGGAATATGAATCCATAATATTGGTTTTTTTAATTTATTACTTTTAATATCTTGTAATAAATATTCATTTATCATTAAATTATTATTTTCTAATTCATCAGTAGCTTCCGTTTTTTGATATTGTTTATAATATGAACTAATTACATATATTGATAATAGAGCTAGACTAACATTAATAACATTTGAATTCATTATATCCTTCATATATATAATATGAAGGATATAATTTTTTGTATAGCATTGACTATTTATTCTTAAATATTATTTATATGAAATTCTTTGTAATCTACTCATAAAAATATCATTATTTTTTTCAGCTTTTTCTTGTTTCTCTAATAATTGATATGCAATACGGTTCGCAGATTCTTCTTCTGTTCGTCTTTTTTGTGCCAATAATTCATCGGATTTATCAGATGATAACATTTGTATATTCTGCTTTCTATGATTGTTATATTCTTGAACATTTGTAAATTTTGGTATATTGTTATAGTCGTCATTATTTACAGGAATTAAAGTTTCTGTGTGGGCGGTTTTTAAATCTTCATATGGCAATTTACTAAATATATTACTATTTCCATAATAAGTTTGTTTTGTTCTATCTAATTCTGAACCTCCTGTAGATAAATTTAATGTTAGATCTTCTACACCCTTATATGGTATTAATTCTTTCAGTTTTTTCTTTCTATTTTCTATTTCTTGGTGCATATGACTTGTAGATTTAATATTACTAGTATTATCGTCCACTACAGATTGTTGCATCCATTCGTTATATCCACTATCTTGTCTGTCGTCTTGTATTTTCAATTCTTCAAATGTTTTATTAAACCATCCAGAAAATTCACCAGCATTCTTAAACATGCTATTCATATTAGCAACTGGTTTACTCTCATCCACGTGATCACTATATTCATCACTTTGAGTTTTTCTTGTCTTTTGTTTAAATTCATGCATTTGATATAAAATTTTATATGCTTTTGAAAAAAATAAAAAATATTCTTTTTTTAAATCACTTTTATCGGGATGTAAATTTAATACTTTCTTTTTTGCTTCTTTCAAATCTTGTTGATCAAAATCGTGCGTTACTTGAAATAATTTTAATATATCATCCAAATTATAATTATCTATATTCAAGTCTATATCCATTTAACATAAATTTATATAATAATATTACAATTCAGACAAAATAGTTAAACATCTATCAAAAAACAAATCCAGCTCTTTATTATCGGTCCCTCGTACAGAATCTACTGGTATATAACTAACATTTCCTTTCTCGTAACATAATATAGTAGGTATACCTGATATCATTTTTTTTGATTTTAAAAATGCATATAAATCCATATGTTGATCAATGTCTATTTTAATACACGTAACATCGGTTGGCATTTCTTTAAATTTTTGTTCTACATAATCTTCAATTAATTTACAAGGATTACACCAATCGGCTCCAAATTTTAATATTATTAACCCGCTATTTTCTTTTAATAATTCAATAAAATTAGTACGATTCATTTATAATAATTAATAATACTTTTAAATATATTTATTAACACGAATAAATATATTTATTAACAGCTCCCACTGAGACTTGAACTCAGGACCTTTTGCTTACAAGGCAAACGCTCTACCACTGAGCTATAGGAGCACACGATTTATAATATATTCGCTATTTTGCGGTATATATTTTTTTAATATTTTTTTAATATTTTATAATTTGCAGACATATGTCTAATATTAATATTGTTTATATTTTAAATATTTTTACGAATTAAATATTACTTAATCTGACCATAAACACATTCGCTATATAATAAATAGAAGCAAATAAGAAACTTTTTACTAAATATCCTTGTAAATTTAATGATCCCATATCAGTATGTCCAAATGTAAAATATTTATGAAATAATTTAGTTGTAATTGGTAAATTAAAAATAAAGAATAATATTCCTATAAATATCGGTACTTGTAATTCTTTATATAATTCTTCTAAACTATCGCCATTGTTTTTTTCTTTTCTTCGTTTTTCTTGCAATTCTTCTATATCTACCAATTCTTCTATGTAATTTCCCGCTTTATTATTAGGTATATAGTCTGGCGATGCTTGACTATCTTGAAGTATTTGACTAGCATCCATAGGTATATCTCTAGAAGGCAATGATAAAGATCCCGTCTCTCTTGCGCGTTCTAAAAGGCTATTAATATTAGCGGCATTTTCGGTTTGATGCATTTGTGTTGGAATGGTTCCAGGTCCGGGTGCTTGATTCTCTGGTACAAATGGAATGGGTTGATAAGTTTGCATATCAGGCTGAGATTCCTTTTCATTCTGTGTCATATTAATATTATTACCAGAATTAGCATTAGGCAATTCATTAATACTTGTTGTATCCATTATTATCTATAAAGAAAGCTCTAAAGGCTTAATTACGCAATAGATATTATCTGCTTATTATTATTACAGGAAGATGATTTTAATGAGTATTTATAGCATTTATTATCATGTTTATATATTTTATCTTTTATCTCTTTTTCACCAATTGCTTTAAATACAATACATGTTTTATCTTTACATACTTCTCTAAACAGTGTTGCCAATCCTAATCCTAAAACAACAGATATAATATATTTACCTTCTTTTGAATTAATAAGTTGTTTAATCTTCATATATTATATCTAAATATAATTGTTTTATTCCTGTAAAGGAATTTGCTCAATATCGTCATCATCTTCTGGACATGCTACTTCTTCTTTATCATAAACAAAACAATTATTTGCTTTATCTTGTAAAATATATTTATTTATTGTTTCGGGGGACGGATAAATATGAATAATTTTAGGCTCAACTCCCATTATGTATACAAAAAACATCCCTATAGCAAAACTAAGTATGAACAATTTAATTGATATTAAGTTCAACATATATATATAATTATATGTTAAAATTATAAAAAATTAAGAATTTACTACTTTTCTAAATACATATTCTTGTTCATTTTCCCATTCAGGTAATCCTGTTATCGTATCATTATTTAATCGTTGTTTAGCACTTTGATAATTTTTAATTTTTGATAAAATATATAATTCTTTTTCTCGTTCTTTATCTGCTAATTCTTCAGCGGTCGGTTTACCTTTATATCTATAAATTAAAAATGTAAATAGTATGAAAATAAATATTATAAATAACCCTATGTTATAAATATGATTATAATAATTCATTCTTACACCATGGCATTTTTTTAATAATTCTTTTAAAAAATATTGCGTTCCATTTTCAACTAACATAGGTTTCTCATAGTTAAACATATATTATGTTAGTAAAAACAAAAAAATAATTATACTAAAATAATATATGGAAACTGGAATATTATCTATTGCACTTTTAGCATCGTGGTCGTTTATTTATATTATATGTAAATCACTATTTGATAGCAATGTCTATGAAATTAATAAACAAGGAGAAACACTATATGATGAAGAGGGTAATAAAAAAATTAAATATTCTAAATATATTGTTCAAACATTTATTTTTGGTGTATTTATTTGTTTACTATTTATTTTTCAAATAATGGCTAGCATATTTGGTTATAAAAATTATGCAATAACATATACAGGAAACAATGATATTGATATATCTTCTAAAGTTCCACAAATTATATTATATACGATTGTTCCATGGATTGTAATGTTTGGTAGTTTAGTAACATTATTAAAAATATTTCCAGGATGGAAACTACCATTTGCAAATACGTTTGGATATTTAATTGTTAAATTATTAGGAATTAAAAAATTAGCAACTGAATTAATTATATCATATGATGAAGTCGGAAATAGTTTAGAACCAGAAACGGATGATGACAATTTTAATAGAGCTATAAGAACAGTAAAGCCAATTATTCAAGATCCGTCAATGATACTAAATGAAATATCAAGTGATAATTTTGATAATTTTTGGAAAACAATGGAAGATGGTAAAATTTTAAAAACAGAAGAATACTATAAAATGACATATAATAAACCACGGGAAGAATCAAGAGGTACATTAGAAAAATTTATAAACATAAAAGAAAACATAGCAGAATATATATGGTATGTGCTAGCAGGCGCTTTTATTGCATCATATGTACAAAGATTAGTATCAGACATTGATCCACCGGTAACCGAAGATCAATTAAAACAAGAATATAATGATAAGGTAAATGAACCAGAACCTGATCCAGGCAAAACATATATATCTGAAGAATAATATTAATTATTTTCTTTCCAAATAGTTAAAGCATCCTTCATATTTATACCATTAATTCTGCTTATTGCTGTTAATTCGCATAAATGACTGTCGCGTATTAATTTTAATTCATGCACAGAATACCATATATCATATTTTATATAATCATTGTCTATTTCATTTCTATCAGGTATAAGTATGACACTACATGTATTATTTATTTTTACCTTTTTATCAATAATTTTTGAAATATTGAATACATTCTCGTCTATATTAAAAATATTTTTAACATAAGTTTCTTCTTTTATAAAATTCATTTGTATATTAAATATAATATGAAAATATATTTAATATATTATTTTTGGATAAGTAATATAGTATAATACACCTAAATATGAGAATACTCCTAGCAAATATGATAATAACCAGAATGGAATTATTGTTTTATTTCTATAACCATACCCAAACTGCTTAATACTACCATCCATATTAAACAAAAATGCAGGTTTTGTTGCCACAATTGTAATATATAGTATTAAAAATATGAATATAGATATATTATTTATATTTTTTCTAATAAATCCAGTTAACATTAATATATATGGTTTTTATTTTTTCAGGAATAAATAAATTAATATCCAATTAATATCCAATTATTTCTTGATCATTATCTTCGGTTATATGACCAATATAATTATCTTCAGTTTCTTGTTGATCCTTTTCTCTTTTCTGTTCATCCATATTTTTATCATATGTCACAAATCCTTTTTGCAATCCTACTCCCCATTCTCCTAATTTACTACTCTTAAATAATAATGAAATTTCTTTTTCTTCATCATTCATTTCTTTTTTAAAGCGTTTTGTTATTTTATCTTTTTCTTTTTCTTTATCGCGTAATACTTTCTTCATTATGTCCTCTTTATTTATATATGTATTTGTATAGGATTTATGAATTGTTTCTAAATATGCTAATAAGACTTTCTTAATAACCGAATTATCACTTTTGGTCAAATACAAATTTAATACATAAATAAACATAAAGTAAAATGTATCTTCTATTAATTTTGTATTAAATATTGTTTCTAATTTTTTAACATCATTTGTGTCGTAATACGGAACTTTCTTTAAAAATGTTACTATTTCTACTGTTTCTCGTTTAATTTCTAATAACATATCTTTTATTTCTTTATTATCAATGAATGGACTAATAGATGAATAATACATTTCTATATATTTTTTAATATCCAATATGTGCAATTTATTTAAATTCCAATGATTTGGAATTTTTTTATCCTTAAATGAAACATTATTAATAATCATACATGGAAACGTTATTCCAATTTCTTCTATTATATTAATTATATATTTCATATATTGATTCATATTATACTTATTCTTATCAAATTTTAATGATACATTTAATAATGTATGTAATTTATTATTATCATCTGATGATATCTTTAATCTTAATTTTTTTTCTAAGTTTGTATTATAAATATCTAAATAATCACTTAAATATTCTCTCATCTTCAATATATCCTTTTTTATTTCTTTTACGTCTTCTTTTTTAGTAAGTTTAATATTATAAACATCTATCAAATTATAAAAATCGGTTTTGAATTTAACTAGAGAGAATTCACTAGAATCAATCTCTCCATAAATTGTTTTAATATCTTTTAATTCATTTCTAAACAGTTCTATAGAATTATACTTATCGTCATGTAATGTATATTTTATTAATTTATTTTTATGTATACGGGTTATATCATCTATACTCTCTAGTTGACTAATTTTTCTTAAAATAGTATCTATTGTAACTTGTTCTAATGATTCAGATACAATCGGAGGATCATGTCGTGTATAAATATCTATAAACATTTGATGAGGTTTAATATATTTTTCAATTTTAATTACTACTTTATTGTTGGTTCTAATATAATTATGTATATTTTGTATATGTTTATTCTTATTTTCAAAATAATGAAATGCGTTAACTATCCCTCCATCCACACAGCATGCATTTTCTAAAAATGGTTCATCGTATACGTTTTTTAAAAGCGGATCTTCCTTTTTAACAATAGAATTGATATTAAATATTACATCATATGCGAGAGACATATTTTTTGATTTAATAATATTTAAGGTATCTACCATATTTATACTATTATCTTTAACATTATCTAATACAGCCTCTGTAACATTAACTTGCGATTTCATTTTAAAATCTAACAGTGGAGGATGAAACAATATATAATCTGATGTTTTTGCTACTAATGAATTATCTGTTTCTATTTTTTTTAAACTTAACCGTTTGCGATGAATAATGTCTTTTAATTCAGGAACCACTATTTTCTCTAATATTTTTCTTATATTATCCCTCAAATCAGACATTTTCATTTTTTTTGTATTATACGTCATTGATTTCTCGTTTTGTTTTACCAAACACGCAATAAATTCAACACTAGAATTATCATCATTTTTAAAAATTGGATATCCTATTAAAGATATGTTACAGTTAGGTATAGTTCTTTTCAAATTAATGTTTGGATATAACAACTGGAGAGATACTAAAAACATAGATAATGTTATTACAAATAATGTAAAATTAGATTTATTATCTGTCTTTTCCTTACCTGTCTTTTTATATTTATCACTAAAAGTTATTACTTTTAATAGAATAAATTGTTTTAATGAACCCATATTAATCTTTAATATTTTTTCTAATCTCTCTACCGTTGTTTTCACAAATACAATTTCTTCTGAATCACTTTTTACACTTTGTTCTATTGGTTCTTCTTCTTCTTCGTCTTCGTTTTTAATAATATCATTTAATATAAAATCTATTTCTTGATTTAATGTATCTACACCTATATCTTCACCATCGTCTATTATTACATCCTTGGTTACTACTTTAAATCCCATATCATCATATCCTTCGCTTTCGTCAAATTCTTTATCTTTAATCGGATATCCTGTAAACTTATCTCTTATAACGCCGTCTTCGTCTTTGCCTTGTTTATCACAAATTTGTTCAAGTATATCTCTATAATTTGTTTTATTTAGATACGCATTTGCCAAAATTATATAAAATGTTGGTAATAATTGTAAACCACTTTCTTTACAGTAATAATAATATTTATCTTCTTGTTCAATCGCACTGCGTGTGTATTTTTGTTGAAATAAAATTAATAATGCATATCTTTCTTTTATACTGGCTATACCAAAGATCTGATTTAATTTTTTACTATATGGTGATTTAACTTCTGGAAGTTCTTCAACATCTTTTGATATTTGTATATAAAAATTATTATATTTTTCTGATATTTTTTCTTTGTAATTATTTAACTTTCCTAGAAAATTTACATATTTTTGTTCAAATATAGATTCATCATCTATTATTTGATAAAATTTTTTATAATATTCAACCTCCATTTCTTTTAATATTTTTTCACTAATCAAATCAATCTTACTTTCTTTTGATATACATTGCGGATCTAATATACTTGAATCTGGATAACAATAAATGTCTGTATCACATGTATTTTGAATAATTGATTCCATTTTTTTACTTTTGTCAGCTGTTACTTTCTCGTCTAATATCCATTCTTCTTTATTTTTATCTGATTCTCCAGATACAGAGCTTGTACGTTTATAATATTCCAAATTATCATTAATATCGTCCTCCTCTACATAATTATATAAAATTGCATAATCATTTTCGTTTACACGTTTTTTACCTTCAATCATTGCTACTGCAACAAGTTTTGAGGTGCCTTCAGATAATCCATTAACATCTTGTAATTTTTCAACAAAATATTTATAAAACTCATCAGACGACATTGTCTTTTTTTCTCTTTCATATGCTTTAATTATATCGTATTGCGTATCATCCAATTTTTTATCATAATATATTGTTTTATTATTGTCATCTACCAAATCCTTTTTTTTATAATATTTTTTAGAAATTACAATAGGATTACATATTTCCTTTTCTTCATCTATATTTATATCTTGTTTTTCATATTTTTCTACAATATCTTTATAATCTGGATTTTTTAATGAAGATAATTGTTTTTTTAATATAAATTGTAAAAATCTAGAATTATCTAATCGGGTCATTCTATTTATTAATTCAAAATTTGTATAATTTGCTTTATCTTTATTTATTGAATATTTAATTAATACATCATTCATTATTTGGGTATCTATATTTGGTGTTAACAATAAAACTGGATTAATTTTTAAATCGTCATGAATATTTAATTTATTATAATAATTATATCCTCTTCGTCTTTTTTTAAAGTTTTCAAAATATATATCTATTCTGTCACTTATGGATAATTTTAATTTTTTATATTCTTCATACTCAATATCATCATATTCTATACCATAAGGTATTAATTCATTTATAATATATTGTATTGATAATCTATTATTATCATTTATAATATTATTGTATATATCCATTGTATCAGGTATAATAGTTTCCAAATATTTTTTAAAACTATCTGTTTTTTCATTTGTTTTATTCCATTTATAATGAGTTGTATTATTATAATTCCATTCAAATGTATCACCTGAATCTTCGTTTAATATTTTGGTATTATTTAAATATGTATTCAAAGAATAATTTAAAATATCATTTTTAGATTTATTATAAATATTTGTAGATTTAAACATTGATCTATTTAATTCTCCGAATTTTAAAGGTAATTCAACAAAAGAAGAAATATATAATTCATCATCTTCCGTTAATTTTAATATTTTACTATTATATTCATTTAACTTGTTTATATTTATATTTGCATATTTTAAACCATCAATATACCGTTGACTAAAATATTTTCGGGAATTTAAACCTTTTGATTTATAATTCGTATCTTCACTATATACTGTTGTTTCAAAATCGCCAAAGTTATCAACCAATGCTTCTATTTTACCGTTTGCATTTTTAATATATAAATTCTCTGTATCTATTGGAGATTTAAACGGAATTGTATAATTATCCATTTTTCTAATAAAATGTTTATATTTATTATCAGTTGATGAAGAGTTATAATTTTCATGTATTTGATATTCTTCATCTCGGGTACTTGATAAAGATAATTGCATAATATCCTCAGCATCTATTACGTCTTGATCTATATCATATAACTTCTTTGTTAGTTTTGTAACTGGCTTTATCCAAGAATAATTTTCACTGTTATACATGATTTTATCTACGAGTGGTTTGTTTGTTGTAATTTTTTTAACACTAATAGGATTATTATTTTCATCCATATTTGAAAAATCAGACCTTAATGTAATAAATCTTTCAATCATTTTATTGAACTTTTCTACTTGATAATTATTTCGCTTATCAAATGGTATTTTATTTATCATGTTTTCAACAAAATCATTTATTTGAATATCTAATCCATATTTTTTTTTATCTTCACTTAATCTTTCAAATTGTGTAATTTTTCCCAAGTTTTCACCAAGCTTAAATGATTCAACTTCTTTTAATTCTTCTTCTAATATATCTTCATGACTATCGCGGTCTAACGATAAAGATTCATATATTTCACCTTCTTCTAATTCTATTCCATGTTTTGCTGCATTTATTTTCATTCTTTCATCTTCATGTAGATCATCATCATCTAAATCAGTATCTTGTAATATTGTTTCTTGTTTTTCTAAAATATCTTCCTCCTTTTTTTCCATTGACGGAGGATCACGTATTTCTATTTTTTCAATATTATAATCTTCGGGCATACCTTGATATCCAAAATCAATATATAAATACTCCTGTTCTGGATAAGTTCTTAATTTTATCATATCTTCATCAATGTCCGCAATATTACCAACTATAACTCGTGGTAAATCTCCTCCAATATATATATTTATCCATTGATCTACTATTAAATTATTTTGTTTTACATAACCTATTTCGCTATTTCTATATAAAATATCTATTTTTATTATACTTTGATCATTCAAATATCCGCGTTCATCTAAAGTAATAAAATCAATTCCATTTTCGCCTAATAATTTTATCTTTTGCGTATCAATGTATTCTATTAAATATTCTTGTTCATGTATTTCACTATTCGTGGGTGCGTATATTTTAATAATATCTCCAAGTAATAATTTAGTTTTTTCAAAATCTATAGACATTACTCTATACATATACTAGATATTATTGCCATAAACGATTAATTATAAATAAAGAATTAAATATATTAAAAAATTGAATTAAATAAATAGATATAATTATACTATCAATACTATAATGTCCGAGGCTTCAAATCAAAATAATATGCTGTTTTCATCTAAAACTCTTGAATATAATTCATTTACTCAATTACATAAAATTCATAATTTAAATAAAAAACAATCAGGTAATTATACATTACTTGGATACAATAAAGAGTTTATTACCGATGATATTACTGATTATAGATCGTTAATATTTTATAATGATAAACTATTAGCATATGCTCCTCCTAAAAGCATTTCGTACGAATTATTTAAAACTTCTTATCCTGAACATGATGAAAATTTAGAAATTGAATTATTTGTAGAGGGGACAATGATTATGCTTTATCATAACTTGGATACAAATACATGGGAAACCAGCACGCGAGGTAATATTGGAGCGACTACTTCATTTTTCCAAAATAAATCTAAAAAGACGTTTAGAAATATGTTTGATGAAGCGTGTAATATGTCTTTCTTGGATATTAACACGTTAAACAAAGAATTGTGTTACATATTTGTAATGAATCATCCTGATAATAGAATTGTTACAAAATGTGATATTCCTGAATTACATCTAGTAAAAGTTTATAAAATTATTAATAATGAAGACAGTACATTTGATGTACAAGTCCTTACTAATTTGAATTCTATTAAATCAGAAATTCCTAAGACTTTGATTAAATACCCAGATCATTTTACAAATATAATAGATCTAAAAAATAATATTTTTAAACCTGAAAATAATAATAATTATGAAAAATTAACTAATGCTGTGAGAGGATTTAATTATAACGTAATGGGTATTATACTATATGATAAATCTCGCGATATTAGAACAAAAGTTAGAAATGAACGGTACGAATATGTAAGACATCTAAGAGGAAACCAACCTAAATTGGATTTTAGGTATTTAGAACTAAAGAAAAATAAAACCATTAATAAATATTTACAATATTATCCTGAACATAAAGAAAATTTTGACGAGTATTGGAATAAAACCAGAGATTTCACAAATGATCTATATAATAATTATGTAGAAACTCATATTACTAAAATTAAACAAATGTCAACCGTAACCAAGGAATTTAGACCTCATATTTATAATTTGCATCAATATTATTTACACGAGCTAAGACCCAATAAGTATACCCTTCAAAAAGCACATGTTATTTCATATGTAAATAACATGCCAGAAGCAATGCTTTTGTATGCATTGAATTATAAAAAAAATAATAAATTATCACTATCTCTTGAAATTCCGAACGTATTACATGAAGCATATGATACCCCACCGCCAGCGCCAAGATCAAATAGTCAGGACAGACCTGACATCTCGTCAGAGGTTAGCACTGATGTTTATTAAGTCAACAT
>Ga0115550_1001258_pt1 | contig 19262 bp, 17 predicted proteins | sample COGITO_mtgs_1005_FD_87177 | JGI IMG/M metagenome (GOLD analysis project Ga0115550, IMG submission 87177) | Pelagic marine microbial communities from North Sea - COGITO_mtgs_100511 | ecosystem: Environmental > Aquatic > Marine > Epipelagic | place: Germany:Helgoland, sampling site Kabeltonne... | reverse complement strand
CAGATTGCTGCAGCAATTGGGTCGCCGTCTTGGGGCCTATGCCGGGCACCCCCTTGATATTGGATCCGCTGATGCCGGTCAGGGCCCAGAAATCCACCAGCTGGGCCGGGTCCACGCCATATTGTTGCTCGACAAAGGCGGCATCCAACCAGCGTTTGTTGAAATAGTCCCTGATCTGGATCTGCGGGCAGATGAGCTGACAGAACCCCTTGTCGGTAGAGATGATGGTGGCCCTTGCCCCGTGCTGGGCGATGCCGCTGGCCAGGGTGGCGATGAGATCGTCCGCCTCATCGGTCTGGGAGAGCAAAGCGTCTACGCCACACTCCCAGAAGGCATCCTGCAGCGTGTTCAGGCCTTCACGCAGCTCCACCGGCATGGGGGTTCGCCCCTCCTTGTAGGCCGGGTAGACCTCTTTGCGCCAGCTGTGTATCTCGCCGTCGAATACCGCTATGACGTGGGTCGGCTCGCTGCCCGTCAGCAGCTTGCGGCAGGTATTGATGAGATTGGCACGGGTGGCGATGAGCGCCTGGGCCGGGGTCAGCGCCTGCTGGGCTTGCACCGCGTGCAGACGGCGGATGAGGTTGAGGGCATCGATGATAAGCAGGTGTGGCATGGGGGACTCTTGGCAGTCAGGACGCGCCATTGTAACAACTGGCAGCCTTGATGACAGTGTTCAGGTGGTGCCAGAGCGTCAGATGCTCATACAGATGGTAAAAAGAAGGGGCGCTGCTGCGCCCCTTCCGCCATGTTGTCGCTGGTCACCGGCGACTAACAGCCTTTAACGAACTATCTCGTAACAGGGGACGTATTGGGTGCCAGGCAGCTTCATGCGCTGTTGTTTGACGAAGCTCTCCAGCAGCTTGTCCATCAGGTGCATCAGCTCCTTGTCGCCGTGCAGCTTGAAGGGGCCCTTCTTCTCGATGGCGCGGATGCCCCCTTCCTTCACGTTACCGGCGACGATGCCGGAAAAGGCGCGGCGCAGGTTGGCTGCCAGCAATTGGGGCGGCTGGTTGCGATGCAGATCCAGGCTGGCCATGCTGGCGTGATCCGGCTCGAACGGCAGCTGGAACTCGGGCTCGATCTTGAGGGACCAGTTGAAGGAGTAGGCATCGCCGACCGATTTGCGATATTCGCGAATTTTCGGCATCGCTTCCTTCATCACCCGGGCCACTTCCGGCGCATCGCCAACGATGATCCGGTAGAGGCTGGTAGCGGGTTCGCCCAGTGTAGCCTTGACGAAGTCATCGATGGCGCGGAAGTAATCGGCGCTCTCTTTCGGACCGGTCAGGATAATCGGCATGGGTTGGCGCTCGTTGGCCGGATGCATCATGATGCCGAGCAGATAGAGCAGCTCTTCGGCCGTGCCGACCCCGCCCGGGAATATGATGATGCCGTGGCCCAGACGCACGAAAGCTTCCAGCCGTTTCTCGATATCCGGCAGTATCACCAGCTCGTTGACGATGGGGTTGGGCGGCTCGGCGGCAATGATCGAAGGTTCGGTCAGACCTATGTAGCGGCCATTGCGTACCCGCTGCTTGGCGTGACCGACGGCGCCCCCCTTCATGGGCCCTTCCATGGCACCCGGACCGCAACCGGTGCAGATGTTGAGCTCGCGCAATCCCAGCTCGCTGCCGACCTCGCGGGTGTACTGGTATTCAATGGGGTTGATGGAGTGGCCGCCCCAGCAGACCACCAGATTGGGATCCGCCCCCGGCAGGATCGCCTTGGCGTTGCGCAGTATGGCGAACACCACGTTGGTGATATGGGTGGAGCTGGTCAGGTTGACCAGTCGGTTCGACTCCAGCTGGGTCGACACATAGAGGATGTCGCGCAGCACGGAGAAGAGGTGCTCCTGAATGCCACGGATGATCTCGCCATCCACAAAGGCATGCTCGGGGGCATTGAACAGTTCGAGCTTGACCCCGCGCTCGCGCCGGATCACATGGATATCAAAGGATTTGAAACGCTCCAGTATCTCTTTGGAGCTGTCGGTATGGCTACCTGAGTTGAGCACCGCCAGCGAGCAGTTGCGAAACAGTTGATAGATATCGCTGGAAGCAGTCTGTTTGAGGCGATCCACCTCGAGTTGTGACAGCAAGTCCATGCTGCCCACAGGATTGATGTGCGTAATCATAAGTTCCCCTTTCACTCGCTTGTTATCGTTGTGCTTTTCCCTGGGGAGAAAACAGGATGCCATGTGGCATCCCTTGAATTTGATAGTAGATGTAAGCGGTAGGGCAGGGGAATAGGGGAGAAGTGCGTTTGCTGCTTTTTTAGCCGCAGCTCAGCCTGGATTCAGGCAAGATTGACCTGATCCCGACCCGAGTGCTTGGAGCTGTAGAGCGCCTTGTCGGCTCGCTCGAACGCATCCGTGGTGTGATCCCCTTCCCGAAACAGGGTGGCACCGATGGAGATGGTGATCTCGACCCTGGCATCCCGAAAGCGGAACGGAATGCTCTTGATGGTCTGGCGCAGGGTCTCCAGCGGCTTTTGGTATTTGTCCGGGTTGATGTTCGGCAGCAGCACCACGAACTCCTCACCGCCAAAGCGGGCGATGAAGTCGGTATCGCGCAGGGCGCCCTGCAATGCCTTGGCCACCACCTTCAACGCCTTGTCACCGGCCATGTGGCCATAGTTGTCATTGATGTTCTTGAAGTGATCAATGTCTATGATGGCTAGACAGAGCGGGGTGTTGTAGCGCAGCCAGCGCTTGTATTCGAGTTCGAGCCGCTCGTCCAGCGCCGCCCGGTTATGCACCTGGGTCAGGCTGTCGAGGAACAATTTGTGTTTCTGGATGGTGAGCCGCTTCTTGTACTCGGCGGTCTCCTCCTTCATCAGCCGCAGCTTGGCCTCCATGGTGGATAGGCGGGTGAGCAGGTGGCGCTCACGGGCCGCCATGGCCTCCCTGTCCTGCAGCAGCATGTTGATGGCACCCATATGGCCCGAGATGGCACCCTTGAGCTCGTCGAAGGTGTCGTGGCTGGCCAGGGTATGGTCGAGGGCCCGCAGCTCCTTGTCGATGGCCTGACGGGTATCCTGAGTGGCGCTTTGCAGGGCGCGCCCTTCGTCGAGGGATTCGGTGAAGCTGAAATGCACCGCAGAGAGGCTCTCGTTGAGGGTGCTCAGGAAAGCCTGGGAGGATTTTCGCTCCTCGCGGGTGCCCTCAATGATGAGCTCTATCACCTGCAGGCAGATCTCCGCCAGCAGCGGTGGCGTGATGCCATTGAGCAACTGGCGGCGGATATCCGCTAGGCTCTCGCCAACGGCGCCGGCAAAATCCAGCTCTGTGATGAGCCGTTGCAACTCGTCGGCGATATGGGCGTGAGCCTTGGCGTCAAACGGGATCGCAGGCTCAGGGGACGAGAGCTCTGTGATGGCCATGGCCTGCACGCTGGCGGTGGGAGCCGGGGTTAGCAGGGGCTGGGTCGGCAGCAGCTGGATCTTGATGGCCTGCTGGTAAAACTCCAGCAGGCGGATCACTTTCTTTTGATGGTCGCCGATGCCATAGCCATCCGGGCTTGCCAGAAACTCCTTGAGGGACTTGCGGGTATCCTCCGGGAAGCCCTTGATGGATTTGAGCTGTTTGGTGCCAAGGTCGATGGCAGCCTTGGTCAGGCTGATGGATTCTTCAAGCGCATTGCCATGTTGCTGCAACAGCTTTTCGATGACGGCGAGGTCGGCATCCAACGAGGAGAGCGGCGGATTGCCGTCGAGTTTTTGCTTGAGCTTGGCGAGCTTGTTGTCCAGCTCCCTGTCATGGCCACGACAGGCTTGCATCAATTTACCGATGAACTGGATGCTGCGGGCTCGCTCTGCATCGGAAAAAGTGACTATGCCGTCTAGCTCCAGCTGCTTTTGCTGAAGGGATTCCCTGAGTCTGGCCAATTGTCCTGCTACGGCAGCGATATCATTCATTATTCAGGTCGCCCTGTTGTCATTATCGTTTTTGTGTTGGATAGCAACGGCGGTCGAACCCAGTTCCAGACCCAGTTGATTATCTATAGGGTTATTGGTTATCCGGTGCTTTCGTCCGTGAAAGTCGAAGCCAATTAACCCATTGCTTTTCATGAGAAGAATTTACTTTTACCAGTCCCTTGTCAATTGCCATCAAGCAGCATTGCCACACATCCCCATTAAAAAATGCGGCCTGTTGGCAATCGATGGCGGCAAGTTCCAGCCAGACGCTTTGCTGATATTTTTCGCTGAGCTGAATGGCTCCGGCCAGTGCCAGATAGCAGAGGTCGAACAGGCCGTGGTGATCGAGGGCGGTCGCCGCCTTGGGCAGGAAGGGGTGGCTGACGATGCCGAGGCTGATATGGCGATCCAGCGAGTGCTGGCAGGGGAAAGCGGCAAAGGCCGCGAGCAGATCCTGAGCCAGCTTGTGCAGATCCTCCACGTGGCGCTGGGGCACCACGTAGAGCAGATGGCCTTCGCGCAAATCATAGATGCGGCCATCCTGCGGTGTCAGCTCCTTGATATAGGCGCCGAAAGCCTGCTCTATCTCTCGGCTCACCTGATAGCCGTGCTGCTCCAGGCTGTTCACCAGGAAGGGCACCCGAAACAGCAGGTAATGCAACTTGTCGTCAAATTCGCTGGTGGGCCGTTCGCTCAGATACCAGCGTTCTGATTTTTGCTGGCGTCTTGCCATCTCCCGCGGCCAGCGGCTCATCAGCCGCTGCCAGTTGGCAAGGCCGGTGCGTGGCTCGATCAGTATGGCCTCACCCAGTTGTTTGCCCTGCAGGCGTGCGACCCTGAGCTTGAGCCAGAGAGTGAAGAACAGATAGATGAACAGGGTCAGCAGCAGGCCCGTGATCACGCTCGACCAGAGGTAGCGATCCTGCTGATGCTGGCTGATATCCAGTTGTTGTTCCAGCTCCTTGATCTGCTGTTCCCGCTCCACCTGGACATAGTTGTCGCGGATCGCCTCCTGCTCCAGATCGACCTGCTGCTGGCGTACCTGCTCGCTGCGCTGGTGGAAATTCTTGTAGCTGTCCAGCGCCTGCTTGAGGTAGCCCTTCTGCTCGTAGGCCACCGAGAGCAGACGGAAGATCTCGAACTGGCGCTGGGCGTCGCCAATCTGGTTGGCCAGCGCCAGCGCATTTTCCAGCTGAAGGATGGCGATGCCCGCCTCCTTCTGCTTGAGGTGCAGCTCACCCAGCAACAGCAGGGTGTCGATCAGCGGCTCCTTGTCGTCCCCCAGTTCGTGGGATTGACGGGCCGCCGTGAGGTAGTTGCGGGCCAGAGTCAGATTGCCGGTCTGCAGATAGGTTTTGCCTATCTCGTACTTGAGATTGGCGATGCGGGTGCGGTTATTGCCCTCGTCCAGCAGATCCAGCGCATTGAAGAAGTAGACCAGCGCCATGTTCATCTCGCCCTGATCCCGGTTGAGGCGGGCCAGCACGATCAGCGCATCGCTGAGCAGGGAGGGATTGCCGAGGGCGTGGAAGTAGTTGGCGGCCTCATTGGCATATTGCAGTGCCTTCTGTGGTTCCTGTTCCGCCTGATAGAGGTTCACTATCTGGTTCGACAGCAGGCCGAGGAAGAGGGGATCCTGCAGTCCTCTCGCCTGTTGCTGGGCATCTATGTAGTCACCAAGAGAGAGCTGGGGCTGCTGGAGGGCATGGTAGAGATCGCCGCTCACAGCGCTGACCCAGGCGCTGGCCAGCGGGTTCTTGGCCTGATCTGCCCAGCGCCGTGCCTCTGCCAGCTGGCGTTTGGCCTCGTCAAACTGGTGCGCCTCTATGCTGGCGTTGGTGCGCAGCAAGCGGCTGTATACCTGCAACTGACTCTCTTTGAGGCTGGGGGTGCTGAGCAGGGTCTCGAGTTGGCCGAGCAGAGTGGCGCTGGCGCCATGGGAGTGCTCCTGCAGATTCTGGCTGCGGATCTTGAGATAGAGGCCGTGGGCCTGCAACTCCAGCTGCTGCTCCTTGGTGGCCATGGCAATGCCTTGATCAAGCGCCTTCTGGGCCGCCTGGAACTGGCCCAGTTGCAGCAGGCACTCCCCCTTGAGCAGGTGGGCGCCTGTGGCCTGGGCTGCCGTGCCATAGCTCAGCAATGGCTCGCGATAGCCATACTCCTGGCGATTGCTGATGATTTGCTTGGGATTATTGGCTGTGCGTGTCAGGAAGGCAGAGGTGATCTGGACACATCTGGCAGGATCGGTCAGTACCAGGGTTTGGGCCTGCTGCAGATCGATAGACAATTGCTCCTTGGCCAGATCCAGATCAGGAGCCGACAGGGAGGACATCATCATTGCCAGAAAAAACAGTTGATTCATTGGATTAAGGACAGCACAGGGGTGTGGGCATGTTATCCAAGCCCCCCCCTGCACGTCCAGAGTTTACTGACAGATACGATATCCAGGGGCCTTCTCTGTCAGCCAGGACCCCAACTTTACTGCCGGATCAGCCGCAGGTTGGCGGGGGGAAGCTCCCAGTCGCTGCGAAACGGGTTGATATCCAGCCCGCCGCGGCGAGTGTAGCGGGCATACACTGTCAGCTGGCTCGGGCGGCAGAGGTGCTTGAGATCGGTAAAGATGCGCTCGATGCACTGTTCATGAAATTCGTTGTGCTGGCGAAACGAGATGAGGTAGCGCAGCAGTTTTTCCCGATCCAGCCGTGGGCCGCGATAGTGGATCACCACTGAACCCCAGTCGGGCTGGCTGGTGACCAGGCAGTTGGATTTGAGCAGGTGACTGTGCAGCGTCTCTTCCACCTCCTCGTTGCCCGCAGCCCCTTGCAGCAGATTGGCATCGAATTCATAGCAATCAACCTCTATATCCTGCTCATCAATGCACTCACCCGGCAAGGCGGCAATGTGGTGCGGAGCCTGTGCCAAGGGGAACAGCGTCACGCTCACTTCGCTGCAGGCGCAGGCACTCAGATCCTTGACCAGCATGGCTTGTACCGTTTCCAGCGAGTCGCAACGGGTCTGGTTGAAGGAGTTGAGATAGAGCTTGAACGACTTGGATTCGATGAGGTTGGCGCTCACTGCGGGCACGGACACCTCACCCACAGCCACCATGGGTTTACCCCTGGCATTGAGCCAGGAGAGCTCGTACAGAGTCCAGATGTCGCAACCCTGGAAAGGCAACTCGCCGGTCAAGCCGAGGTCGTCGCGATTGAGGCTGCGCGGCACAGGTTGCAGCAGGGCAGGGCTGTACTGACTGATGTAGGCAGATTGCTGACCCAGGCTCAGCCCTTGCAAGGCGCTGGCACCGGCGTATTTCTCTTGTTTGCTCATTGTGTTTATGGATCCGGATGTTGAATGGGCCATTGCGCTGCAGCGTCAGGGGCGCTTGCCCCTACTGGATATTGCAGGGGAGCGCCACCGGATGGTGACGTCTCATGCTTCACCTTGTCTGCTCGTGGGTTTGATGGTGCAATAGCGGACTTTGGCAGCAATTGTGGGGAATTTCGATGTCGGATCAAGTCTTGTCTGCCCTGGAACACTTTTTTTTGCGCTGGCAGCGTGATGGTGAGGCAAGGCGGGGATTGCCCCTGTGTGAGTGGGAAGCTGACTGGCGCTCCCCTTGCGAGCTGGATGAGCCCAGAGAGGGGCGGGTCGCCTGGCGCCCTCACCAGCGCCAGCAAGTGGCCGATTTTGCGGCCATGGCCAATGCGCTGGAGCTGGTGCTGCATCCCGCGGCCCAGGTGCTGTTTGGTCACTGGTTCAGTCGCCCCATCCCTTGCTCCTACAAGGGGCTGCGCCTTGAGCTCATCTTGCCGTGGAACGAGGCGGATCTGGACCTGCTCAGGGAAAACCTCATCGGTCATCTGCTGATGCTGCGCAAGTTAAAGCGCACACCATCGCTGTTCATTGCCACCACCCGCAACGAGATGACCTTGGTGTCGCTGGACAACGAGAGCGGTCAGGTATGGCTGGAGTGGCTCGATTCCGGTCGCCGTCTCACCTTGGCCCCCTCGCTGCCAGCTTTCCTCGAGCGGCTGGAAACCCTGCCCCATTGATCCTGTCCCTGTGAGACGAGAAGGGCCTTGCCTTCTGCTATCTGGACACAAGATAGTGCCATCTCAAGGGAGGAGGCTTAATCCTTGAAGTCCCAGGAGAGGTTGGAGATCAGCCGGCAGGGATCGCACCTGAAGTCGAAGATATCGTGCAGCGGCGCTGTCAGTGCCCACTCACCGCCGCAGCCCGGACAGGGGCGGTTTCTCTCTTCGGCTACGCTCAGCCCGCCGACCCGGTAGAGGTAGTAGTAAGTGGGAATGCCGCTCAGGGCCTCCAGCCGCTTGACCAGATCGCTGCCGCGCCGATGGAGGCGGCTGCCCACTTCGCCTATCTCGTGCAGTGCCGCGTGTTCGGCGATGGAGCCGTTCATCTGCAGCTGATCGCACGCCTCCCAATCCTCCTGCCACTTGATAATTTGCTTGTGATCGCCGTTGGCGACGGCAGGCAACCGGTAGAGCGGTATGGGAGCGAAGTGATCACCGCAGCGCAGCGGCGAGCAGGTGTGCAGGAAACTGGTGTAGAGCAGCATCCAGCTCGGCCGCTCGTCGGTGTGGCCGCAAGGGTCTGTGCTGTCGGAGAGCAAATCCATCCCTTGCAGCTGGAGCTTGGGTGCGAGCAGACCCGCCTGATTGAGCTGCTGTTCAGCCAGCTTGACCTGTTCGCTCTGGTTGTCCGGATGCAGGCTGTCCTGTTCGGGGCAGACCACCCGGCTGATGAACTGCCCTTCATGCATGCTGGTGGGAAACTCCCGTCCCAGGATCTGGCCCTGATAGCGCAGCATGTCCAGGTAGTTGACGATGGCCCGTTCGGCCTCACCGAGGGAGGTATCGCGATAGCACTCAAAGCAGAGTTCGAGAATATACATGGGGGCTCAGTCTGGTTGGCGTTGGAGCAGCAGGGTGGTCAGGCGATCGACTTTCTGCTCGAGTCGGTTGAGCTGCTCGCTCAACTGTTGCAGGTTGACGGCATCGGCCTGCGTGCCGGCATCGGCAGCGGCTGGCGTGCTCGCCGGAGCCGGTTCTGTGGGTTGGGGCTGCTGCTTCCACTGGCTCAGCACCTTGAGCAGTTCGGCCATGGGAACGGGCTGACTGAGGCGGGCCTTGACCATGGCAGTGGAGGGGGTGATCCCCTTGGCGGCCAGTTCGTTGGCGATGCGGATGATCTCTTGGGCGGACATGGGGGCTCCTGCGCAGTAGGGCTGTGATACGGGCTTGACGGGGCACAGAGCTTAACCAAACCGCTCTCCTCTGGAAAGCGGGTGGTAAAAGAAGGGATCAGTCGGTCTGGCGCAGCAGCACATCCAGCTGGTCTATGGTTTCCGACCAGTCCGAGTCATTCCAGAGGGCATCGCGCAGGAAGCCAGCCTGGGATGGGGTCCAGAAGCTGGCTTCGGGCAGCAGGGTCTGATTGTCCAGTTTGTGTTCGTGGATGAAGCGGTGCAGGCTCAGCTCGTCATTGGGCAGGCCCAGCTGGGCGAACAGGGCAGGCAGGTCGTGGGTCAACAATTCCATCTTGATCTCTCCCAGGGGACATCCCTGAACATTATAGGTTGTGATCCGCCGCGTCTTGTTTACTGGGATGGCATGCGTCCGGGGGGATAGGGCCGCTCTGGCCTCGTATCTGGCTACCGGGGGCCTTATTGGGCGGGGATGCGATGGGGCGGCAGGTCGACGCCGACTATATGCAGTCCCTGCATGCGCAACTGTCCCTGATAATGGCTCTCGCCATCGCTGGAAAATTCAAACTCGTAATAGGTCAAGAGTCGCAGCGGCCTGTGTGCCAGCTCGCGGTGGCTGCGTGCCAGAGACAGCAGTTGCAGATCGTGATGCTGGCAGTAGCGGCGCATGTATTGCCAGGCGAGCTCCGCTTGGCGGCGCTGATGCCAGAAGGCGCCCCCGACGAGGATAAGCAGCAAGATACCGAGCATTTCACCCATCAAGGGCTCCTTGTGTGATCTGGAGTTGTCTTTGCCAGGCGGCAGCCCACCTGGCCGTTATTCCATTAACCGTTACGCCGAGGCAAACAGACGTCCGATAGCCTGACCGAGTGCATTGCTGCGCTCAGGATCACGCAATCTTGCCAGCATATCATTGCGCAGGGCCGGCAGGGTCACCAGTTCGGCAAACACCTGATTGAAGAACTGGGTCGGCTGCAGCGCCAACTGTTCCAGGAACAGGCTGAGCAGGCTTGGCTCTTTGAGGTCGGGCCAGAGGCGCCCTGCGATGGCGAGCAACAAGGCCGGGCTTGGCTGGGTTTGCAGCAGGGTCAGCAGCTTGTTGGTGCGCATCGCATTGCCGTTGCAGGAAGCCAGCGCCCGACACAGGTAGGCCAGGGTTTCGGCATTGGGCTCGGCAGTTTCCTGTTCCTTGCCGATCCGCTCGAACAGGGCACCTTGCACGGCCGGCGGCAGCGGGACATTTTCCAGGCTCTGACACAGGGCGTAGAGCGGGGCTTGGGGCAGCTTCGGCAGGGCCTTGCACACCAGCGCCAGATTGCGTTCGTCCTGCAGCCGCTCCGCCATGTCGGCAAAACCTTGCAGTCCCAACGCCTGCCAGCCCTCGTCACCCGGCGCAGCCAGATAGTGGCACAGGCCCTCATAGTAGGCGGAAGGGGCCTGTTCCAGCTGGCGAGCCAGCTTGGCATGCAGGCTGGCCATCTTGGCTTCGGCAGGACGGAAAGTATAGGGATTGTCGGCCAGTCGCTGGGCCTTCTCTTCATTCAGATCGCCGGTCAGCTTGTAGCCGAGGGTCTCGACCACCTGATCCATAAAGAGTTTGGGGCCGCTGCCGATGAGCAGGCCACGCTCATCGAGTGCAAACTTGAGGAACCAGAGATAGTGTCGGGATTCTGCCGGCTGGAAGAAATGAACGCCGAGCCAGGCGTGCTGCTGCAGTGGCCAGGGATAGGGCTCTTGTTGCTGCTCTATGCGTTCGAAGGCGTCGCTTGCCAGCGGCCGCACCTGGCGACCCATGTCAAACAGTTGAAACTGGGTATCGGCCTGGGTCAGAAACTCGGTCAGCGTATTGATGGTAGACATGATGTGATCCGGCTAAGAGTGATGCGGGCCGATTATAAAGCGGTTGTATCAGATAGCCAGTGGGGGCACCAAGGCCACCCTGTTACGAGCTGAAAAAGACGCATCAGGGGCGCTGCGGGTCAATTTGTATCAAGCGGTTGTATCAGATAGCCAGTGGGGCACCAAGGCCATCCTGTTACGAGCTGAAAAAGACGCATCAGGGGTGCAGCGGGTCAATCTGTATAAAGCGGTTGTATCAGATAGCCAGTGGGGGCTCCAAGGCCACCCTGTTACGAGCTGAAAAAGATACGTCAGGGGGGCAGCGGGTCAATCTGTATCAAGCGGTTGTATCAGATAGCCAGTGGGGCACCAAGGCCATCCTGTCACGAGCTGAAAAAGACGCATCAGGGCGTTGCGGGTCAATCTGTATAAAGCTGTTGCATCAGATAGCCAGTGGGGGATGCTGAGTCTTGCTTGCCAATGGAACATGGCAGAGGGGGAGGGGGACGGTGTATAGTAGCGCCCTTTTTTGAGGAACCCGGCCAGCCGTTATCTGCCATGCAGATGAGCGTCAGGCCGGTATCGCAGTAAGAGGAAGAGAACGAGATGAATCAATATCTGCTGGTAGCCGGCCTGCTGGGTGAACTCACTGCCGAGTTGCAGCGCCTGGGGCGCTGGCAAGACGAGCATCCTGGCAAAGAGGCTCTGGCGAGCGAGCTGCCGTTCTGTGTCGATACCCTGAGCTTTGATCAGTGGCTGCAATTCGTGCTGATCCCGCGCATGGAGCAGCTTGTTATGCTGCAAGCCCCCTTGCCTACTAGCGTCTCCCTCTATCCCATGGCGAGTGAGGTCTACAAGAACGAGCTGGCCGAGATGGCGAGCCTGTTGCGTCTCATCGGTCGCTTCGATCTGCTGCTGACCGGTAAAGTGGTGGAAAAATGAGTCTGACCTTGCGCTTTCAGAGAGAGACGCAGCCGGATGACGACGTGGTGATGCAATGAAACTGACTCTGCTCTATCAGGATGATTGGTTGGTAGCGGTCAACAAACCCTCCGGTCTGCTGGTGCACCGCAGCTGGCTCGACAAGGCCGAGACCCGGTTCGCCATGCAGATGACCCGGGATCTGATCGGGGGGCGCCATGTCTACCCCGTGCATCGTCTCGACCGCCCAACCTCGGGCGTGCTGCTGTTTGCTCTGGATCCTGCCGTCGCCCGTATCCTGACAGAGGCCTTTGCCGCCCGGCAGGTACACAAGGAGTATCTGGCGCTGGTGCGGGGCTGGGCCCCGGAGCAGGGGGTGATCGACTACCCCCTCAAGGAGCAGCTGGACAAGATCGCCGATGCCATGAGCAATCCTGATCGCCCGGCCCAGGAGGCGGTAACGGCATTTCGTTGCCTGCATCAGGTCGAACTGCCTCATGCGGTTTCCAAGAAGCACCCCACCAGTCGCTATAGTCTGGTCAAGTTGTTCCCGAAAACCGGTCGCAAGCATCAGTTGCGCCGCCATATGGAACATCTTTTCCACCCAATAGTGGGCGATACCACTCATGGTGATGGTCGCCACAATCGCTTCTTTCGTGAACACTTCGGCTGCGAACGCCTGCTGCTGGTAGCTCGTACTCTCAGCTTCGAGCACCCGATCCTCAAGGTCCCGATGCGGATCCAGGCGCCGCTGGGCCTTGATCTATTGCAGCTGTTCGCCGAGCTGGGCTGGCCTGGCAGTGAAAGTGACTACTGATCATCCCCTCTATTGCCTCATCCTGACAGGGTGTTGCCTTTGACGGCGCTGTGGCATGCTGTGAAGCCATACTCGTCAAAGGAATCCGTTATGGCTCAGATAGATCTTGTAGTGGGAACCGTCTATGGCTCAGCCATGCTGGTGGCCGAGACGCTGGCTGAACATCTGCAGCAAGTCGGACATGTATGTCAGATTTTCGATGAGGCCGTGCTGGAAGACATAGATGCCTCCCGCTTCCTGCTGCTGATCACCGCCACCACGGGGCAGGGCGATATTCCGCCCAACCTGCAACCCTTGGCCGCCGCTCTGGCGGATCGGGCTCCCTATATGAAAGGCTGGCGTTATGCCCTTATCGCTATGGGGGACAGCAGCTACGAACACTTTTGCGGTGCCGGTCGTCAGCTCGACGGCTTGTTGCAGGAGCTGGGAGCGAGTGCACTATTACCCCGCCTCGAGATAGATGCCGCCGTCGATGATGAACCGGAAAAGGTGGCATTGGCCTGGCTCACCGGCTGGGAAAATAAACTCTAGGGCCATTCCCTCGTCATTTTTTATTCATCCCCGATGGGTTCGTCCGAGGGGATGTTTATTTCTGCGTTTCAGGCCTGCCAGTTGAGTCTATTTCCCACTATTCCTCCGATTATTTTCCTGTCCCCCAATCATGTATTTGAGCATTTATTCCAGTCCTGACCGACATGCAGGAAAATTAAAAGTTCCGCATTGAAAGCGATTTCAGTCATGTTTTTGTCATTGAATTGACATTTTTCATCTTAATGCTCGAAGCGAATTAATTGTTGATAGCGTTTTCAATATTTTCTTTGAGCGATTTTTTATGTTTTAAGGGTGATTTATTGCTAATTACTGGTCTTTAATCTTCGTTGAACCCCCTTGGTGGTGGTGGTGGGCGATTTGTCGCCATTTTGTGAATCAGCTCATGTTTGTCTCGAAATTGGCTACCTATAATCCATCCCGGTTATCACCGAAACGTTTTTCTAGGTGATAAGAACTTGAATATCAGGATCACACTCCTCTCAGCGGGAATAAGGAAAATGAAAATGAAAGCAAAGTGGCTCCCGATCGCTGCAGCAGTAACCGCAGCCCTGGCTTCCCAAGCCGCCTTCGCCGTTGATTTCCACGGCTACTTCCGTTCAGGTATCGGTATTTCTGAAGATGGAAGCATGCAGACCGGTTTGTCAGATAATGCTAAGCAGAAAGTAGGTCGTTTGGGTAATGAGTCTGATACCTATGGTGAAATCCAGTTGGGTTCCGAGGTTTTCAACAAGGATGGCAAAACCTTCTATGTAGACTCCATGGTGGCGATGACATCCAATGGCTCTAACGACTGGGAGTCTACAGAATCTCGTTTCCAATGCACTTCTGCTAATGGCACATTGAACAAATGTGAAAATAAAGAAGATGCTACTTTTGCTCTGCGTCAGTTCAACGTTCAAGCCAAAGGCCTACTTGGTTTCGCACCGGAAGCAACCCTTTGGGCCGGTAAGCGTTATTACCAACGTCACGATGTTCATATTTCTGACTTCTATTACTGGAACATCTCCGGTGCCGGTGCCGGTATCGAAGGTATAGAAGCTGGGCCTGGTAAGGTTTCCTTTGCGTGGGTTCGTAACGACCGCAGTGGTACTAATGATGGTTGGACATACAATGATGAGATGAACGTCAACACACTGGATCTGCGTTATGCTGGTATTCCACTGTGGCAAGACGGTTCACTGGAAGTCGGCGTAGATTATGCTATTGCGAATCCATCCGATGCCCAAAAAGATTCTGCTAATGCACAGTATAAAAATGCTAAAGATGGTGTCATGCTCACCGCCGAGCTGACTCAAGGCATTTTGGGTGGTTTCAACAAGACCGTGCTGCAGTATGGTACTGAAGGTTACTCCAAGACGTTTGCTTTCTGGGGTGATGGTTCCTGGTACGGCGCTGAAGCCAAGGATGGGGCAGACGGTTTCCGTATCATCAACCATGGCGTTATCCCGATGGGGAACTCTTGGGAAATGGGCCACCAGCTGGTCTATGGGGTAGGTAACGACATGTGGGTTGGCAACGACAAGTGGGAAACCATGTCTGTTGTAGCTCGCCCGATGTACAAGTGGGATGATTTCAACAAGACCATCTTCGAAGGTGGCTACTTCAAGGACAAGAACAAGTCCACCAACGGTACTTCTGAAGAAGATGCAGGTTACAAGCTGACTCTGGCACAGGCTTGGTCTGCCGGTTCCAGCTTCTGGGCACGTCCTGAAATTCGTGTATTTGCTTCCTATCTTGCTCAAGACAAGAAAGAGATGAAAGGTAATGCATTCAATAACGGTACTGCCGACGATACTTGGAACTTCGGTGTTCAAGCGGAAGCTTGGTGGTAAGCACTTCTTTCAGTTAAGTTAGTCACTGCCCCCGTATGGGGGCAGTTTTGTTTCGCCGGGTAACGGCAACCGGGTTATGGAGATAAGAAGAATGAAACTGGTAAAGATGTCTATCGCAGCCGTGGTTACTGCGCTGTTGGCCGGTTGTTCCGGTAGCATGGTGGTCCCCATGCAGGATCACGCATCCATTCTGAGCAATGCCGAACAGGCCAAGCAGGCGCTTTCACTGGCGACCAGCTGCTGCAATGCTTTCAACGACTTCAACTATGTGACCTTGCCGGAAGGCGATACCCTGCTGGCCCTCGACGGCAAGCAACCCAGTTTTCAGTTTGACGAGGGGATGAGCTACTTTGCGGCTTATCGCCTGCCAGCCAACACAGGCAACCTGGCCATCAAGGTCGCATCTCAGGTCAGCAAGACGGTACTGGTGCCGCAAGTAATCATGCTGGATGCCCAGTTCAAGGTGACACGGGTGCTGGGTGAGTCAGTGTTCAGCTACCAGCCAGCCCACCTGCTGAATAATGATCGGATTGAAGGCAATATCTTTGTCGATCGCAGCATGCCGGGCAATCCGGCTGCCGAAACCTATATGATTGTCTATGCCCCGGCCAGCGAGCTGGCGGGCAGTACCACCATATTGCACCCGGCGAAAGCCTTCGCCCGTGCCAACCAAACGGTTGAGCCAGCAGTGCCGGATCCCGTGATCCCGCATTCACCATGGGGGCTGGTACAGATCGAGGTGGTCGATATGGCCAAGGGGCAGGGCCTTGAGGCTGTGTTCAAACCCGAGTACGCAGACAAGGTTGCGATGAGCCAGGCCGCGCCAGCAACTGCCGCAGTGGCTGCCAGTGCGGTGACGGCAACTGCGGTTGCTGCCAAACCCGTGCCCGCCATGTTGACCGAGACCGAAGCCTTCTATCAGTCCCAGATTGAGAAAGCGGTGAAAGCCGGTGATATCGACAAGGCCATGCAACTGGTCAGTGAGGCCGAGCGTGCCGGTTCAACCAAGGCTAAATCCATTTTTATTGATGCGGTCAAACGTTCGCAAAAAGGCTGAATATTTTCCAGCCTTTAAATTGTAATATTTATTTGAGGCCTCCCTTGTTGGAGGCCTTTTTAATCGGTAGACTAAAATAGAAAAAACAGCAAATTGTTACATTGAGTTACAATGCGTTTCCTTGCGTATTGGTTTGATTGGTTAAAATACAATGCGAAACAGCACTTTTCATATTTATGTCATATAATGAAAATGCCGAAATATATTCCTGATTAATCTGTAATTCCCCCCGAAATTATCTTGTGATCTCCCCTCCAAAATTTTTATTCCCTTGTGCCTGATGGAAGAAATTTCCGATCTGCTGGGTTATATTCAGCGGGTCAAAATAAACAACCCCAATCGAATTCACGCCAATGAAAGATGATGCTGGTGATCGTCTATCAATTGGACTGAACCGTTTACGGGAAGACAATCCATTCAGGAGCATACACACATGATGAAAAATGCGTTTTCTAATCTGCAAAAGGTTGGTAAATCGCTGATGTTGCCCGTCTCCGTATTGCCAGTCGCAGGTATCCTGCTTGGTGTCGGTGCTGCAAACTTCAGCTGGTTGCCAGAAATTGTTTCCCATTTGATGGAACAGGCCGGTGGCTCGGTATTTGGCCAGATGGCCCTGTTGTTCGCGGTGGGTGTTGCCCTCGGCTTTACCAATAACGACGGTGTATCCGGTCTGTCAGCCATCGTTGGCTACGGCATCATGACCGCCACCCTGTCAGTCATGGCTCCAGTGATGGGTGTTGACAAGATCGACACGGGTGTTCTGGGCGGTATCCTCGCCGGTGGTGTCGCCGCCTGGGCGTTCAACCGTTTCTACAAGATCCAGCTGCCTGAGTACTTGGGCTTCTTCGCTGGCAAACGTGCTGTGCCCATCATCACAGGTTTCGTTTCCATCGGTCTGGGTGTGATCCTGTCCGTGATTTGGCCGCCAGTTGGCTCTGCCATCGGTGCCTTCTCTGACTGGGCTGCCAACCAGAACCCGGTACTGGCCTTCGGTATCTACGGTGTGGTTGAGCGCTCCCTGATCCCGTTTGGTCTGCACCACATCTGGAACGTGCCTTTCTTCTATCAGGCGGGTACCTGTGTCAACGGTGCCGGTGAAACTGTCCACGGTATCATGACCTGCTTCCTGACTGCTGACGACGCTTCCCGCGCTGCCGGTAACGGCTTCGGTCAGCTGGCTGGTGGTTACCTGTTCAAGATGTTCGGTCTGCCTGCTGCTGCGTTTGCCATTGCCCACGCTGCCAAGCCGGAAAACCGCGCCAAGATTGTTGGTATCATGGCCTCCGCTGCCCTGACCTCTTTCCTGACCGGTATCACCGAACCGATTGAATTCTCCTTCCTGTTCATCGCACCTGTACTGTACGCCATCCACGCCGTACTGGCTGGTCTGGCTTATGTGCTGACCAACATGCTGGGCGTTGTACATGGCCATACCTTCTCCAACGGCTTCATCGACTTCGTGGTTCAATCACCCCGTGCCGACAACATGCTGCTGCTGGTAGGTCTGGGTCTGGTTTACGCTGGTATCTACTACGTGGTCTTCAGCTTCGTTATCCGTGCCATGAACCTGAAAACCCCGGGTCGTGAAGACGAGACAGCTGAAGAGACTGTCAGCCAAAGCAAGGACGGCATGTCTGAAGCTCTGGTGACTGCCTTCGGTGGTAAAGAGAACATTGCCTCTCTGGATGCCTGCATCACCCGCCTGCGTGTTGGCGTGAAGGATGTGGCCAAGGTTGACCAGGCTGGTCTGAAGAAACTGGGTGCTGCCGGTGTGGTAGTCTCTGGCTCCGGCGTTCAAGCCATCTTCGGTACCAAGTCCGACAACCTGAAAACCGACATGGATATCTGGATGAAGAGCAACTAATCCTGTTGCCTGGATCTTAGAGTTCCGAAAAGGGAGGCGCAAGCCTCCCTTTTTGCTGGCCGCTTTTTGATCTGGTAAAGAGCCTGGATAAGGCATATTCAGATATCTTGGCTTGCTGTATCGAAAAGTACTTCAAGGGAGCAGTGCGCAGGCGTGAGGTGCCAACACCTGATACCAGCGTCATGAGCCAGTGGTGTGACACGTATTCAAGCCAAAAAAAAGGCGCCTGATGGGCGCCCTTGTTGTTGGTGCTGGCTTACAGTTTTTCCAGATCCCGCTCTATTTCGCTGATCTTGTTCTGCACCACTTTTTCCAGGTGGCGCAGGTCACGCAGTATCTTCTGTTTGATATCCGGGTCTGCCTGGATATGTACGCCCTGAGTCAGGTTGTCCAGCTCATCCACCACGTACTTGAGATTGGCGTTGATCTCGGTGACATCCTTGTACTCATGAGTACCCGAGTCGACCAGCATGGTCTTGCGCTGGCGAGGGTATTTGAATTTGACACTCTTGGCGAAGAACTCGCCCTTCTGCTTCTTGAAGTAGATCTTGAGGATGTCGTGATTGGCTTCCTGGCGCAGGGTATAGCTATCCACTGAGGTGGGTTCCTGGATCCCCAGGCTCTTCAGATTCTCGTACATCGGGCTTCCTCGGTTTGAAACGATCCTGACCAATCTATCTTAACCGAGTCGATGTGGCTTGCCTGTGACAGGGGCGCCAAAATCAAAAGGGCGCCATCAGGCGCCCTTGTTCTCAATGGTGAGAGGCATTACTCGTCAATGGAACGCAGCAGGGCATTGATGCCGACCTTTGCACGGGTCTTGGCATCTACCTTCTTGACGATGACGGCGGCGTAGAGACTGTACTTGCCACACTTGGAGGGCAGGGAGCCAGAAACGACCACTGAACCCGCTGGCACGCGGCCGTAGTGAATTTCGCCGGTTTCGCGATCATAGATGCGGGTGGACTGGCCGATGAAGACGCCCATGGAGATGACGGAACCTTCCTCGACGATAACCCCTTCAACCACTTCGGAGCGGGCGCCGATGAAGCAGTTGTCTTCGATGATGGTCGGGTTGGCCTGCAACGGCTCCAGCACGCCGCCGATGCCGACGCCGCCTGAGAGGTGTACGTTCTTGCCGATCTGGGCGCAGGAGCCCACAGTGGCCCAGGTATCGACCATGGTGCCTTCATCGACGAAGGCGCCTATGTTGACGTAGGAAGGCATCAGCACTGTAT
>Ga0115550_1001256_pt1 | contig 19307 bp, 18 predicted proteins | sample COGITO_mtgs_1005_FD_87177 | JGI IMG/M metagenome (GOLD analysis project Ga0115550, IMG submission 87177) | Pelagic marine microbial communities from North Sea - COGITO_mtgs_100511 | ecosystem: Environmental > Aquatic > Marine > Epipelagic | place: Germany:Helgoland, sampling site Kabeltonne... | reverse complement strand
TTGGTGGGTCATGTGACCAAAGACGGTTCTCTGGCTGGCCCAAAAGTACTAGAGCATATGATCGATTGCTCGCTGATGCTTGAGGGCTCCAGCGACAATCATTTTCGCACCTTGCGCAGCCATAAAAACCGCTTTGGCGCAGTCAATGAGCTGGGGGTTTTTGCCATGACCGATAAGGGGCTGCGGGAAGTACCCAACCCTTCGGCAATTTTTCTGCAGCGCGCTGAGGAGATCTCTTCGGGCAGTGTGGTAATGATTATCTGGGAGGGCACTAGGCCTTTGTTGGTTGAGTTGCAGGCCTTGGTAGATGACAGCCATTTGGGTAATCCGCGACGGGTTACTGTGGGTCTGGATCAGAATCGTCTCTCCATGTTGCTGGCAGTACTGCATAGACACGGCGGCATTTCGGTTGGGGATCAGGACGTCTTCGTCAATGTGGTAGGCGGGGTCAAGGTGCTTGAAACCAGTGCTGATCTGGCGTTGATTCTGGCGGTGATCTCGAGCTTTCGCGACAAGACATTACCTCAGGATCTGGTGGTCTTTGGTGAGGTTGGCTTGGCCGGTGAAATTCGTCCGGTGGCCAATGGTCAGGAGCGACTGCGAGAGGCGGCGAAACACGGTTTTACCCGCGCTATTGTGCCAGCGGGCAATGTGCCGAAGCAGCCGATTAAGGGCATGACAGTGATTGGTGTGCGCAAGGTGACTGAAGCGTTGGACGCAGCTTCTTGCTAATGATTTTTAGGCTGTGACCAATATCGAAATAGTTTCTGGTTCCTGCAGCAGCGGTTGAATCTGCCCCAGTGCGTTATTGCGCTCAGTGGAGTCTTTCCAAGCGTGCCAGTCGGCCAGTGATTCCATCTGAATTAGCGTGTAGCGAATGTGCGAGTCGCTGATATCTTTAAAGGCTTTGCTGGAGATAAACCCTTTAGCGGGAACCGCCGCTTGAATAATTTTCCGTGAAAACTCTTCGTAGGTGCTCTCCATTCCGGGGGCCAGGATGCGTTTGATCAGTACTGCGAGCATAGTCTGTGTGCCTTCTGTTGTATTGGCTGCAGATTACCAGTTGTCAGCGCCGGGATAAATACCGAATCTCAGACAAATGAATTTGACTTCAATTCTCGAAGCGACTAGATTGCAGGCTCTTGCTTCTGCAATAGGTTCTCAAATTTGGTCAGCTTTGATATTGACCAGACAAGAGTGAAAAGGGAAGTTGGTGCGCTCCGCCAAGGTTTGGCCTTTGGAGCTATCCCAACACTGCCCCCGCAACGGTAAATAAGAATGTTTAGTAGTGATGCCACTGTGTGTTTTTTAGCATGGGAAGGTTACTAAGCAGAACAGCGATCTATAAGTAGTATCTCGCTGCTCACTTATGAGTCCGGAGACCGGCCTATCGCAACGCAGACAAACCGCGGGGTGCGGTCTTGTGCTGATTGACAGTCTCTGTCAGTTTTCTTGCACGCCCCCGTAAATTAACTTTCAGTCACTCGGGTGTGAGTGCAAGAGAATCCAAAAATGAAAAATATCCGCTCTATGGCGACAGCTGTTACTGCATCGCTGCTATCTGTATTACCTTTTTCTGCCCAAGGGCAAACCCTGCAACAAAGCGAAATTGAAGAAGTGCTGGTCAGCGCGTCTCTGCTACCCATTGCCGCCTCGCGCTCCGCTAATGCGATCACCGTGATTGACAGCGAGCAGCTTAAAAATCGTGCTGCGCTGAGCGTTAGTGATCTGTTGCGAGATGTGCCAGGAATGGCTGTGAGCCGCAGTGGTGTTCAGGGTTCGGCGACTCAGATCCGTGTTCGTGGTGCCGAAGCTAACCATTTGTTAGTACTGATCGATGGGGTGGAAGCCAATGATCCATCTCAGAGTGATGAGCTCAATTGGGGTACGTTGAGTGCCGCTGATATTGAGCGCATCGAAGTGATTCGCGGCCCACAGAGCTCACTGCGCGGCAGCGATGCTATGGCTGGTGTGGTGAATATTGTTACTCGCCGTGCTGACCGACCGTTGAGCGCCAACCTGTTTACTGAGACCGGTAGCTTTGGGACTCACAATAGTGGTTTGAGTATTGGCAGCAAGCAGGGCGACTTTGATGGCCGCCTGAGTGTCAATCATATTGAAACTGAGGGTGAGAACATTTCTCGCACTGGCAGTGAAAAAGACGGCTACAAAAATACCAACATAAACCTTAATGCTGGCTGGACAGTTAGCGACGAGCTGCGACTTTCCTTTGCAGCACGTCAGTCTGACGGTATGAATGAGTTCGATGGTGATAGTGATTTTGACGGCTTTGTTGAAGATCAGGATAAGGTCTCTGAATTTCGCAATAGCACTATGCGTGTTCAGGGCGACTATGTCTCTGCCGATGGCCGCTTTCAACACAAGTTGGTGATCGCCCAATCTAACAACGATAACGAAGCCTTCGATGCTGGCGTGCTGGGTAATTACACTTCATCAACCAAAGATCAATATCAGTATGTGGGTTCTGTATTTTGGGATGAATTCTCCCAGCGTCTGTCAGTGCTGGCGGAGCGTGAAGAGGAAGATTTCTCGCAGCGTGGACCGCTGGCCTGGGGCTCAGATCCCAATCAGGATCGTGAGCGCAATACCGACAGCCTCGCGATTGAATACCGCACTGATCTTTCCGACAGCCTGACTCTTGCAGCCAGCGGCCGCTACGATGACAACTCTGAGTTCGACAGCGCCAATACCTTTAGAGTAGAAGCCGTCTATCAGCTCAACGATAGTACTCGTCTGCGCAGCGCTTACGGCACCGCGATTAAGAACCCGACTTTCTCTGAGCGTTTTGGTTTTTACACTAACTTTATTGGCAATCCCAACTTAAAACCTGAAGAGTCTACTAGCTGGGAGCTAGGTGTTGATCAGATTTTATTTGATAGCAACCTGACCTTTTCTGCGACGCTATTTGATGCTGAGCTTGAGAATGAAATTAATGGCTTTGTCTCTGATCCGGTTACCTTTGGTTTTACCTCTGCTAATAAAGAGGGTAAGAGCAAGCGTCAGGGTGTTGAGCTAACCGCTATTGGAATCCTCAGTGATAGCCTATCTTTAAACGCTGCATATACCTATACAGATTCTATTGAGTCGGATGGTGCTGGTGGATATAAAGATGAAATACGTCGCGCGCGACATACGGGCAGCTTAAATCTAGCCTGGCAAGTGATGGATAATCTGCACATTAATACCAATGCACAGTACAACGGAAGCCAAACTGACGTCTTTTTCCCGCCTTGGCCGGCGCCGTCTGAGACCGTCACTTTAGCGGATTACACGCTGCTTAATGTTAATGCCAACTACAGCGCCAGTGAAAAATTATCTATCTATCTGCGTCTAGATAATTTACTGGATGATAATTACGAAGAAGTTTTTGGCTATCAAACTCTGGGATTCGGCGCTAGCCTTGGTGTGCGCTTCAGTTTATAAATGACTATTTCAGCCTCTACAGGGATCAAGCGTGTGCTGCTTTCATGGAGCAGCGGTAAAGACTCGGCTTGGACTCTGTACCAGTTGCAGCAGGATCCAATGGTTGAGGTGGTGGGCTTGCTCACCACCTTTAATGAAGAGTTCAATCGCTCGGCGATCCATGGGGTGCGCCAGCAGTTGCTGGGCTTACAAGCAGAGGCTGCGGGATTGCCGCTGATTGAAATCCCACTGCCCTGGCCCTGTTCCAATGAGCAGTATGAAAGCCTGATGGGCACTGCGCTGGATAATGCCCGAGCTCAGTTGAAAATCGATGCTGTGGCCTTTGGTGATCTCTACTTGGAAGATATTCGCAGTTATCGCGAAGCAAAGATGCAGGGCACTGGCCTAGAATTGCTGTTTCCCCTGTGGCAAATTCCCACTGATCAGCTTGCACGACAGATGATTGCAGGGGGCCTTAAAGCAGCGATTACCTGCCTTGATCCACGGGTGATGCCCGAGCATTTTGCCGGCGCTCAATTCTCCACTCAATTACTCGAAGACTTACCAGAAGCCGTTGACCCCTGCGGTGAGAACGGCGAATTTCATACCTTTGCCTGGGATGGGCCTATGTTTAGCAAGCCCATTGCTGTGGTAGGTGGTGAAGTGGTTAAGCGCGATGGTTTTGTCTATGCTGATTTGCTTTTAGAGGAAGGCCCGTGAAAATAGTCTCATTACTTCCCAGTGCCACCGAATTGGTCTGCGGCTTAGGTCTGCGAGATCAGCTGGTGGGTGTCTCTCATGAATGTGACTACCCGCCTTCAGTGGTGGGTCTGCCGATTCTGACTAGCTCAAGAATTCCCGAGGGACTGAGCAGCGATGAAATCGACAAGCTGGTTACTGACCAGTTAAAAAATGATCAGGCGCTCTATGATCTGATTATGCATACCCTTATAGAGTTGCAACCGGATTTGATTGTCACCCAGGCACTCTGCGATGTTTGCGCGGTGTCGGGGAATGATGTGGCCAAGGCGATTGGCAGCTTGCCGGGAAATCCTCAGGTGATCAATCTTGAGCCGATCTGCCTCGATGATGTTCTGGAGACTGTGACCCTGTTGGCTGAAGCGGCCAATAGGGTAGAGCAGGGCAAGACTTATGTGGCGGAGTTGCGCGGCCGCATTGATCAGGTAGGTGGCCGCTCTCAGAGTATTCCGCTGTCTGCTAAGCCCCGAGTGGCCCTGCTAGACTGGCTCGACCCGCTGTTTGATGGCGGCCACTGGAGTCCAGAGATTATTGATCTGGCCGGTGGTATCCCGGTATTTGGCGACAAGCGCGAGCCATCTCAGCGGCGCCAGTGGCAGGAATTAATCGATGCTCAACCGGATATTATTTTTATTGCCCTGTGCGGATTTGATGTCCAGCGCTCAATGCAAGATGTGGAGCTGTTCTTAAAGGCAGAGGGATTCACCGAATTACAACAACGCAGTGGCACTCAGGTCTATCTGGTAGATGGCAATGCTTACTTCAGCCGTCCCGGCCCACGCCTTGTCGATGCCTTGGAAATTATGGCCAATGCATTACACCCTACAATCCATCCGCTACCAGCAGATATGCCGGCGGCGTTAAAACAAATTTAGTCGAAGAGTTAAAAATACCATGACAGATAATCAGGATAAAAAGCAGCAGTCTCATCAGAAGAAGATGGAGAAGCTAAAAGACAATGTCGACGCCTCAATTGCCGCCGCCAACACTGAGCGCGGTGTGTCGATTCTGCTCACCGGCAATGGCAAGGGTAAATCCAGCTCAGCTTTCGGTATGGTGATGCGCGCCCTAGGTTATGGCTACAAAGTGGGTGTGGTGCAGTTTATCAAAGGTGAACAGCTGTCCGGTGAAGAGCTCTATGTTCGCGATCAGTGTCCTCAGGTGACGTTCCATCAGATGGGTACCGGCTTTACCTGGGACACTCAGGATCGTTCCGGCGATATAGCCGCGGCTAAAACCAGCTGGGCTATAGCTGAGAAAATGCTCGCCGATGAGAGTTATCATTTGGTGGTGCTGGACGAGCTCACTTATATGCTGAGCTTTAAGTATCTTGAAGAAGAGCAGATTATGACTGCCTTGCGCAATCGTCCAGTCAATCAGTCAGTGGTCGTCACTGGTCGCGGCGGTGGTTCGGTCTTATCAGACTGGGCGGATACTGTCTCAGAGATCAAAGAGATTAAGCATGCCTACAACTCCGGCATTATGGCCCGCAAAGGCGTGGACTTTTAATTGCGTCGCATATCCTCGGCATGGCTGCTCGCGATACTGGCAATTTTATTGCCGGTAATTGTGCTCTATTCCATGACCGTGGGCACTGTTTCCATTTCTATGGCCGAGGCTTTTAGTGCCGCGGTCGATCGGCTATTTTCCAGCACCGATAGCATCGGCCAAACTCAGGTTATTTTGTTTGATATTCGCCTGCCGCGAATATTACTGGCGCTGTTGGTGGGCGCCATTTTGGCTAGCACAGGTGCTGTTATGCAGGGCCTGTTTCGGAATCCCCTTGCGGACCCTTCGCTGATCGGTGTCTCTGGTGGTGCCTCAGTGGGTGCCAGTCTAATGATTGTTCTGGCCAGTGGTGCGGTGGAGAGCGGCCTGTTAATGGGTTTATCCCTGGTGGCGTTGGGTGCCTTTGTTGGTGGTTTTGCTGCCACCATTCTGGTTTATCGTCTAGCCACCTCAGGTATAGGCACGTCGGTAACCACCATGCTATTGGCCGGTATTGCAATCGGTGCCTTAGCTGGCGCCCTAAACAGTCTGTTAAGTTATTTTGCTGACAATGATATGTTGCGCCAGATCAGTCTCTGGCAGATGGGTAATCTGAGTGCCGCCAACTGGGCCAAGGTGTGGATTATGGCGCTGGTCAGTTTACTGCTTTTAGTTAGTTTCCCGCGGGATAGTCGGGCGCTGAATGCGCTGCTGCTGGGAGAGTCCGAGGCTCGTCATCTAGGTATAGATGTACAGCGAGTGAAGCGTCGCCTGATTGTTCTGACGGCACTGGGCGTGGGTGTTTCTGTTGCTCTGGCTGGTATGGTTGGCTTTGTCGGTCTGGTGATTCCCCATGTTATCCGCTTGCTGATTGGCCCTGACCATCGCTGGTTAATTCCCGGTTCGGCTATGGCCGGCGCGATTTTGTTAGTGGTCGCCGACAGTTTGGCGCGAGTGGTGGTGCTGCCCGCTGAGTTGCCCACCGGAATTCTTACCGCACTATTGGGTGCGCCATTCTTTATTGCCCTGTTATTACAGCAGCGCCGGGAGGTCTGACAGATGACCCTGCGCGCTGAGAATATTTCCCTGCATCTATCCGGCTTTGATCTGCTGCGCAATGTCTCAGTGCAGGTTGAGGCGGGTGAGGTCACTGCCATTGTTGGACCCAATGGCGCGGGTAAATCCAGCCTGCTGCGGGTGCTTACCGGTGAGTTAGCGCCCACTAAGGGAGCGGTAAGCTTTAATCAGCGGGATCTCAATGACTGGCCTGTTGAGCAGCGAGCGCAGATGCTTGCGGTATTGCCCCAGCATTCATTATTAAACTTCCCCTTTACTGCCCATGAGGTGGTTGCTCTGGGGCGCATTCCCCATCAGACCGGCACGCTAAAAGATGCCGAGATTATCGATCAGGCATTGCAGCTAGTCGATGCCGAATATCTGCAAAAGCGGTTTTACACACAGATGTCTGGGGGTGAAAAACAGCGGGTGCAGTTGGCTAGAGTGCTGGCCCAGGTGTGGTTGCCCTGCAAAGAGGGGGAACAAATATTAGTCTTGGATGAGCCCACTGCAGCCTTTGACCTGGCTCACCAGCAGCTGACACTGGAAATTGTTCGGCAACTGGCGGAAAAAGGGGTGGGCGTCGTGATGGTGCTCCATGACCTCAATCTGGCGGCGCGCTGCGCCGATAAACTGGTGGTCTTTGATGGGGGTTTGGTTGCCGCTCAGGGTACACCGGAAGAAGTATTAACCGAGCAATTAATTGATCAAGTGTTTGGTGTTAAAGCGATGATTTCACGGCATCCGCTGACCAATAAGCCATTGGTGATCACTTAGTGAAAAATCTCCAACACAGCCTCAATCTCATCCTGCTGCTTGGTGCAGTGTTTTGTCCGTTTTCTCTGGCAGCAGAGATAAGCGTTGAGGACGATTTTGGTAATAGATTAGTGCTCCAGCAGCCAGCCCAGCGAATTATCAGTCTGGCACCTAATATCACTGAGGTGCTATTTCATATTGGCGCTGGCGAGCAGATTGTTGGCGCCGACGAATACAGCAATTACCCTGAGCAGGCTAAGCAGATTCTGCGTGTCAATAACCATGCAGCGGCCAATTATGAGCTGATTCTATCGTTGCAGCCGGATCTGGTGATCGCCTGGCAGTCGGGCAATGGGGATAAGATTATTAATCGTATTCGCCAGCTGGGTATTCCGGTGTTTGTGATTGAAACCCGCAGCCTAGAGGATATTCCCAATCTGTTCACACGCTTTGGCGCACTCTCTGGCCATGCAGAGAGCGCTGGGCAAAAGGCCGAGAGCTTTAGTCGGCGACTGAGTTTGCTGCGCGAACAAAACAGTGCCAAGTCTGAGGTGCGAACCTTTTATCAAATTTGGGATGAGCCGTTGATCACCTTAAATGGCGAACATATGGTCAGCAGCGTTATTGAACTCTGCGGCGGGCGAAATATCTTTGCCGATGCCATTCCGCTGGTCCCTTACGTGAATATTGAGTCCATTGTTGCCGCGGATCCTCAGGTGATTATTGCCGGAGGCAGCAAAGATGAAAAACCCCATTGGTTTAATAGTTGGCGCAAGTGGGGACAAATTTCCGCAGTGCGGAATCAACAGGTCTATTTGATCGGAGCGGATTTGATGCAGCGCCATTCAGTGCGAATTCTCGATGGTGCCGAGTTGATGTGTAATTATCTGCAGCGAGCTCGCGAAAAATAGTTATTCGTCGCTTTCGCTCATACGCTCTATACGTTCCTGCTCTTCAGCGAATGCGGCCTTAATCTCTTCCATCACCGTATCCACATCAGCCAGTTCAGTGTCTTCTTCAAAGTAGCCAGTCAATTGGCTGTTGGGGGTTAATTTACCCTCTTCAAATAGCGCCCACATCTCTTTGTCGTAGTTGGTTTCCAGCAGCTCCGGCGCGTATTGACCATAGTACTCAGTCATATTGTTCACATCTCGAGACAGCATGCGTTCAGCGTGGTTGTTGGCGGCGGCGTCCACTGCCTGAGGCAGATCGATAATCACTGGGCCGTAGTCGTCCACCAAGACATTAAATTCCGAGAGATCACCGTGGACCAGGCCGGCACAGAGCATACGCAGCACATACTGCATCACCACATAGTGGTCTTCTATGGCCTGTTCTGCGGACATGGAGATATCATTTAAGCGCGGCGCCACCTGGCCGTCGTCCAGAGTGACTAGCTCCATCAGCAAGACGCCATCAAAGCAGCCGTAGGGCACCGGCACGCGAACATTGGCGGCGGCGAGTTTGTAGAGGGCGTCGACTTCGGCGTTCTGCCAAGTTTCTTCCTGCTGCTTGCGGCCAAACCTTGAGCCCTTTTCCATGGCGCGCTGGCGGCGGCTATTGCGGACCTTGCGACCTTCTTGATAGGTGACAGCCTGTTTAAAACTGCGTTTGCTGGCTTCTTTATAGACCTTGGCGCAGCGAATTTCCGAACCGCAGCGCACCACAAAGACAGCGGCTTCTTTGCCGCTCATCAATGGGCGAATCACCTCATCGACAATACCGTCTTCGATAAGTGGCTGAATACGTTTCGGAACTTTCATGCTCTCTATACGCCCTTATATCCTTGCGCCTTTCATATAGTACAAGGCTGCCTATTTTTGCTGAGATTATGTCGCTTTGAGAATAGCGTAGCAATAAAAAAGCCGCTGATAAATATCAGCGGCTTAATGCCCCTTTGGTTCACCCCGCTAGTTCTTTAATCCATCTTAAGGATCGGCGGTGCGTTCGGGCTGTTATTTTTGTCCCCTAACCTTTCTTATTGTTATAGATCATACCCCCTCTCATCATGCTCTGCGAGATCAAGACCCATAGTTTCGTTTTCATCGTCGATGCGCAATCCTAACATGGCATCAACCAGTTTTAACAGTACAAATGTCACAATACCGGTATAGACAAATGTCGCAACAATTCCGACTATTTGAACCTGTACCTGAGAAGCCATGTTCATACCTTCGTTGTAGCCTTGACCACTGAACACGCCGAGGGCGTCAGAGGCGAAGATACCGGCGAGCAGTGTACCCAAGATACCGCCGACACCGTGGACTGGGAATACATCAAGGCTGTCATCAATTTTCCAGCGCTGCTTGATTGCCTGAGTGGCGTAGTAGCAGATAACACCGGCGCTTAAGCCGATAAGCAGTGCGCCACCGGGGCCAACAAAGCCTGATGCTGGAGTAATAGTACCCAGACCTGCAACCATACCAGTGACTATACCCAGTACAGAAGGTTTGCCGTATTTGACCCACTCCATAGTCATCCAGGCCAGTGAGCCTGCTGCTGCAGAGATATGTGTTACCAGCATTGCCATACCGGCATCGCCATTGGCGGCCAGCGCAGAACCGCCATTGAAACCAAACCAACCTACCCAGAGCATGCCGGCGCCAGTCACAGTCATGGTCAGATTGTGGGGAGGCATCGCCTGCTGTGGGAAGCCTTTGCGGTTACCCAGTACCAGAGCCGCAACCAGAGCGGCGACACCAGCAGTAATGTGAACAACAGTTCCGCCGGCAAAATCCAACAGACCCATCTCGCCGAGCCAGCCGCCGCCCCAAACCCGGTGGGTAATAGGAGAGTAGACAGCAATCAGCCACAGGGCACTAAACAGCAGCATGGCGCTAAAGCGCATGCGCTCGGCAAAGGCACCGACGATCAGTGCTGGGGTGATCACAGCAAAAGTCATCTGGAAGAGAGCAAATACAGACTCGGGAATATCCCCAGCCATGGAATCTTCTTTGATATTGCCCATTAGGATGTTATCTAGGTTACCGATCCAGGCATTCATTGAACCGCCATCGCCAAATGCCAGGCTGTAACCAAAGGCAAACCAGATAATCGACGCTAGGCAAGTGATAGCAAAACATTGCATCAATACCGAGAGCACATTCTTTGAACGAACCAGGCCGCCGTAAAACAGTGACAGGCCGGGAATGGTCATAAACAGCACCAAGGCTGTAGAGGTTAAAATCCAAGAAGTGTTGGCAGCGTTCAGTTCGTCGGCAAATACCTGGGTTGAAAACGTGGCTGCCAGGAGTGCAAAAGCAACTGCTACGAGTTGGCGATATCGGGATAACATGGACTTTCCTCTTTAGTAGCGCACTAAAATAGTGCGTTAAATTATTAGATAGTAGTGTTGCGCACTATGAGTGTGCTTTTTTTATATAAATACGGGCTTAAAACCTCACCTTGCACAGAATAAAGCAATTTTTGTGCCATACATTGAAGCTGTGCACTAAAGTGAGGCGCAAAAGTGAGGCGCTAAGATGAGGTACTAGAGTGAGGCGTCGCAGAGATTCTCTTGCAGTCTATACTTCAGGAACAGTCCACGGGCTGTCGGCAGCTAGTCAGGAGTTGTCGAATTAACTGGAGTAACCTATGCCGAACAGTGAAAAGACAGATCAGCGCAATCAGCTAAAAATCCGACTCGAAGAGCTACATAATCAGCTGGTTAAATCCTCGCACATCAGTGCTGCCGACAGGGATTTAATGGGTAAGATGGTGATGGGTATCTTGCAGCTTGAGGATGTTCAGCAGCCTGATGCTGAGGCTATCGACGAACAGGGTTTACGTGACACCCTGGAGCAGAAGAGCCTCGAGTATGAAGCGCAGCATCCGAAGTTGGCCTTTACCTTGCGGCAAATACTAGACATTCTTACCCGAATGGGCATTTAATAATGTCTGACCGCCCCTTGGCATCTGTCGGCTAACTCAGAACAACAATTAAAACGACTAATCCTATGTTGAAAAACTCCCTTGGCATTTTCACCTCGCGATCACTGCTGCTGTCGATAGTATTTTTGATATCAGCTTGCTCAGGACTTGGCTCTTCGGATTCGTCGCGTTCGTCTGCAGGCCCAGATAGAGAATATATTGGCTGGCACTGTCAGGGTGCAATTGAGTCGAGTGATCAATGGCACTGTTCCGAGCAGCTGCTTAGAGGTGGTGAGTTAGTCTCTCCTGTTCAGGTTGAGGCAGAGACAGTTGAGCCAAATTTTTTAGAGATAAATAGTCCGGAGATAGATAGCTCGGAGATAAATAGCTCGGAGATAAATAGCTCGGAGATAAATAGTCCCGAGCCAGCCGAAACCGTCCCGGATACCAGTGCCCCAAAAGCTGAACTGGTTGAAGAGGGCGCTAAAGATAAGCCACTTACTAAAGTGATGGCGTTTGATATTGGCGCCAACGGCTACACCGTGCAATTAGGGGCCTACCTAACTCAAGCAGTGGCGGAGCAGGCTGCCGATAATATCAGTCTCGCTGAGGGAGAGTTGCGGATTGGCACTATAGCCGATGGCGAACGCTATCTCTTTGTTGTGGTCTACGGCCAATATCCCTCTCGCCAGCAGGCCGAACAAGCCACTGCACAGTTAGTTGAATTAAATCCGCAATTGGATTTTTGGATTCGAACTATTGCCTCTATACGCCAAGCCGATTGACGAGCTTACTATGTGTTGGTGACGGTTCTCAGTCTCTTATCTGCTAGCTGCGACGCTGTAAATAAGGTATAAACGAAGCCACTGAAACCAATAATTCCCTGTACTTCTTGAGAGCTCTTTATATGAGTACCCATCAGTCTGCAGCCGGGCAGCTTATTTTTCGCCTCTTCAAATACACTGTCTATGCACTGCTAACCTACAATATTTATCTTTTCTTTCAAGAGGAGTGGCTGGCCACCGAGCAGACTTTTAGTCAGGGTATTGTATTCTCTGATCTAATTTCTGGATTTGCCGCCACCATAGATACAGCGGCTTGGGTTTTATTGTTGCTTTTGTTTGAGCTGGAGACCTCGGTTATTGATGATCGGGTGTTGCGACAGTCGCGGGTTAAATACAGCTTTATCGCCCTCCGGGTGGTTTCCTATAGTTTTATTCTCTATGCCTTTTACGGTTACTTCGACAAGATGCTACTGACCTACGATATAAGCCCCTTTGCTCTTGAAGGTTTGGCCGACAATCTGTGCAGTCTGGTGGGGCAGGGTTATGCCAGCATTATTACTATCGACGAGTATCCGCTTTTGGATGCTCAGAGTTGTTTGGCGCTGAACGGTCAAGATATCTATAGGCTCAATGGTCAGCAGGTCATAGGTACATTACGGGACTGGCAAGCGGTGCAATGGTTGGCTTGGGTTGATGTGATCAACTCTATTACCTGGGTCGGCGTGGTGATTATTTTGGAAGTGGATGTGTGGCTGCAGCTACAGGGACGCTTTCAGGGTAGCCTGGTTACTCTAAGTAATCTGATTAAAGGGGTTTTCTACAGCATACTGTTTGCCGCAGCGGCCTACTGGGGCGCGCTGGGCGACTTCTTAGATTTTTGGGATGCGTTTATGTGGCTGGTGGCCTTTGTGTTTATTGAGATGAATCTATTTCGCTGGCAGGCTGAAACCAGTTCGGAGTAGTGTTTGCTGAATAGAAACGAGTGGCTCTATTTATCCTGAGCCACTAACAATTCTAACTAAGCAGTCGAGCTACCCTACCCTACATAGGCAGTATGGCCAGAGTAAGCTTGGATAGACAGGTTAATTTGCCGCGATCATCTTCCAGGCGGATCTCCCAGATATGCGAGCGGCGACCCAAATGAATCGGTCGCGCCGTACCAGTGACCAATCCACTTGAGACAGACCGCAGGTGACTGGCGCTGACTTCTTGGCCGAGACATTTGGTGGTGGCAAAGTCAATCACATGGGCACCGGCGATACTGCCCAGTGTCTCTGCAAGCACGACATTGGCACCGCCGTGAACCACGCCATAGGGCTGAAAAGTTCGCGCATCAGCCGGCATGGTTCCAGTCAAGTAATCATCTCCGACTTCAGTAATTTTAATACCCAGATGCTCAACAATGGTGCCACTGTTCATCTTGCCATTCATCATTTCAAGGTTGGGTCGATTGTGCCAAATACTGCTCATAGACATTCCCTAGGCTCTCAGGCGCTTATACTTAACTCTGGTGGGTTGTGAGTCTGTACCTTTGCGGCGAATATAGTCTTCGTGGTATTCGCTGTAACCGCCGGGAAAGAACTCCATATGGCTCTCGCCTTCATAGGCCAGAATATGCGTGGCAATACGGTCGAGGAACCAGCGGTCGTGAGAGATAACCATAACGCAGCCAGGAAAGGAGAGAATCGCTTCTTCTAGGGCGCGCAAGGTTTCAATATCCAGATCATTTGACGGCTCATCAAGCAGCAAAACATTGGCGCCCTGTTTTAAGGTGTTGGCCAAATGTAGACGACCGCGCTCACCACCGGAGAGTTCACCGACGCGCTTCTGCTGGTCGGAACCGCGGAAGTTAAAGCGACCGGCGTAGGCTCGCGAGGAGACCTCATAGCTGCCGATGGTGATCATATCGTGGCCACCGGAAATGGCTTCCCAAACATTGTGATTGTCGTTTAGGGAGTCGCGGCTCTGCTCAACATAGGCCACCTTGACTGATTCGCCGAGGCTAACTGTGCCGCTATCTGGTGTTTCAGTGCCGGCAATCATTCTGAATAGGGTGGATTTACCTGCACCGTTGCCGCCGATAATGCCGACTACTGAACCTTTTGGAATCGCCACCGAGAAATCATCAATCAGCACCTGATCGCCAAAGCCTTTGCAGACATTGTTTAGTTCAATGACCTTGTCGCCGAGGCGCTCGCCTGGGGCTATATAGATCTCATTGGTTTCATTGCGGGCTTGGAACTCCTGAGAGTTCAACTCGTCGAAGCGAGCCTATCGTGCCTTACTCTTGGCCTGACGACCCTTGGTGTTTTGACGTACCCATTCCAGTTCCTGCTTCAGTGCCTTCTGTCGAGTGGCCTCCTGCTTGGATTCAGTTTTCAAGCGCCGGACTTTGCCGTCCAACCAAGTGGAATAGTTGCCTTCGTATGGAATGCCGTGACCGCGATCCAGCTCGAGAATCCAGCCGGCGACATTGTCGAGGAAGTAGCGATCGTGGGTTACTGCAACCACAGTACCGGCAAATTCTTCGAGGAATTTTTCCAGCCAGAACACTGAGTCAGCATCCAGGTGGTTGGTGGGCTCATCCAGTAGCAGCATATCGGGCTTGGATAGCAGCAGGCGACAGAGAGCAACACGGCGACGTTCACCACCGGATAGGGAGGTGACATCCGCATCCCAAGGCGGCAGACGCAGAGCATCTGCGGCGACATCTAAGGCGTGATCGAGATTGTGTGCATCCCAGGCTTCAATGATTTCTTCCAGCTCCCCCTGACGTTTCGCCAGCGCATCAAAATCCGCTTCGGGGCTGGCATAGTCGGCGTAGACCTGGTCCAGTTCCGCAAGCGCATCCACAGCCTCGCGAACACCGTCTTCAACATTGCCGCGCACATCTTTGTCCGGATCCAAATGGGGTTCCTGAGCCAGATAGCCAACCTTGAGGCCGGGCATGGGTCGCGCTTCACCTTGGAATTCGGTATCCAGGCCGGCCATAATTTTCAGCAGCGTAGACTTACCGGAACCATTGAGGCCGAGCACACCAATTTTGGCACCAGGGAAAAAAGAGAGTGAGATATCTTTAAGGATTTCGCGCTTCGGAGGAACAATTTTGCTCACCCGGTTCATTGTGTATACGTATTGGGCCATGGGTTAAGACGTCGCCTATGTGCAGATTAAAGAGTGCGCAGTGTAGCGGAATACCGAGCTTGAGAGAATTGCCAATGGGCAATTAGTGGTTGCTGGTTGATCAGACTCCGCCGGCTGGAGAAGCCGGTAGAGGTTTGACGAAAAATTTCTGGAAATGCTTCCCTGCCTAGGATGATGCGCAACTCAACATAGAGTTGGTGCGCAGCTCTGCGTAGGGTTAATACACAGCTCTACATAGGGTTGATGCGTAACCAGGGCTTCATCAAAAAGCCAAATGGATTGGTCAGTTTAATCGGTGCTGACAGGGCTGAGAGGCAAATACATTCGCCATTCTGTGCGCCCATGGGCTGATGTACATCGCCGGGTTCGCGGACCAAGAAATCACCCTCGCGGTAGACTGCGTTCTCATCGGAGAAGCTGCCTTTCAAAACCACTGTGTACTCAAGGCCCTGGTGGTCATGCTTAGGTGTCTTGCCGCCGGCACAAATCTTGTGCAGCGCTACTTCAAATTCACTCTGTCCAGTCTCAAAGCGAGCCACGTCCACTGATGCGGTGAGACGCTTCCAAGTCTGAGAGACAAGGTTGTTTTTCATCAGCTTGCTAACGCTAAAGGGATAGCTTGTGCGCTTGTGCTCGGTTACGACTGGAGCCTGTGGGGCGCTGTCGAGATTGGCCATCACTGACTCAAAGGCATGGTCTTCCAGCTCCAGAGGTTTGGCTTCACTCATCAGCTGGGCACCCACTTGGTCGAGGCGCAGCAGAGACGCGCGACACTTGGAACAAAAGTGCAGGTGTGCGGAGACACAGATTGAGGGTGCTGTGGCTAAGGTTCCCGCGGAGAACTCTAAGAGCATGGTTTCATCGGGATGGAATTGGCTTGAGTTGTTCATTCTTGCGCCTCTGTGGACACTATTACTTGCATTTTTTGTAGCGCCAGACGCACACGTGATTTAACGGTGCCCAGCGGTAACCCCAGTTCGGCAGACGCTTCGGCGTGGGATTTACCTTCCAGGTAGACCTTGCGCAAAATTTCATCTTGCTCTTTCGGCAGCTGAGCTAGAGAGCTCTGTACCTTGTCTTCGCTGCGCTTTTGCTGCAGCAGTGAGATCGGTGTCTCTTCATCTGGCTCATGCCAGAAGTCTTCATTTTCAAGGGGAAGATGTTGGGTATTGCTCTTGCGGCGCAGCATATCGATGCGGCAGTTTCGCGCAACAGTATAGATCCAGGTGGTTGCTGAGGCTTTCTCGGCATTGTAACCACCAGCCTTGTTCCACACTTTAATCATCACTTCCTGAACTAAATCGTCTCCAAGCCCTGGGAACCAACCTTCGTTGCGGCTGGCATGGGCAAAGCCCTTGAGCAGTGGGCCAAAATGTTTAAACAACTTGGCAAAGGCCGCGCGGTCGTGAGTCTCGCCCACAGAAATAAGCAGCTGACTCCACTGGTCAGAGCGCTTTTCTGTAGATTTGAAGACGGCCACGCGATCACCATTGGGTCTAGGAGTTGCTGGAGTTTTAGTTTCTATGCTGTGCAGGCTCATCGAGCTGGTCCCTACTTTATCATCTTTTATCGCAGTTTTACGCCCCATGCGGGCAATTGGATTAAATCTATAGTGACTATTTACCCTCTGATCATAGGTTGCTACTAGTCTTTGAGCCCATTGTGGTTCGTCTTACGTATATACTGCGATTCATAAAAATATCGTCCTTATAAAAATAAATCTTCAGGATAAAACATTGAAAAAAGTTCTTATGCCCGTTGCTGTGCTCGTTGCAGCTGCAGCCATCTCAGTCATTATTAACATTCTGCGTCCAGCGCCTCTAAAACTAGAGGCTCCAGATACAGCAGTGGCGGTAAAAACTCTGACGCTCTATTCCCAGAGTGCCGATTTGCTGGTTGAGTCCCAGGGCACAGTGTTGCCACGTACTCGTACTCAGCTGATTTCAGAGGTCTCCGGTGCCGTATTAACTGTGTCGCCCCAGTTTGTGGTGGGTGGCACCTTTAAGGCGGGAGATGTTTTGCTGCAGTTGGATCCCACCGACTACGAAGTTGCACTGCAGCGTGCCGAAGCTCGCCTGATTAGCATGAATGCCCAGGCCACTTTTGAACTGGCTCGGGCCACTCAGGCACAAAAAGAGTGGGCTATGACCGGCCGCCCAACGTCGGAGGCACCACTGTTGGCTCTCCGTGAGCCCTATTTGGCAGAGGCTCGGGCCAATGTTTTGCAGGCTGAAGCTGAAGTCAAACAGGCCAGACTCAAGCTCGCCCGCACCACCATTCGCGCGCCCTATGTGGGAATGGTTTCGGCAAAAACTGTCGACATAGGTCGCTACGTCACCGTGGCCACGCCTCTGGGTGAAATCTTTGCCATCGACTCTGCTGAGGTGCGGTTGCCGCTGACGGAAAAGGATCTCGCCCGTATCGATCTAATCAAACACAGCGGACATGCCGAGCTGCCCGCAGTGACGCTAAATGCTACCGTCGCCTCTCAGCCGGTGCAGTGGTCCGCGAAAGTGGTGCGCTCGGAGGGCGTGGTTGATCAGCTCAATCGCTCCCAGTATCTGGTTGCGCAAATTAATGATCCCTATGGGGTTGTAGGCAGTGCCACTGACAATGGCTCTCCGTTGCTTATGGGCACCTTTGTCCGTGCCGAAATTGTCGGCAAGACTATCAACAATGTTTACGCCGTACCGCGCCATGCGCTAATGGAAGGCAATAAAGTCGCGCTGGTGGATAGCCAGAAGCGTCTGCGCCTAACCTCAGTTGAAAGCTCCCACGGCGACGACCAGTTCTACTATGTGAACGCAGGTCTGGTGGACGGTGCTGAAATTATTGTCAGTGCTATGGGCGCCGCGATTGAAGGCATGTTGGTCAGACCTGTAGGAAGTGCCAACTAATGCAAAATCCCACAGACCCCATGCAACCCAGCACTGGCCTAATGGCTTGGTTTACCCGCAACCCTGTGGCGGCCAACTTGCTGATGCTGTTTTTACTCTGCGCTGGCATTTTCAGCTCGTCGGATATGAGCAAGGAGATGTTTCCCAGAGGCGAGACTGATGCGATTCAGATCAGTGCTCCCTATCTTGGTGCTGCCCCGATTGAAGTGGAAAAAGCAGTTATCCTGCCCATGGAGGCGGCGCTGCAGGGTTTAAAGGGCATAGAAGAGATCCGTTCGTTCGCCGATCGCGATATGGCTTCTATAGTGCTCGATGTTGAGTCCGGTGAAGATATTAATGAACTCATGGCGCTGGTTGAAAACCGCATCGACAGTATTGTTAATCTGCCGGTGAATCTAGAAAAGCCTACAGTTAAACGCATGGATAACTTTGGCTGGGCTCTGGGCATAGCGGTCTCTGGTGATATGGATCAGCGTACCCGTAAAGAGATGGGCCAACAGATGTTTGACGAGGTTCAGGCATTGCCTGAGGTCAAGCGCGCGCAGCTCTGGGGCGATGGTGACTATGAGATCTCCATTGAAGTAAAAGAAACCCGCCTGCGGGAACTTAACCTGACCCTTGCCGAGGTTGCTCAAGTATTGCGCAACTCATCGCTGGACTTGCCCGCTGGTATGATTCAGGCAAGCAATGGCAATGTCTTATTGAGAACTCAGGGCAAGTCATACAGTGGTACAGAGTTTGCCAATATTGTTTTGCGCAGCGGCGATGATGGCAGCCAGTTGCTGCTCTCCGACGTAGCCACAATTAAAGATGCGTTTACCGAGGCCCCAAGCCTTTTACGCTTTGATCGCCAGGACGCGTTTTCCATCGGCGTGTTTACTCTCGATGATCAAGACCTGATTACTATCAGCAGGGCGGTCCAAGACTATGTAGATATGAAGCGGCCGCAGTTGCCCGAAGGGCTGAGCATTGCGACTTTTAATGATGACTCCTTTCATTTGCTGGGGCGTCTCGACATGATGCTGAGCAATCTGGCTGCCGGTGCGATTTTGGTGGCGGTGGTGCTGGGATTGTTTCTCAATCTGCGGGTGGCAGCCTGGGTTGTGGTGGGTATTCCGGTGAGTTTTCT
>Ga0115550_1001230_pt1 | contig 19529 bp, 20 predicted proteins | sample COGITO_mtgs_1005_FD_87177 | JGI IMG/M metagenome (GOLD analysis project Ga0115550, IMG submission 87177) | Pelagic marine microbial communities from North Sea - COGITO_mtgs_100511 | ecosystem: Environmental > Aquatic > Marine > Epipelagic | place: Germany:Helgoland, sampling site Kabeltonne... | reverse complement strand
CCATGCTTCTTAACAAAGTGCATAAATACTTGACCAGAGTAATACTCTTCAGGACCATTGCACTCTTCTCTCCAATGCTCAATATCCATTCCTGGATAGATAACAGCATCGCCTTCAGCTAAGTCAATTCTTTTTCCACCCATATATATAGGGTATGAGTAATGATGAGAACGCCCTAGCTGGAGAGTCACGCTAACCTCACAGGCAGGTCTATCAGTATGAGGCTCTAATTTATTCCCATTAACATACAGTCTTGCATAAGAGTATGTTGGGATTAACTCTTCTCCAACAGCATTTTCAATTCTAGGCCACAATCTTTCTTGCAATGTTTCAAACAGCAGTTCATGTGTTAGTAATGTTTTGGAATCAGGCACTTGTGAATCGGTATGCTCTGTCCCTACATCTACATTTCTCATTAAGGCATGAGTTAAATATTGGCAAAACTCTTTAGGAATAATCCTAGGAATTAATAATACGTTATCTTGCATTGCTTACCTCTCAGTAAATTTGGCAACTACTCCACCATTTCTTACTACGTTGATATCTTTTGTAAGCATAGCATAATTCAATTGTTTTGTTTGTAATCCGTTAAAGGTAACTTCCTCACCTTCAGTAATTAATAAGAATGAATTGTCTTGCTGAGGCACTACGCCATCAGACTCAATCATTTCTACATCATATTCTTTGTCGTTTGGTTGAGGTAATATAAGAACCCAAGAGCATCCGTTAGGACCAACAGTGTATGTTAGTCTTGATGAATTTTTAAAAGAGCTTAAGTCTTGCCATTGCTTTACGGGTAAATCCATCTCATTTAATGTTCCATCCGTTACATGGACAGAGCCTTCAACTAAATAGAATTGATTTTGCGTATTGTTTGGCATAGAGTTTGGATGCCTTACTATGCCGTTCGGTCCAACTCTACCAAAACATATACTGAATCCTCGACAACTTATGTGTTGCATTATCCTCATGGTATTTGTACCTCATTAACATAGGTGACTTCAAGCTCGGAATGAGAATTTATAATATCATTTACACTATACTCAAACGTCTGTCCCACTACAGCTTTCCATGCGTTTATCATAGTCGTGTTTTGTTTTGCATCTTCCTTTGCTTTTTGTTGATTAGCTAAAGCAATGCCTTGATCTGCAATACGTTTCTTTAACATTTCCATGTCAGTAATATCTGGGTACATTTCTGTGGGTTGAAAAGCATACTCAGTATAATCGTCAGGATTGTTTGTTGTCGTTTCATCTGAAGAAAAGCAAACAATTATAGAATTGCTTTCTTCATCATATTTCTTAATCTTCATTTTAATAGTATTCATAAATTTCCTTTAATTAGCTAACTCCACCTTGTCTTGTTCCTGTAGCACTCCAAGTAACGAATGGATTACCAGTCATGTATCTTCCTGCACCACCACCTGCACCAGGATTCCATGTTTGTGATGCGGTGTTAGGATTAGCAGGTCCATCAGGCTCTCCTGCAGAACCATTTGCTCCTCTAGCACCACCAGTTCCTCCTGCCCCTCTCCACCAGGTGGCAGGCGAACCAGTATACCTTGGACCACCAGCTCCACCAGCAGTGCTAGACCCAGAAGAGCCTGCAGAACCACCAGATCCACTAAAACCACCACCAGCACCAGGATTAACTCCTGCACCACCACCACCGCCTGCACCGCCAATTTTAGAAATATTAGGTCCGCCTTTAGGGGTAGTGCCAGTCTGAACTAATGCAGCTCCAGATGCACCACCACCACCGCCTGCTCCTGCTAAAGTGCCTGCATTATTAATGGTTATTGGTCTATTAACATAAACCGCATTGCCTGCAGTAAACCCAGGTTGTGCTGGTAGGTTTCCCGAAGGACTACTAGGTGGACTTGAACCTGCACCTCCACTACCACCAGCTCCTAACACAGTTCCATTATTAACTACAGTAATAATATCGCCTGCACCAAACGCATTAGGAACAGAAAAAGCATAAGTCCCTGTTGATGTTGATCCTACAGTAACTCCAGGGTTAATTGTTGCTGTGATAGTAGTAGCTCCAGGAACGTATGCTGGGTTTGCAGATACAGCAGTATATAAATCGTAGTTGTTAGTGTTAGATGCTATGGTAATATTAACCAAAACTGCTGAAGCAGCACCATAAAAATCACCAATGGCTATAGTCCCTGATGTTGGAACTCCTGTGTTAGATGGACTGTCGGATACTAATCCTCCACCACGATAGTATTCACTTAAGCCATGTGGAGCTGATCCACCAAACTCATCAACAATATCAGAGACACCTAATACTCCAGAACCAGGTAATGCCATTTATTGTTTCCTTCTTGAATGCTCTATGTGTGTATCTAGTTCCTGCTTTAATTCTTTGATTGACTCAATAAGCAATGGAACTAATTTATGGTAATGTACAGTTAAATAATTTTCATCAATTGGTGCTGGGACTACAATCTCAGGTAGAATTTTTTGTACCTCTTGTGCAGACACACCAACCTCAGGTTTAACTTCATAGCCTAATCTTTCAGCTAGTTCATTTGCTGTGTAATGAAAGCCATTTAATGTCATAACTTTATCTAAAGCATTTTCAATATTACCTTTCTTAATCTTCAATCGATCATCTGAGTAGTATGCAACTACATCATTGGTTGCTCTAATCTCACCAGTAGTTCCTGATCCAGCAGTACCTGCTCCAATAGAGTTAAACTGTACGTTACTACCTGTTCCAACTCCCAAGGAAGTTCTTGCTGTAGCACCTGTTTCTGCTACCCAGTTTGCACCATTACCAACAATAAAGTTACTATCGGTTACTGCTAGTGCAGCAAGGTCATCTAACTGTGCATCCCATGCTTGAACATTAGTTCCAATTGCTAATCCTAAATTAGTTCTTGCAGTGCTGGCAGTAGTGACATCACTTAAGTTATTTGCTGGGGAAAGTGGAGTATAGGTTAAGGCATCTGTTACATCAGAGCTTGTTAATGTGACTGCACCTGTTCTACTATTGAATGACAATACAGCTCCAGTCGTATCAAAAGCCGCTGGGTTCCATGCTGATCCTGTCCAAATAAATAGTTTGTCAGTTGTGGAGTTCCAATACAATGCTCCAGTTATTAAAGTATTCCCATCATTGTCTGTTGTTGGGGCAGAAGACTTAGCTCCAAGGTAACGATCATCAAAACTATCAAAGCTATCAGCAGCGCTTGTTGCACTAGCCGCGGCATTGGTTGCTTCAGTAGCTGCTGTTGTTGCACTGGTTGCAGCCGCACTAGCAGATGTGCTTGCATTACTTGCTGATGTTGAGGCATCTGAAGCCGATGTGCTTGCATTACTTGCTTGTGTGGTAGCAGTTGATGCTGAGGCTGAGGCAGATGATGCGGATGTTGACGCAGCTGATGCACTACTTGCTGCATTGGTTTCTGATGTTCCTGCGTTAGTTGCTGCGGTACTAGCAGTGGATGCACTACTTGCTGCGTTAGTTGCACTCGTTGAAGCTTCACTAGCTTTGGTTGTTGCTGTACTAGCAGAAGTCGCTGCATTAGTTTCTGATGTAGCTGCATTAGTTTCTGAATTAGCAGATGCGGTAGCTGATGTAGCGGAAGCAGTTGCAGAAGTTGCAGCGTCAGTTGCAGAAGTTGATGCTTCACTAGCTTTGGTCGTAGCCGTTGTCGCTGATGTACTTGCCTCACTTGCTTTAGTTGTTGCAGTTGATGCTGATGCTGTTGCTGAAGTTGCAGAGCTAGTTGCACTGGTTGCTGACGAAGCAGCAGATGTAGCACTAGAGGCTGCATTTGTTGCACTGGTAGCTGCATTAGTTTCTGATGTTTCAGCATTTGTTGCAGCGGTACTAGCAGTTGTTGCAGAGGAAGCAGCATTAGTTGCAGATGTTGATGCGGCACTTGCACTAGCTGCGGCATTAGTCTCAGCAGTCTCGGCATTGGTCTCTGCGGTTTCAGCGTTAGTTTCACTGGTAGCAGCGGCACTAGCAGAAGCAGCAGCAGCGGCAGCACTTGCAGTAGCGGAAGCGGCATCTACAACCAGATCCCATTTAGCTGAGTCAGCGTTAGATGATATAGGTAATACGCCAGAAGATGTGTGTGCTACCTGACAGATGTATACGTTATCATTACTTGTATCTTTAATTAAATCACGCTTGTTATATACTACGCCTGCTGCCCAGTCACCTCTCCAGTCACCAATTAGTTCACCAATAGTTGGGTTCCCATCCGTATCAAATGCTAAGGTTTTGTTTGCCCGAACAGTGTTGATAGGCAATGTCATGTCTATGGTAGTAGGATCAGTGTTAGGTGCGCGTAGTGATCGGTTAGATTGTTCTAAGTTTTGTTGGGTAAATATAGTTAGACTATCAAACTCATCGTTCAATGACTGTGCGAATAACGGGCCACCAGTAGTAAAGTCTGTTGATCTTTCAATAGCTCTATCGCCAACAATAGTAATACGATCATCAGCATCTGGTGTAGTAGGAACGTTGGTTCCAGTAACAATAGTTACATTACCTGTACCAGTACCACCAATAGATACCGTATAGTCAGTAGTAAGTGTAAGCTCAGTCTCATTGAAGTATACGGCAATGTCTGTCTCAGCTAATACCTCGAACGCAAAAGCATAAGGACCTGTACCAGCAGATCCTGTGTAGACTATGCGCCTAGTTGTGTTTGATATATCAATTGCCATATGTTTTTCCTCTTGTAAATTCTATCATATTTAGGGTGAATAATCTAGTAGTAATCATATACACCTTCCTCTTCTGAGGCGATTGCTTCTTGATCTAAGTATCTTTCTAACTCAGGATAATACTCAAGCAACTCAGGTATAGCCTTACTGTAAGCAGAGGTCATAGTATTTCTAATGGCTCGTTGTGCTTTCCTTAAGTCCTCTGTTCCTTCTTGATCTTCAACCGCATCTACCACAGCTTCTTCTAGTTCACCACCGGCAGTTACAATCTCAATCCACTTGTTGTATTGTGCAGCAGACATATCATATCCTTGGTATTTTTTTGGAGGTGAGTATACTGGAACTCGCATACTAACTAATGCTGCATACGCAGGACTAAACGTACCATCAGATCTTGTGAAAGGGTTAAACGCTTCACCCCAGTTTCCTTTACCTATAGTAACTTCTTTACCAGTAATCGGGTCACGCCTTAATGGCAAGGTGTCACTGTAGAATGGGATGTGTGCTGTGTATTCATTCCATGCTGTCCAAAATCCCTTAGCAGATCCACCAAACAAATCATTATAATCTCCACCTTCAGATACCATCGTTAAAGACTTCTCTGGGGACATGACTCTTTCTGCAGTGGATACTGCACTACTCATAGCTCCCAATGGAGAACCCTTCACGGCAAACTCAGTAGCTTTCTTAGTTAATCCTTCTATGAAACTTACTGCTCCATCACCATCAAATGAAGATGCTCCGCTCAACATAGAGTTAAGCTCAGCCATCCCTTGCAACATAGGTAAGTCACCAACCATATCAAAGCCAGCCATCACAGCAGCACTGACTATCTTTTGTGTCTGTTCTCTTGTGCTAAGGTTTTGTGAGTTGGCCTTACTTTGCAGTTGGAAATATTCTCCTAGAGTTGCTGATATAGCTAGTATCTGACCAACGGGTTGCAAACCAGCATAGGATATATAATACTTATCTGCCCCAACACTAACTGGAGTCATTGATTGTAGCTTAGCTAATGCAGATGGACTAACATCAGACTTATTTATAACAAAAGAATATGGTCTCCATCCAGTAGCTTTTAGCGTTTCTAATTGTGTAAAGTTTTTAGGGCCTGACCCAGTGATTTGACCTTTTAATCCACCTTGATAAGCCGCAGTACCAATTACCCCTGAGGATAATCCAACCCTAGCAATAGCTAGATCAGCTTCTCTGCCTCCAGCCTTAAACCCCTTAAGAAACTTTGGACTCATAAACATTGCCGGTGATCTTTTCCCTGCCTCTAGCACTAAGTTGGTTGGAGTTCTGATGAATGGAAAGAACATCTTACCTACTGGAGAGAAAGATTCATTGCTTACAAAGTCTTGTATCTTTTTAAGACCGCCTTCTAACTCATTGGTAAAGGTTAAACGCTTTGATGATTCTACAGCCTCCTTAACTAACTCTTCTGGTGGAGCAGCTCTAAGCTTAGCCATATGGTCAGCAGCTTGCTTAATTGCATCCACATCATCTACTCCATCTGCAACAAGCTTAGCGTATAGATCATCTCCAGATCTGCGAGTTAAGGCTCTCAGTTCAGCCATATAACCTAATGCCTTAAAGAATTCATCCTCTCCCATTAATGCATTACCTGGTAACTGAACAAACTTACCCCAGTAACGCAAGCCTTTAGACATAGCCTTGCCCCCATTACTATCACCAAAGTCTACATCAAACGCATCACGTGGTTGTTTATATTCTAACTTAGTAGCACCTTCTGATACATTACCTTTAAATCCTTTTATCCCAGCGTCTAAAGCATCTGACCAGGTAGTAAAATATCCTGTTGCATAGTCATGTGCTTCATTGAAACTAATCACTTCTGTTTTTTGTCTAAATACATTCTTTCTTACTGATCCAATAAGAGCTGCTGCATAGCGCTCAGGTGACTGTATTGCTCCAAAAGCTAAGTTACCAACAGTATTCTTCATGTGCGTTAATGGAGAGGACAGTAGTCCGTTAATCCATGTGGTAAGCCACATATCCTTAGCTATGCCTGGTAGAGTCTTCCATCCAAATCGCATACGAGAAGCATGCGCTTTTGCTTCAGTAGTAGGTAGGGCTAGGAACTTAGTTGCTCTATCTACAGTTTCATCAGTACCGCCTGTGAGCTTAATCAACTCTTCCATCTCAACACCACCACCAGTGGCTTTTCTAGCTACTCCAAACATTCTCAAAGACCTACCAATATCAGCGGTTCTACCTTCAACAGCCTTAGATAGTTCACCAGCTAAAGCAAACAACTGGTCAAACTGTACAGTCATTTCATCAGTTAATGTGCCATCAGCTTTTGCCTTGACTACCTTTTTAGCCATCTCTTCTGTTTGTTGTACTACGTTTAACTGCGCAAGTAACATCTTATGTATTTCTTTTGGGTCAGCTACTGTTGGGTTCTTAGGGTCCATTATTCTGGATAGATATTCTGGAGTATAAGGCTGAGATGTTTTTAAATAAAGGTCAGGCATATCAACGCTCTTAGTCATAAACGCTTGTGCGTCTTCAGCATTGTCAAATGTTTTAACCGCAGCGTCTCCGTTATAAACCATGAACTGCCTCTTACTTAAACTAGCAGCAATTTCTTCTAATGGCATTACTACCTTATCTACATTGTTGGCATCACCAACTACTTGGATAAACTGCTTTAGTGAGTCTGGGCCATCAATTTGATTAATATTAGTTCTGGTATAGTTGGGTCCTTCTACTCGCTTACCTTTCTTTGTATACTTAACGTCAGATGGAGTTCCAGTGATCGGCTTAGTTTCTGCATTAGCCAATAAGTCAGCAGCATTCTGTTGTTCACCATAAGGAACAATAACATAATCATCGTTAGTAATAGGATCTTTACTTCTAGCAGCAAAGGCAGCAGTTTTCTCAGTATCAAGACGTTTCTTAGCTTTTAGTATTTTAGGAACAAAGTCACCTATTCCCGCAACCTGTACTTTCTCTCCCTCAGCAAACATACTTTCACCATCAAACTGAGCATCAGTTGCATTTATAACCTCTGGATCAACCATTGGTTCAGCAGCTATATCTTGTCCAGCCTCTTGACCTACAGGAACTTGTGATAAGACTTCTGCCTCTTCCGTATCAACAGCTGAAGCTTCTAGCTCGTTAAGTCTTTTTTCTAGCGATGTGTCTTGAATAGCCATAGTTACTATTGTCCTTTTGTCTCTTTAATTTTTACTTTCCCTACTGTGACATCATCTACCAAGGCTTTCACTTTACCAACACCTGCTTTTGCAGTGCTTGTAACGGCTTTACTTGGCCCAATAAACTCAGTAATAAACTCAAATGGTTCACCCATTCCTTCTACGTCCCAACCAGCTTCAGTTAATGCATCTCTAATATCTTCAGTCTTGAATGGTACTGCTTCGTATCCTTGAATAAATCTATCTCCAATAGACATACCTTCTGCATGAGGTTCACCTTTATAGTTGCGTGGTGATATAGTATTCATCAATCCACTAAGTAATCCTGCTACTTCGCCAGGTGTGCCGCCAATTCCAGATATTAATCCTTTCAACGAACCACTAGCCACTTCAGGTACTACTTCCTTAAATGCTTCTGGCATAGCTGCTAACGCACCTGGAGGCCCACCCATTTGAGCAAGAAAAGGTACTCTACCTAAACGCTCATCTTCTGCGTCCATATACATTGCATCTAAATTAGCTTCGAGTATTTCCATTACTTGTTGTCCTCAATAACGTCATCAGTAATAATCCCTTGTCTTAACTTTTCAATCTTATTGCGTTGGTTTATCAATACATTTTTGTCTGAAGGATTAAGAGGTTTGTTTGTTGTAGGGTTAGTTAATCCATTTATCTGTTCGTCAGTTAATGTAAGGAATGTCTCCATGTCAAATTTCTGCCCAGTAGTTTTCCATATAGGGTCAATGTATTTATTGTATCTATTTTTCTCTGTCTTAGTAATATAGATATCCAGCTGTTCATTAGCAATACTTTCAGCTAATTCAATATCCGAAAAACTACCATCACCCGATCTCCCTCGTTCTCGTAGAGCTTTCATATACTGTTTCTGAGCAGCGTTAAGTATCTGCTTCAATACATTATCACCGCTAATCTTGAGTTGTGACATATCAAACACACCTAAGGTTTGAGCAATAATTCTATTTCCGTCCTTATAGTCTCCAGTGTATTTTCTATATTCAGCATACAATTGAGCTTTTTGTTTTGATGTTACCTTTCCTGTTGATGCTAGTTGTTTAATCTCAGCACGTCCTATAACACCAGCAGTAATTTCAGACATTGCAATATCAAAGTTATCTATTTGTGAGGTGCTTGGTGGTGAATCTTCCCTAATACCATTAACGAATGTACGTGATATTTTAATACCATTATCAGTCATAGACTGGAATAGTTGATCCTCAGTTATTTCGTTATCAAGGAACTTAACATACAGGTCTGACTCTAAGTTAAAGTTCATCTCATTAGCAAGCTCTCTTTCTTTTTGCTTAATCTCTATATCATTATTTAACGTATCAACAGCAGCTTGTCTTATGGCAGCAATACCTACAGAATTATCCAAACCTTGTGACCTCATCAATGCGTAGTATGGATTGTTTTTTGATGGATCTTTTCTGAAAGATGCTATTAGATTATTTTCAAGGATATAATTACCTACAACTGCAGTTACCTTATCTCGCTTAACTTGTTTGTATTTAGATACATTTTCATCATAATTCTCAGGGTCTCTTTGAGCTAATGCATCAAACTGCATGTCACGTTCCTGTAACATCAAATCTAAGTCAATTGGATTCTTTACTCGAGTGACAAGAGATTCCATGTAGTCAGCAGTATTATCAAGCTCAGTCTGAATGACCACTCTGTCCTTGCTTAAGGATAAAGCATTCTGTCTATCAATAGAATCTTGTACTACAGAAAAACCAACTTGCGATGCTGCTGCTCTAAATGATGCTTCTTGGTCAGGGTCCATTCTTCCTAGTACCCTAGCATAACCCTCAATACCCGCATTCATTTCAACGACTACGCTCTCAGTATCCCCCTGATATACGCCAGTCTTAATGTCTGAGCTAAGCACTTTAAACTGTGTCGTAAGTTGGTTCAATAAATCTTGCTTAAGTAATGCGCCTTGCTGTACCCTTGCTGCATCACCAAAAGCAGTGCCACCTTCAACTAGAAGTTTGCCAGGATCTTGTCCTTGAGAGATTGAGTCTCTTATTTGTTCTATAGAAGGTCTGTTTTGTACTCCATATTGCTTACCTCTTACCGCTGCCTGTTCTCTGGCTTCACCAAAAGCTACCTTAGAAATTCTATCTAACTTTGATTCTAATGATTGTGATCCAGCAATAAAAGCCCTGGTATCCGCTAAGTCAAACTTCTGCGTACCTTCAAGTGTTATATACTTTCTTCTGTATCTTCTTGGGTCTTGTGCCATGATGTTATCCCGTTGCCTCCGGTGCTGATCCTATCTTAGAATATTCATAACCAGCCTCGGCTAACTTAGCAGCTGAACCTAGGATTCCACTTTGATATGCTGCCTTACCGGCTGCGGTATATATACCACCTTGTACATTACCACCTAACACAGCGTTCTTAGCGTTCATATAATCATACATTAAATCGTTTCCAGCATCTGTGCTACTGATGGTATTGACTAGAGCAGTTGATCCATCCAAACCAGCAACACCGCGTGCATATCCTATAGTAGTATTAGACGCTATGTTTCTTCTTAGTTGGTCAAGAGTTTGGTTAGCACGCATTTCATACTCCAATGCCCTGCTTTCACCTTCTGCCACTGCTTGAGCTGACTGCACTTGAGCTGCAGACTTTGCTGCCGCACCCTGTTGCATGCTTTGCATGGCGCTCATTACACTTCCAATAACCCCTAATACTTCCATATTATGTTCCTTGATGTACTGATAGTTTATATTCCAAGCCTAACAATGTAAGCTTTAATGGTGCGCTTTGCGTCACAGTAATCTTTCCTTCCTGGTTATAACCTAGTATACCATGCAACGTCTTAATGCCAGTAAATGTTGGTACAGGACTTCCTAATGCACCCTCACCTAATGTTCTAATAGGAACTAAGTTTCCATTGATTACAATATTCTGTGTTTCCAATAATACTGCACTCACTTCTACTATTCTCTTTCTAAATCCTAATCTTGTTCCTGTTTGTATTTTCAGGTCAACGGGCATAGTTACAATATTAACCTCAATAGGTAACCCAACCTCACTAGACGTAGATGGAGGGTTAGTGAAAGTAATAGTTCCTCCGCTTGGGACAGTCTGGTTTAACTCAACATAACCATCAGACAGTACATTTACATCAGCACCTTCTAAGTGAGCCATGTTGGCTGTAGTAGATGTAGTGCCAACAACTCCGCAATCAGTTAATGAATTGTCATCAAACACCTCAACGAAATACTTATCTACCCCATCATCAGCTCTTTTCACTACAGTGTATATGTCTGTAATATCTACACCTACATCAATGTATGATCCTGTTGTAGTAAACTCAGATGGCGCAATAACATTCTGTATCCTTAGCAAAGAGAATACTGCCATCGTTCCATCATCATCATTAACGATAAATAATAAGTCATTCTCATCTGTTGCAACAGCTCTTCTAATATCCATACGTGTTGGACCTTTAAGAAGATGCCCGGCTAGTAAAGATATTTTAGAAGTAATGTAAGTTAGCTGTGTATCTGAATAAGCCAACTCTGACAGTTGCTTTCCTTGTCTCTGTATAAATAATGTCCCAGATTCTAATTGCTTAACTCTAACGCCTTCCTTAGAGCCATTACGTGATGTAGTGGATAAGAAGAAGTCTGTTGGAGTAATCGGAGTTAATCCTTCTTGCGGAACGTAGAACTCACCACCCGTAGTAAACACTTGCAAATCACGGCCAGAAATAATATCAGTGATAGCATTAAAAGTATTAGTATCAAGGGTAGCTTCAACAGCGTCATCATCAAGTCCTTCCACGGCTTCAAAGTCAAAAAATAGTCCTACCTTAGATCCCCATATGGTTGACGGTCTCGACTTCGAGCCACCAAAATATAATCTTCCTTGATGGAAAGTAACAGTTCTTGGCCATCCTTTAGTTGCTGACCATACACTCTCATAACCTGTTTCTAGTTCCCAACTGCCACTAGCTACAGCGGTAGTATCAAAGAACGGAAATTCTGTTACTACATTGACTGTTGTAGTGTTGACATACTTAACAATCCTAGCTCTTCCTTGTGGAGATGCATTAATATATTGACCAACATGCCCTGCGTTAAATACACCAGATGATGCAGTAATCGTTATCTTACCTGACACATCGCTAGGTGTTATAGTGCCAGCTGGATTAGCTGTTGCTAAAGTAAATGCATACTTAGGGATAGAGTTAAATGGGATATTAGATACAGTCCAGTCAGTATCTGAAGCGCCACGTACTATTTGTTTAGACTCTAAATCTTCATGCACAACAATGAGTGTATCAGCAGATTGTGTCCAACACATGTTAGCTAAATAAGCACTACCAATACCTGTGCTTGTTTCTGTATGAACTAATGCTTTGTTTTTATATACATACATTGTATCGTCAGTAAAGCACAGCATATAACTATCATCTACTGAAAACTCAAAGTGAATAAGCCTTACGCCATTAGCAGGTGAACCACCAAGTTCGTTAATGAACTTTGTACCCTGTCTTCTAGTCACCCCACCTTGCGGTTGACAGATAACATTTTGTGCAGTTTCTAAAGCATTCTCGTAAGCTTTAAGATCAACACGAGACCTTACAAGTGGATCTAATTCACCTGTAGTAAAGTTCGTTTGTATGCTTACAAATCGAGCCATTAATACCTCACATCAATTAATGAGAAATCTTGGAATGCGTTTGTAGGTTGTCCTTGTCCGTCAATACTCATTGCTTGGCGCATAAATCCACCACGACCATTCTCGCCTGGAGTTCCTTGAGCCACTGCTCTCCAATAGTCAGACTTTTCTGTTTGGTCTGTAATGGGTAAAGCAATATGCCAAGTTAATTGGTATTTAAGTAACTGAACAAAGTAATGCGGCAAAGCAAACTCAGCTACATTATACTGATAATCAATATAAACCTTTTCATAATCTGTAAGTATCTTATCACCCATTAATCTATATTCTCTTCTTACTGGGCCACCAATGTCAGCAGTATCATATACAGCTCTTGGAACGCCAACCATGTCTGATGGCATTTGATATTCATACTTGTATTCGTTAGTTGGTGTCGTAATTAGCCTGGCTAACTGCACCTTTTTAAATGAGAAAGACCAGGGGTAACTGGCCAGTGTTTTAATCTTAATGTCCGGATAAAGTCGGTCACAAATGTTTGCCTCATCCGTTCCTTCCGTAAATGAAGATATAGGGTTAGCCCCTAACATCAACAATGCGTCAGAACATATTTTAATATCGGTATCACCTGTTGCCATTTACTTTCTCCAAATGTGCAAATAGGTGAGAGCCTAAACTCCCACCTTCTGCATTATTACTATTACTAAGCTACGCTTATTGCAGTACCTGCTGATACGTCAACAACGCCAGAAGCGTTTGTTAGTACAACATGAACATACATTGTTGGCGCATCTGAATCATAGTTCCAGACAATATCACCAACTTTAAGTAAGCTAGATACTTCATTGAAATAGCCTGAAGCTGCTACTGCTGTATAAGCATCAGTAGTTGTGTAGTTCCAGGTTTGTGGTGCATCACCAGCTTTAGACTGTCCGCCCGCCGCTACTAATCCGTCTTTATTAAAAGCCATTTATTTTCTCCTAATATTAAGATTCACGACATGTGAGTTGAACAATACCTTCAGCATCGATTGCAACTGATGCAGCAGAGAACATAGCATTCACAAGGAATGATGTTTTTTCTGGTACATAGTTAATCTCTGTCTTAGGACCAATACCTTCAGCATAACCCATAGATTGTTTATGGAATGCAAAAAGAGTTCTATCTAAAGAACCATCAACAGCTAAACCACCTTCAGCACGATCGCCTAATGTGTGGAATGTGAAACCTAAGAATGTATTGATTTCACCAGCAACTAAAGCTTTAACAGTGTTAAAGTCAGATGATGTTACTGCTGTTTCTGATAATAAAGATGCTAGGTTGTTAGCATGAAGAATGATGTGACGATCTTGCGGTGGCACGTTATTCTTATCTAGTAACTTCTTAGCTTCACGTAGTTTAGCTACGTTAAGGTTTGTGTCAGTACCACCGATGTCGTTGGCAACTGTGTTAGATGTACCTGAAGCAGCAAGTGCGTCAAGAATAAGTTGATCTTGTCTACGACCAATAGCGGTTGCTACTACTTGAACCAACTCTTGTCTTTCGTCAAAATTAACTTTTTGTTGCATGAAAATGTCTGAGTATTCAGCTGCATTCCAATCTTCAAGTGTAGCTGTTACTTGACTGAAGTCCACGTTAAGTGGAGTTACGTCTGTTTGTGGTACACGTAATGTAGCCACGCCTTTCCCAACTTTAGGGAATTTTACTGTTGCACCTTCAACGCCGCGTCTTTGTCTAGTTGCACCAACCAATTGTGCTTTCGCTTGGTAAGCCTGATGAACTTCGGCATCAAAGAGTGTTACAAAAGCATTAGATAATCCAATAGCCATTGTTGTTTCTCCTTAGAAATTAATAAAATAAATTAATCGCTGTGGTATGCCAGAGACCTGGGCCAGTGCTTGCTATTTACGATAGCCATTCGACAAGGTTACTTGCGTTAAGGGTTGTATTTAGTGGTGCTTTACAATATGCCTTACCCATGAATATACCACAGATAAGGCTTATTTGCAATGAATTACGAGTTGAAGTTCTGAGCGAACGCTCTTTCTACTTTAGCTCGATAAGATGGGTCAGTTGTGTATAAAGGATCAGACACCATTTGGTATAACTCGTCCTTAGATGGTGCGCCTTCAACTGGAGCAGCTTCAACAGGAAGTCTGCCTTCGTATGATGATCTAAGTTTTTCTAAAGCATTTAAGCCTTTGGCAGTACCGCCCATCACCTTAAACTCTTCAAAGTCACCCTTAGACCAAACGCCTTTATTAACAAGACCAGAAGCCCATTTAACCATGCCATTGATTCTTGCATCAGCATTAGGTCCTAGTTGCTTCATCTCATTTTCTACATTTACTTGATAGGTATTGTTTTGATCGCCTTGCATAGATACAACTTGACCAACCAAACTATCTAGCGCTACTTGACTAACGCCATGTTCTTTTGCCCAACCCATTACATGCTCTCTAACTGGATCGTCCTCAGGGGTATCACCAAAAGCAGATGTGTCATACTTACCATCGGCTGGTGCTTTATGTTTACCTTGTGATATTTGTTTACGTAGATCAGTCCAAGATTTTGCTATGGCTTCTAAATCTGGTTCGGCTTCTTCACCTTTCCAAAAGTTTTCTGGCCACCAATCTGGTCTTTCTAGTGGGGCATCATCTTCATTCTGAGCCTCGAAGTCTTCCTTTGCTTTAAGCTCTTCGGGATCACGATGATCTATTTCTACTTGGTTTGTATCTGTACTAGCTTCCTCAACTTCTGGTGATGCTCCATCGAGTAGGCCAGTCGATTCAGTTTCCTGAACACTAGGCTCGATTGCTTCTTCCATTATAATTTCCTTGCTCTAATTATCCTTGCTTCTAAATCCCTAATTAACGAATTTTGCCCTTCTCGATAAAATGCATAACTAGGATCGCTTCCCGGCAAGGCTACGGGTTGCTCCAAAATAGACTGGCGTAACCAATCCATCAGTTTCTTTCCGTCTTCATCACCTAACACTCTTAATGTTAAGCGATCTAAATCATCTCTAGCTTGACTAACATCACGTACGTCAAGAGGTAGTGCTTGTTCTAAATCGTCCCATCCAGCCATAATCTATCCTTATTGTTGCATTGCTTGTTCAGCCATCTGTGTTGCCATTTGCCCGGCTGCTTCAGGGTTTTGTTGTGCCATCTGTTGTGCCATCTGTTCTGCTTGTTGCTGCATCATTTGGCGCTCAGCTGGTGTTGGTCTAAGCTTCTGAGGTACGCCTAACTTCTCCGCAATGTAGTCTAGCATCACATCTACTTTAATTGCCATTTGACCTTGTGGTCCAGCTTGCTGTGCAATCTGTGCATATTGTAGAATGTTTTGTACATCATCCATGTTCTGTGCCATAGCCAATGGAGCTACTGGAGCAATCTTAATTTCCAATCCATTTACTTTTAATGGCAGATCAATGATACCTTTTTGATCCATCACTTGCAGCATCTTAGAAACAATAGGAATCATCGTTTCGTTAATTAATCTTCCGAATGCTGACCCTAGGTTCTGAGATAACTCTTTCATACGCTCAACAACTTCTGTTGCAGACCTTGCACTCATGTTATCAGGTGGGAGACTTTCGTCAAGTAGGACACGTTTAATGTTTGCACGTAAGTCGTTAATAATAATTTGAGATACGTTAAAGTCACCAGCTCTTGGTAATGGTCGTAGTGACTCACCTTGTGGTCCACCATTACGTGCTACAGGAATAATTGCTCCAGGCATAATCTTAACTGTATTAGGATTCAGGACACCATCATCAGCAGCTGTGTACACGCCACTAATAGCTAGAGAAGCATTCTTTAGTAGTAACTCTAATGTTTTATTAAGTGTTTTAATATCCGGTAATGCAGTGATGAGTGGCCCACGTCCGTATATTTCACCAGCTACCTTAGAGTATCTAGCAACAATCCAAGGACTATAAGGCATACGTTTATATAGCAGCTCCATCTTAGAGTCTTTGTGTATTACATGGTAACAGTAATCACCACGCTTCTGATCTAGTAAAGTAGCTTCAATTAACTCTAACTCTTCTGTTGGCTTCTGGTCAATCTTTTTTTGTAACTCTTCTGGAATCTTAATGTCCGGCCATTGTCTTTGTAATGCTTCGCCTTTGATGCGCATACGTCTGTACACATTATCAATGTTACCATTAGCGCCTTCTTCTAAAGATACTAAGAACTGAGGAACTGGAATAAAGTTTATTGGTGAAACATCATCACCTGGCTGTACCATCATTACAGCAGTACCCACAGATAAGTCTAGTAAGAACTCACCAATAGCAATGTCAAAGTTAGATTGCTTGAGTGTGGTAAACATCACGTTACTGTATGAGTCTAATGCTGCTTGTGCTTCAGCCTTTCGGTCTTCAGGAATATCTGGTCCTGGTTCTAATCGACACCATTGTCTTTGTGGAGGGAATACGCCAGACTGCATTCTGTTAGCAAAGCGTTGTGTAGAGTTAATGGCAGTAGAATCAAACACACGATTCATCTTTTTATTACCACCTACCTTGCCATCATAATGTCCATCATAAAGGTTACGTTGTGGCAATGCAAACTCATATGCTTCTTCATACAAGTTTCTAAAGTCCTCTTTTTTTGTTAAAGCTTTCTCATGTCTATTTAAAACATCTTCAGCCTTTAGTCTCATCATTGCTACCATGATTATCCTTTTTTATGTCTATTTGCAAAATTACGTGCTGCCTCTTTACTACCAAAACCCCATTTCTTTAATGCAAGTTTTAATCTTGTTGGTCTACCTTTCTCGTCTGTTAAAGGTCCAGCCATACCGCTAAAACGAGCAGCGAAAGATACACGCCGACTATCAGTGCCAGATCCTTGCGGTCTTTTAAGGTTAGCACCTTCTGTTTTTTTAAAGTGTTTTCTTCCTGCTTCATTAAGTCCACCCTCTGGATTTTGATATTTTTTAGCAGGCATAGTTAAGCTTTCTTCTTTTTAGGAAAGCCAGCTTTCATCTGTGCATAAGCTTTATCAGATATAGTTGATTTCTTTTTAGTCCTGCTAGTACCTGCTTTCTTTCTTGCATTAATGTTTGCGTATAATCCTGGTTTATTCATACCATTCTAACTCCAAAGTTGCGTATTGTGCAGCATTGCTTACATTAGTTAATCGAACTAAATAAGTAGTTAATGGGCTTAAGATATATTCTAACGAACCACCATCACCACCACCTGCTTTCTTTTTAACCCCACCAGGTACTAACTCAGCAAATAACTCTGTTCCCACACTAGTTACTGTTGGGTCTAATAAAGCTGCTGTATTACTTGTGTTACTAATAGTGCGATTTCTTCTAACAGCGGTTACGCTAGTGCCACCTGAGGCAGTTGCTCCCTCATATAAATATAATTCTGCATCGCCACCACAAATTGCACCAAATGTTATGTGCATGTTTGTACCACTACCTGAGGCAATCACAAAATCTATTGAAGCACCATCTGCTAAAGGTGTACCATTAGTTCTGTTTTCATATAAAAAATATGCACGCCCTTCATGTAGCCTATGATGATTAGTATTAACAACGATTAGTGGTCTTTCACTACCAGTAACCTGCTGGTTATTATCTATGTCAGCTTGTGTTAATACAACGTACCTAGCATTCGTGGTATCTGATTCTCTTTTTACGTTAATAGCCATTACGCCCACTCACTGTATTGAATGCGCAAGCATCCTATATTAATTAAGAAGTGAGAAATAATCTCACCTGAATGCCATTCAGACTCAGTCCATTCAACACCAAAACCCATGCCCCAGTATAAATGCCAGCTCCACATATTACTTACTTAGAAGCTTTTTAATCATCTTTAACATTTTCTCTCTATCAGACTTGTTTCCTTTCTTTTCATCTTCGTAATACTTGTTATAACCTTCGTCAGTTTTCTTATCTATATTCTTTTCCATTTGCTTCTTCAGCATTTCTTTTTGTTTCTTTGTTAATTTGGGTTCTGACACTATTCCATCTCCTCTAAAAATTGACTATAATCTAAACTAAACTTAGCTCTACGATCAGCGGATACATCCTTGCTAAACTTCTTTCCTCCAGCCCAATGGTTATTAAACCAGAAGTTGTTAATAGTTTGCCTACCAGTAGTAACGTTGCTGATGTTCGCCTTGGGTTTTTGTAAAAAGTCGTACACTAGCAAAGCTGCTTGCTGTCCTACAGACAACTTACTAGCATCGAGCATTTGCTTTTCAATAATTTTTTTTGCATAAGATGGAACTGATTTGCCTTTAAGCTTGTCTAGTTCAACTGTATTGTGCAAATTATATACTGTTCTGTTTGCAGCAGTTAGTAGACTTTTAGGTTCAAACTGGAACAACCCCTTCCCTTTACCATCCAACCCTTGAGCTTCTGGGTCCATTCTTGATTCATGAAATGCAATAGGTAATAAAATCTTGTCTACAATAACCTCTCTAGTTATAGTAGGATCTTCTACTTGCTTAACACTTACCGCTCGATCTAATGCATCCAATGCATCTTGGTCAGCTAGTATTTGCTTCCTGATAGTTTTAATATCCATATTATAGTTTTTGTCCTGCTCCAAGAATAGATGCGGTTAATCCTAATCCACCTTCACCAAGGATCGGCAAACCTGTTGCCATGCCTTCTGTCCCAGGGATAGGCGCTTTAGCTAGCAACCCACCAGTGGCGCGCTTTAATCTTTTAGATGTTGCTTCTGACTTTGCAGATTCAGCTTTTGCTGTTTTAGTAGCTGCTTTAGATGCTGCTGTAATAGAGTCTAGTTGTGCTTGTGTTAAATCTTTTTGTTCCATTACATTTGTATTAAGTCTAGTTATTGGCGCACCATTTTCATACCGAGCATTAGGCATAGTTTTTCTGGGGACCATTCCTGAACCTGCTGTCTTAACAGGCATCCAAGAAGTAGTTACTCCGCTAAACATTCCACCATAACTTTCCATTAAATATTCTTTTCTTGGAGTAGAAATGCCTT
>Ga0115550_1001223_pt1 | contig 19568 bp, 29 predicted proteins | sample COGITO_mtgs_1005_FD_87177 | JGI IMG/M metagenome (GOLD analysis project Ga0115550, IMG submission 87177) | Pelagic marine microbial communities from North Sea - COGITO_mtgs_100511 | ecosystem: Environmental > Aquatic > Marine > Epipelagic | place: Germany:Helgoland, sampling site Kabeltonne... | reverse complement strand
GGCTACTGCGTATTTGGTGAAGTGACCGCCGGCATGGACGTGGTCAACAAGATCAAAGCCGTCAAGACCGGCAACTCCGGCCGCATGCACCAGGATGTGCCGGTAGAAGACGTGGTGATCACCAAGGTGACCCTTGCAGACTGATCTCTGCCTTCTGCGAGATGAACTGACTGCGGCCCCGGCCGCAGTTTTTCCATCTGCGCGCTTGACCGCCGGCCCGAACTGGCGCCGCCTCGACTATCTGGCCCAGGGCAATCCTCGCCAGCGCGCGGCTCATGCCCTGCTGAACGACACGCCCCTGTGGGGGGAGTTGCAGAGCCTGTGTCTGGATGTGGCGCTGGTGAGCACCCTGGCCATCGGGCTCGACCGGCCAGGCAGCGATCTCGATATCCTCTGCCAGCACAGTGATCCCGCCGCCCTTGCCGACCTGTTTGCCCAACGTCAGTGGCAGAGCCGCGCCCTTGGCAGCGACATCTGGCTGCTGGAGCAGACCCTGATCGATGGCGAGGGCAACCCCTGGCCCATCGAGCTCTATGTCACCCCGGCGCGGGTCGATACCCTCAACGGCTGGCGCCACCTCAGCCTGATGGCCGCCTTGATAGAACACTTTGGCCACGACTTTTACCAGACACTGCGCACCTTGCGCCTGCAACAAGGGCTGAAAGGGGAAGCGGCCATCTGCCGCCTGCTGAAGTTGCCCGGCGACCCTTATCAGGCGCTGTTGACGCTGGAGGGGCGCGACCTTGACCAGCTTGACTGGCAGCCTCAGGCACAGGCACCCTCTGCTCAACCAGCCACTTTTTCCAGCCACCCAGTTATCAGGGCCCCTTGCACACCATCATGAGTACCCTCTTTATCAGTGACATTCACCTGTGCAGCGATCGGCCCGACATGACGGCCGCCCTGGTGCGCTTTCTGGAGCGCGACGCTCCCGGTGCCGATGCCCTTTATGTGCTGGGGGATCTGTTTGAATTCTGGATTGGCGACGATGACCCCAATCCGCTCCATCACGCCATCGCCGATGCCTTTGCGGCCCTGCGCCAACGCGGCGTGCCCATCTACTTTATCCACGGCAACCGCGACTTTCTGCTGGGCCGGCAGTTTGCCAAGCGATCAGGCATGACACTGCTGGCTGATCCTAGCGTGATCGACCTCTATGGGGAGCGGGTGCTGCTGAGCCACGGCGATCTGCTCTGCACCCTGGATCTGGGCTATCAGAAACTTCGCCGCATCACCCAGCTCAAATGGCTGCGCTGGCTCTTCTTGCGCCTGCCCCTTACCCGCCGCCTCGCCATCGCCTGCAAGATGCGTGGCCAAAGCCAGATGGAAAACGTGCAGAAGAGCCAGACCATCATGGATGTGACGCCAGCGGCGGTGGACGCACTGCTGCGCCAGCACGGCTGCCGGCTGCTTATCCATGGTCACACCCACAGACCCGCCATTCACGACTTCACGCTCGACGGTCAACCTGCCCGCCGTATTGTGCTGGGAGACTGGTTCGAGCAGGGATCCGTGCTGGTATGCCGCCCGGGCGAGCAGCGGCTGGAGCAGCGCTCCTTGTCATCGCTCAATCCTGCCGGGGCCCATGAGTCCGACAATCTGTGACCAGCCGACCATCGCCAGCCCTTCGCACCGTCGCCCCCTCCCCTATAATGTGAGCTCACATAGATAACGAGGAGTTGGCCATGGGATTTATCACCTGGATCGTGTTGGGGCTGTTGGTGGGTATTCTGGCGAAGTGGATCATGCCGGGTCGCGATGGCGGCGGCTTTTTCATGACGGTACTGCTGGGGATCATCGGCGCCATGGTGGGCGGCTATGTCGGCACCCTGCTGGGCCTGGGCTCAGTGACAGGTTTCAACCTCTCCAGCATCGCCATCGCGACCATGGGGGCACTGATAGTGCTGTTTGTGTTCAACAAGATCCGCAGCTAATCATCCCCACCCTTATCTTGAACGGGTACAGGGTTGTGTGAAGCTCGTCACCATGCGGCATGGGTATATGGGGGATGATGGCGACCAGGCAGAAACTTCTTTCTCGCCAGCCATTTCCATCAGTTGAGGTTCGTATGCCTGACAACAACACCCTAGCCCATCCCCTTGACGCCAAGAGCATCAACGTCAACGACCCCTATGAGATGAAGCTGTGGATCAAGACCTTCGAGTGCACCGAAGTACAGCTGAAAAGAGCGGTGAAAGCCGTCGGCACCTCGGGCAAGGCCATCCGAAAACACCTCAAGAAGTAGCCGTTCGAGAAATGGCAATCCGCTGAAAAAGCCCCGCGAGGGGCTTTTTGCATGGGTCATCGCCATCATGCTCAGTCAGGTGCAGGATCACAGCACGGACACAGGCTCAGAACAGGCCAAGGTCGAGCGCATCAGGCCAGCACGCATCCTGGCTTAACGCAATCCGGCAATGGTGAAACCGCCATCGACCAGCAGACTCTGACCTGTGATGAATCGGGCTTCGTCGCTGCACAGCCAGGCAACCACGTCGCCAACATCGTTGGCCTCACCGATACGCCCTGCCGGTGTCAGTCTCACAAAAGGCTTGAGCGTCTCTTCATTCGCCCCCATCCGTTGTGCCATCGGCGTGTTGATGATGCCGGGATTGACGTTATTGATGCGGATGCCATGAGGGCCGGCTTCCAGCGCAAGGGCGCGGATCATGGCATCCAGCCCGCCCTTGCTGGCGGAATACGCCGCCGAGCCAACACACGCTCCTTGAGTCAGCCAAGATGACGTATTGACGATAGCGCCACCGCAACCGGCGGCCGTCATCGCTTCCAGCTCATATTTCACTGACAACCAGACCCCTTTCAGATTGGTGGCGATCACGCGATCAAATTCAACTTCCGTCATCTCGCTGATCGGCGCAAACCCCTCCACCCCTGCGTTATTGAAGGCCGCATCAAGGCGCCCAAAATGAGCCAGCGTCACAGCAATCAGCGCCTTCACCTGAGCACTGTCCGTTACGTCTGTTGGCACCGCAAGCGCTTCCCCTCCCTGGGCGCGGATCAAATCGACAGTCTCCAGCAGTTCAAGCTCCCGTCGTCCGGCGACCACGACTTTTGCACCATCACGGACAAACGCCAGCGCAGCTGCACGACCAATTCCACTTCCGCCTCCCGTAACCAGCGCGACACTATCTTGCAGACGTAATGATTGAAACATCTCTGTACCTCGTTAATGAAAGACTCGATGGAGGTCAGACTATAGGTGGCTTTATTGTCACGAATAAGCCACCTTATATCGCATAATTTACTGGCCTATATTCAGCAATGGGAAACGCAGTGCGAACAAATGAATTTGGAGAACTGACTGCATTTGTTGCGGTTGCGGAAGAGAAAAGCTTTCGCAAAGCAGCAGCACGCCTGAATTTGACGGCATCAACGCTCAGCCATGCCTTGCGTGCGCTGGAGGAGCGGCTCGGCGTCAGATTGCTGAACCGTACCACCCGTACCGTTTCGCCGACCCAGGCAGGTCTGGCCCTGCTGGCAGAGATAGCCCCGGCATTCAACGTTATTGTGAATGCCGTCGAGAGAGTAAATGCGTTCAGGGAAAGCCCACAGGGAAGAGTGCGGATCAACACGCCAAGGATCGCAGCTGACATGATATTTCTGCCGCAGTTGCAGACATTTTGCCATCAGTATCCTGATGTCCAGCTGGAGCTGGCTACCAACGACGGTTTCGTGGATATCATCAGCCAAGGTTTTGATGCCGGTGTACGCATTCGCAGCGATGTTCAGCAAGATATGAGTGCGGTTCGTCTGACGGCAGATTTCCATTCTGCAGTGTATGGCTCACCGGCGTACTTCGAACGGCACGCCATCCCGCTGACCCCCGCCGATTTACAGCATCACTTGTGCATCGGACGGCGGGAAATCACAGGAGGGTCCTTATACCGCTGGGAATTCGAAAAAGATGGCAGGCAAATCGCGGTTCCGGTTAATGGTCCGGTGACGGTCGACAACGTCAGCATGATGACTCGCCTCGCGCTGGACGGCATAGGACTGGTCTATACAGCGCAAAGCCCCGAACACGATGACCTGGTGACAACCGGCCAACTGATTCGGGTTCTGGCAGACTGGTCGATCACCTACCCCGGCTTCTTTCTCTATTATCCCGGCCACAGGCAGCTGCCTGCGGCACTAAAAGCTGTGATCGATTGCTTCCGCTTGCCGTTTTGAACCGGCACGGAAACAACGTCATATGACACAGTTCAGATTTCCAGTGTGTCAGTGCCTTGCGCACTGGCAAACCTGCTTTGAGCTCATGGATCAAGACAAGCCCCCCTGTAACAGCAAGTCCAGCTCGCGCTTCAACACCGGGATAAGCTTGATGCTGTCGGTCTTGCCATCCGGGATATTGATGAACATAGGGCGACAGTTTCCCACCCCCTGCTGTTGGTAATCTTTTCTTTCATCTCCTGCTCGGTTCGGCTTGCCCTGCTGCAGGTAGACAACGCAGCCAGACCTCATTACTGAGTGATAACCTCATACTAAAGCATTACCAATTTAGGGATATTGATCCAAAAAATAAGATTTAACAATCAATACGTTAAGTGAGAACCTATTCTCTTATAACCAAAATATATAATTAGCATTTAAAATGTCACATCTATCATTGACCATATGTATGTCGTCATTTGGGAATTAAACAATGAGAGATAGGGGGCAAATAGAAAGGCCAGTTGATGATGTCATTCCTCTTGGCTATGACTCTCGGCGTTACGTCCGTTTTGTTCTTTCTGGTGGGGGTTATGTTGTCCAGTGCCATCTAGACAACATCTGGTTTGACGCATTCAGACCTGCGCTAAGGATGAATCTTCGCGACGTCAATATCCGTGGCGTGGGGCTGATGGGCAAGGCACAGCTCAAGCCTGGAGACAGGCTGATTATTCCATCACCTCAGGACTATTTGATGCATGCAAAGGTAGTTCGTTGTGCGCCTGATCCCCTTTTCCCGAAACTCTACAGGGTCGGCTTGGTATGGGACCGGCTCCTTCCCGCTAGAGTGCTTTTACAATGGGAGTCTTTTGTGTTGCCACCTCAGCTTCCTGATTTTCATGAGCAAGTATCTATCTTGGAAAGCTTATCCAATTGAATTTGTGTTCTTTTTAGAGCCCACCATCAACGACGATGTGCATTCCGTCTCAAGCCAGCACCATCTGTAATGATAACTTAATCAAAAAAGAACCATTGTCACTTGATCCATTCGAATCTCATTGCTAGGCTCCATTTCACGTGGAGCAGAAGTAGATATGTAGCTACGCGGTATCCCTTACATTTCATCAAGGAAAAGGAAATACCATGGAAAGCATCGCTATTGCAGCATCCCAGCTCAACTGGAACGGCGGACAACGCATCACCCTCAAAGCCGGTGACACTGCAACCTGTACTGTGCTGCGTCCCGACCAGCTGTATGGGATCTTCATCTACAACTCGGCCCAAAATGACAACAACGCTGCGGTGAACGTTGTCTGGAGTAACAGCCAACCTCCCTGCCAAATCACAGTACCGGGTACGACGGCCAACGCAGGCCTGGCATCAATGGGCTTTGTGTCTGGCACTGACACTCAAACCATTTCCGTCTCTCTGCCCAGCAACAGCGGCATCGCCCAAGTTGACCTCTGGCTGGGCAGTGTCAGCATGCCGACCAATACTGCCGGTCTGAACAACCAGCCTTTGCAAGCCAACGGTGATCCGGCGCCGTTCAACAAATACACTCGGTACTATGCAGTGCCTCCGTCAAAATGGATGAACCTGACGATCGCCAGTACCATCACCCAGTTCATTTCATGCCAGTTCCGGCAAGACAAGGCGACCGTGTTTGTCGTCAACGAGACCTCCAACGGTCTGCTCAAAGGTCAGATCACCAAGATGGGGCCGACGGCCAGTGAGACCGGGGCAATTACCATCACGACCTCCCAGATCCAAAGCATTACCGAGAACCTGCAGGGCGATGGTTCGCAGTGGGTTTGGATGGATGCAGACAGCCAGCAGAACTCCCAGAGTGCAACTATTGCACTGCAGTCTCTGTAATCGACCCAAGCGTCTTGACGTCAAGAAGGCCCCACAATGTGGGGCCTTCTTCTATCTGCCTGAGGGTGCCTGAACATGGCATGGGAAAGGCGCAGCACCATCATCGGGCAGCGCGGTATCATACGTGAAGCCTGTGCACGCTCACAGCCTCCCAACATATGGCGGCGACGCCCATCGCCGCGTTTGCGCCATGGAATCCACGCTCTTCTGCTACCGCCTGCGGGCTGCATCAATAAAATTTTTTACAGAAGTGGATTACCGCAAAACCATAGGCCAAGGCCACGCCAGATAAAGGACCTCGGACGAGGTTAGGATCTGAAAGGATCGAAAGAAATTGTAGGGTTTTACAGTTCGGCGGGGCTCTGGATAACGAAGGTGAAAACGTAACTCGTTGAATGTATTGGGATGGTCGTACTTTCCGTGGGGATTTAAATAATCAGGAAGGGTCCAGTTTGCCACGAGGGAACCGCTGGAAGGCTTTTTGTTTCAGTCGGTTAAGTCTAATGAGGGCCGATTTGATAACTGAATTTTTGAAAGGGGCCGATCAGTCTTGATGCCCTTACCCTCCCCCACGATTGTGCGGTCCGTTCCCCCAAACAATGTGGACTCGCACACCCTCTGAAACATTGTTAAAGTGCCAGCCCGCATAAAACTCAACAACCTATAAAACGCGTAAGACTGAAGGCAAAAGCTATGGTGATAACAAAGTCGCTGGTATGCGCAACAATACCTACACTGCTGCTACAAGTGATCAGCTTTGGCACATGGGCTGAAGGAGAACAAGTTTGCTCGTCAAATCAACTAGCGGCCATCAAGACTCGTTTGCCTTCAAACACCGAGCTGACAGCTAGTGCCTGTAAGACGTTGCCAAACCAGCCAGAGGTAACCTTAATCTCCTACATTTTCCCAGATAATGGGGAGCGCAATGATGATATGTCTCTACCCACAAGTATCTGGCGAGTAGAACTCATTTCCCAGGGGAAAGTAAGACAGCGGTTTGAGGAAATCATTGAAGAAGATGCCAGCATCCGTATCGGTAGCGCCAGTATATGGCTCGATACAGCGCCCTACCTACTGACCAAAGTAGAACGAGCCTTTGGCGTAAGATTAGATATCGGCTATGGCCCCTCGTGCGCCGATGGTTTTAGGTCCAACTTTTTACACCTCTTCCGAGTGCATGGCGGAACCCTACAGCGCATCATGAACGGCGCTCCGATGCTGCACACCTACATACGAAAAGGCATGCCTTGCTCACCAGAACCAATAGATTTAGAACGGGGCATGTCATACATCCAAGTCATGCCAGAGATGTCGAACGGTCTACACGATCTTAAAGTTGTAACCAAAGCGAAAACCGAGACCGTTGAGCAGGATGGATCCTCTCAAACTTCCAGTCAGAGAACATTGAATACCGCCCTGCGCTTCAATGGCCATGAATACCCGATTGGAGAATGGGATAACTTACCGAGCAAGGAGTGGTGGAAGTAAGCGGCTATACCCTGATCTAGGCGGTAAAATCGTCAGGTATGTACAGAACCCTGTAAAAGCCTGTCCTTCAGCAGGCTTTGCTGTTTTTAGCAGCAGGAGTGCCGCCACCAGCTCAATCCGCGAGACACAATCGCTATTGCCACCCAGTGGCCATTTGACCAAAAACAAAAAGGCCACTATTGCTAGTGGCCCTCGTAAGCCTTTGATTTTAATGGTTTCGAGGCCGGAATCGAACCGGCACGACGCGAACGTCGAGGGATTTTAAATGCCTGCTCTCGGCCTTTAAAAACAAATAGTTACGTGAAAACAGTCACTTAAGTACACGCCATTATGCGGAAAAATGCGGTGTTCTGTGAGCTGTGTGGATCAAATGTGGACACTACCGCAGCTTGTTGACGGTCAATGGGTTGAGTCTCAGCGCATCTTCCAGGTGGTCTGGAGCAAAGTGCGAATAGCGCATCGTCATGGTGATGGTCGAGTGCCCGAGTATCTTTTGCAGCACCAGAATGTTACCACCGTTCATCATAAAATGGCTGGCAAAGGTGTGCCGAAGAACGTGGGTACTCTGCCCCGCCGGTAGCTGGATCCCCGCCTTGTTGATGGCGGATTCAAAGTGGTGGTAACACTCACTGAATAGCTTGCCCCTGCGCTTGGGGATGATGTCGATCAGCTCCTGGTTGATGGGCACGGTTCGGCGCTTGCCACCCTTGGTGTGGGTGAAGGTCAACCGGTTGTTGGCAACCTGAGACTGGGTCAGATCCTGGATTTCTCCCCAGCGCGCCCCCGTGGCCAAGCAGAGCCGCACCACAATCCCGAGATCTGGATTGCTAGCAGTGTCACAGGCATCGAGCAGGGCCTTGATCTCGTCAGGGTATAAGAACGCCAGCTCTGATTCGGTAACCCGGTAAAGCCGCATTCCGGCCAGCGGGTTTTCTGCTGTCCACTCCCCCAGCCGCTTGAGTTCGTTGAACACGGCCCGCAGGTAGGCATGATCCCGGTTCACGGTCGAGGCGCTCACCCCTTTGCCATCCTGTGTGGCGGCCCGGCGATCACTCAGCGCACCAGACAGCCGTGCTTCCCGATACTTTGCAAAGTCATTGCCGGTGAATTCGCTGGCCAGTGGGTTACCCAGACTCTCGCAGATCAGCAGCAGTTTGGAGCGCCGCTGCTCACCATCACGCAAGCTCTGGCCATGCAGGCCAAACCAGCGTTCGACCAGATCAGATAGCCGGCGAGAGTCAGCAACAGGTTCAACGGTTTGCTCATCATCCCCCTGCCAAGGCTTCTCGGCGAACTGCTCAAGCTGCCACAGCTCCCACGCTGCCGCCTCGCCTTTGGTGGCAAATCGCTTGCGCCTGCGCGGCCCATTGCGACCACCTGGGCGAATATCGGCAAGCCAGGGTAGTGGTTTGCCGTCATCAAGTTTGCGAACGGTCATGAGAGCAGACCCACTCCCAACCCAATTATCTGACCCAATACCGAGCGGCCGACCTCCCGGGAATCCGCCTTGACGGCCTCGACCAATCGTTCCCCCAAACTCCCTTGCAGGCTATCGGGGGTCGCCTTGAGCACCTCTAGTCCCTTCGCAGTCAGCACTGCATTGAGGATGCCGTCATACGCCGCTGGTGTGCCATGCAGATATCCAGCATCAACCAGCCATCTCAGGCTTTCGAACGCAAATTCCTTACGCTTAAAATAGGGATCATTACGGTGAAGGCCTTCAGCGAACAAAAGTGCTTCCGCCTCTGGTGAAAGACAGTCAATGTGCTCGCCATCCTCGGTGACGATAAAGTTGCTGGAGGCCAGAAACTGGGGTACAGGAAACCGGCTATACAGATCAGCCAGTGCCAGCACCACAATGGTATCGAACCGTTCAATATTGGATACCATATGAATCCTTCATTAAATGAGACATTTGCCGATCATCAGCGTAGGTACGAACTGACCGACATTATGAAAAGGCACATCGTGTCACAACTCAACGGCTCCGTGGACGCCGTGCGTGCCCGTGCCTTTTGGCGCACCCATCTGCCGAACCTCGCAGAAGCGGAAGGTAACGAGCAACTGGCAGAAGCGCTAGCATTGGCACTCGAAGAGGTGCGCAGAAAACTCACGCCCACCACTGTCGGTTGATGCCTTCCCCAAGTGTGAAGATTTCACCAGCCAACACCTGGCCCTTGGTGGCGATCTACCTTAGGAAAAGACTTCGGCAAGCGAGGTGTGTGGCTTCCCGTCGTCGAGTTAACAAATGCTTATTTAAATTATAAATTCAAAATTCTCATAACTCGATTAACACTAGCCTCATCCAATCCATTAAAATTATCATTAATATATTGAAGGATCATATTTCTAAGCTCACTCAATGAAACACCTTCAGGCCCCGGCATTACTGAGCTTTTTATCTTTTTTGCAATTTCCATCAATGTGTAATCATTTGCTGACATTCTTAACGCTTGTGAGCCTATGGCAGGATCAGGGACCTTTAACTTATCCCAGTATAAATTTTTATCTGGCTCTCTCTTTTCGATTAACGACTTCAGATCATTTAATGCTGACATTATAAAGTCATCTCTACCAACCACTTCAGTATCTACTTTCGATACATGCTTGATTTTATAATGGCTTAGGAATGGTGAGTAACCTTGAACTTTAGATGCAGCCAAAGTTGACAAAGTTTTTTCTTTTAACGCCTGCTGAAAATGCTGAATCTCAACATAATTTAGAGATCTGGGGTATTCGAGATGCTGAATATTACCAACATCAAAAGAATATGGTGTGTCCTTGTCTTTTATAATTACAACAGGCTTATCAAAAGTAAGGCGCATTCCAAGCTCAAACATCACATTGGGATTTCTAGAACTAACATCACAAATAACGATGTCGTTACTATAAATATTGGTCACTATATTGTTTTGAATAACATTAACTTCATTGGAATCACTAACCATTTTAACTTGAAAATCAGTGCCATTTAATGCATCGGTGATTATTTTACGGACATGCAGCCAATGCTCAACAGAGCCAACTTCATTGGCCGCTATCGGCATAATCAAGCCACAGGTGATAGCTTGTGTGTTGGCTTCAACCACATTGGTTTGTGCTACTTCCACTTGCGTATGTTGCTCAATCTTATCAGCATCAGCTTTTTTTCGTTCTGTCATATCCCATGCTACCTATTTTTATCGAGTCTCTTTGACCGGCATTGTACATTGCCGTGTCACTCTTGTTTACTGGAGGAGCCATGTCAAAATTCAAATCACCGCGTAGTCAAATCACCAACTCCCATTACAGGAGTGAAACGACCAAGCTGTATTACGCCATCACTGACCACCTTTCAGCCAAAAGCAGTCCTGAGTTTGCCGAAACGTTCGGGGACGCCGATGTATTCCTGCATGACCTGCTCATCTTTGCCGAGCAGTGGTGGCTTGATCGCAACCAAAAGTCGCTCGCAGCATTTCGGCGAGCCGAAGCCAAAAAAGCGGCTAAGGCATCAGTTCGTTGACAACACCGTCCGCCCAGTCAGTTTTATGTTTCACCCTGACTGGGCCGCCCTTGCCGATCATCTCGGCCCACTCCCCCAGCTGCTTGGCCGAGCGCTCATGCCACCCTTGTGCATTAGCCAACATCTGTACCTTGACCCGCTCTAGAGGTACTCCGCGCAGATACAGCTGTTTAAATAGCAGCTTCGCGCAGGCTTGATCGACAAAATGGAGTTCAGATGCTTGGCAGCCTCGACCAATATGGGCCGTCAATCTTTCTATTGCTTGCTCAAGCACGTTATGGGTATCGGTCATAACCACCTCTGGTTGATGCCAGTACAAAAAGGGCGCATTAGCGCCCTATCGTTTTCTAAAAATCCGGTGTTCTACCATGACGCCGATGATCTCGATCTGCTGCCGGTCGGAGTGCATGGGGGGGTAATCGTCATTGAGGGGGACAAGCTCAAACACCTCTTGCCCGTTCTCATCGATGCCGCGGGGCCGGTACTTCTTGAAGGTGGCCTCTTCGCCGCCGTTCTTGGCAACCACATAGTCGCCAGGGCGAGGTGACTCATCGGGGTCAACGATGATCAGATCCCCTTCATTGAAGAGTGGGCTCATGGAATTGCCGCGCAACCAGAGGCCAAACCCACAAGGGCCAATATCGATACTGGCAGACACATACTCGACATTGCCGTCGAAAGTAGTGGCCTGCTCGCACATCTCCCGCCAGTTACCCGCCTGGACATAGCTCAGAATCGGCACCCGATTCCCCTGGGGAATAACAGCAGGCTCGACGTTCGATAGTTCAGGCGAACCTTTCCCCGTAGAAAGCCAGTGTGCTGACACGCCAAACACCCTCGCTAGCGCGACCAGATAGTCCGCGCTAGGCGAGACATCACCAGTTTCCCACTGTGAGACGGATGCTTTTCGAGCACCAATCTTCTCACCCAGCTGTTGCTGGGTAAGACCATGTTTTTTACGAAGTTCTTTGATGCGTTCATTTTTCATGTTTGGAAATTTAAACCCAATAGAGTTAGAACTTATTGACCTTTTAAGTTTGGATCGTCTAACCTGATGAAAGTTAGACAATGCAAACATGTAAGGACTTCCAAACCATGACTAAGCATGACGTACTTAATCACTTCGGTGGTGTGACCAAGACGGCTGATGCACTGGGCATAAACAAAGCCACTGTGTCCTGTTGGGGAGCAACCATCCCCAAAGGCCGTGCCTACCAAATCGAAGTGCTGACCGGTGGCAAGCTGAAAGCAGACCCCTTAGCACAACCCTCGCACCCGGCGCAGTAAGGAGATCGCCATGACGATAGAAAGTCATTCTGCCGAGCCCTTCAACGAGGTACTGCGTGAGCTGGCGGCCATCAAGCAGGGGTTAGCACTGCAATCTCTGCCGGCCATCCCGCTCGATGCCTTTCTGGAGATGCTGCTCGACGTTTACAACTTCAAGCTCCCCAAGCGTACCGCCCAAGACATGATTGCTGATGGCCGCATTCCCATCATTCCCAAACTGCGGGCTGGCGATCAGCCCTGGGTCAATCTGGTGCGCTGGCGAGATATGGCCAGAGAGCCAGAACAGTATTTCAAGTTGGTCAATGAGAACACTGGCCGCCGGTTGGCCAGCAGTGCCTTGGCCAAGAAGTCCACTCCCCGCTCTGTGGCTTGATCTCACAGTAGCGGCTACGAACAGGAGCCGAAAGTGTCTAAACATCAACAAAACCTACACAGCCACTTTGCCGGTGCGTGTGACCGCTTCAAGCAGGCACACAACCTGACCCAGTTGGCCGCCGAGATCGACATGAACGCCGATGTGCTGCGCAACAAGTTCAACCCGGCGCAAGAGCGGCACAAACTGACCGCCCAAGACTTGATCACTCTCTACCACGCAACTGGTGACGACACCCTGTTTGATGGGCTGCTGTTTGAGTGCGGCCTGACTGCCGTTCGCCTCCCCTCTACCGGCGCCACCATCACCACAGAGGCCCGCGCCCAGCAGGCACTCAACGCTGGCGCCCAGATCATGGGTGTCACTGCCCAGGCGACCACCATCCTCGCCGGTGACCGCGTCACCAAATCCAACAGAAACACCGTCGTCGGCGGCTTGTGGGCTGGCATCGAGCACCTCGTGCTGCTGGCAACCGAGATCGAAGACCGCTTTCACGCCGTCCCTGGTCTTGCGTGTGCTGCCGACATGGCCCGCGCAGCCCTGGGCGCATAGGAGACCAGACCATGAGATTGATTTGCCCGCACTGTGGTTCCCGCGCCAGCACTCGCACATCCACCCGGATGAGCCCGCTGTGCGGCATCGCCACTTACCAATGCAGCAATGTGGATTGCGGCCACACCTTCAAGGCGGGGTTCGAGATCATCGCGACCATCAGCCCGAGTGCCATGCCCAATCCGGCCATTGTGCTGCCCATGGTCCCGCGCAGGGTAAAGGCGGTGGCCCAATGAACAAGCTGCGCGCCGAGCAGCCGGGGCTGATCCCGCTGCCGTTTTTGCTGTTCACCCGCGCCACTGTCGTGAGCGATTGCGACGAGCCGGTGATGCGCAATACCACCCGTTTCGATGGCAGTTATCTGGAAGACAGCCAAGGCCGCCGTGGCGCTCTGCGCTTTACGCCACGCCAACCACCCCGCCCGCACTGGCTGACCAGGCTGCTGCAGGCATAAGAGAGGGCCACCCCATGAACACAGCACAGGTCATCGAGCTCATTCAACAACCCAGCGCCGCCGACGTGGCGCTGGCAGAGATGCGCGCCCAGTTCGGCCGCAATGGGGCGGCCAGCCGCTGGTCACGCCTGCCAACCAAGGCAAGGGCCATTGTTTGCTATGCCGCAGAAATATCACCGGAGCTAGGCAAAAGCATGGAGTTGCACGATTTCGACGTCACTCAGAGAGAAGCGATCCGCCTCGCCCTGAGCGACCTGCTGGCCACCCTGCGGGAATTCGACGGTTCAGTGTTGCACCGGTACGAGTGGCACCGGCCCCACCACCACGCTGAGGGGCCGAGCCGTAGCGAACTGGAACAGGCCGAACATGAGATTAACCAGCGCGCCTTGCTCAACGAGAAGGCAAACACATTGGAAAGCCGCATCGCGGCAATGAGAAGGGTGCCCGGAAACGGGCAATAAAAAACCCCGCTATCGGTGCGCCAACACCAGCGGGGTTTTCAATCAATCAGCGAGGTAAACCTCATGAGCAATAGTACAGCAGAACAGGCGATCCGCAAAGTCGCCAACTCCTTGATAAACACCCACCGCCCCCAGCTGGGCGCATGCCACAGCGTGGCGATCGAATCCAGCCTTGAAGCCCTAGCCGAACTGGCCGACGAACTGAGCCTGCTCGAAATCTACGCCGATCTGACCAAGCGCCTCGAGATCCTGCGCGGTGGCCAGCGGCCCCACATCATCGGCGTGGATATGGCCAACGGCCCAGATAGCACCGCTGTATTCCAGCAGCCTTTTGCCCATGAGTTGAAAGGGGGTGCCCAGTGACTGACGACCTGTTCGAACTCGAAGCCCCGCAAGACGCGCTGGGTGCCACCGAGGCGGGCCCCGCACATATGCAACCACCGGCACCAGTAAGCCAGCTCACCAAGCACTGGGAGGCTGCCGCCGATGAGTTCGCCAGCTCGGGTAGCGATGCCAAGAGAAATCGTGACATCACCCGGGAACTGCTGGCGCTGGGCGCCATTCGCGCCGTGTATTGGCTGGCCGTTGGCAGAGCAGAACTGGCCCTGGCTAAAGAGATCGCCGAGTGGTGGGCAGACTGCGAACCACTCCACGGTCTGGGGGAAACCATCAAATGAGCAACCAACACGTCATCGACCAATGGGTTTCTAACATGATCGCCGCCGAGGCCCGGCTGCACGGCCTGCAGCTCGACTTGCTGGACCTGCGTAAAGATGGCCCCCACGGCCAGCGCACTCCAGCCAGAACCCACCTGACTTTGTGCCGCCAAGCCCGCACTGCCGCCCGCATGGCTTCACGCAAAATCCAGTCTCTCTATGCCGGAGGCGCCATCTAATGACCCATCAAAAACCAGCCGGGCTTGCCCCGGCTTTGGGCGTCGTGCGCCCTGCAAACCCCCTTTCCGCCGTACAAATGGTCACCCTGGAGTCCTGCACCAAGTGCCACCAGATGGCAGTTTGCATGCCAGTGGCAGGACGCCACGGTCGCCGATCCTACCCCTATTGTGTCGAGCGCTGCTGGCCGCTGGCCCGCGCCGCTAGTGAAACCGTGGTGAAGGGCGTCCCTGCTGCCCGCCCCTCGATGCTCTGCAGCTGCTGCGGCGATTTCAGCCATGTGCGCCCGGTCATTCTGTCCGGCAACCGCATGACCAGCCTGTTTTTCTGCGAAGCCACCTGCTGGTCAGATCGGCTGGCCACCCTCGACATGGTACCGACCTGCACCCAGTGTGGCCGCTACCTGCAACCGAACGAATACACAGCTGGCAAATGCGGGGTGTGTAAATGAAAGAGCTGAACCAACCCAAGACCTGCGCCAACTGCCTGCACCAGGCAACAAACCAGCGTGGCGAGTCAGTGTGTACCCGCCACTGGGTTCGTCACCACATGGATCATTCGACCGGCATCACCACTGCCAGCCTGACCCTGTGCCAGACCACCTACAACGAGCGCGCCAGCTGGGCCCCTTGGGCTTACGGCAAGAAAGGCCGCCACTTTGAAGCGAAAGAGGTGGCAGCATGATGGAGCCCATCAACAACCTGCAGGGCATCCAGCTTCCCCAGCACTACCTGGTCAGCCACCATGCCATCAATATGGCAGGGGCTGCCGAGCAACTGGCCCGCGTCGAGTGGCACGTTGCAAAGCCGTTGGCCAAGACCTACCTGCACCGCTACCCGGCCAACCCAAAAACCGCCAATGTCTGGCTGCGCCGCATCGTTGACGTGTGTGAAGCTGCGGCGGCCCGCTTCCCGATCCCGGTGGTCGACCTGCGCAACGACATGCGCCGCGAACTGGTCGCCGCCGAGTGGGCCCGCCGCTGCCAGCAACTGCTGAACACCGGCGCCAACGAGCGCACCGCCGCAGAGCTGCTGGCTGACCTTGGCTCTCAGGCACAGGCGTGGCACTTCTGCCCCACCTTGCCGGTTCACCCCCGCACCCGCGCCGAACGCCTGCTGGAAAGACCGCTGACCGACGCAGAGCGGGCCAATCTGGCCCCTGCCGTGGACAAGTTCGAGGGCGCCGCCGCAAGCCTGCTGGTGCGCCTGCTCGATGAGTCTTGGTGGCTACGCAAGATTAACCGCGCATGGGCCATCTATTGCGAGCTGATCGCCATCCTCACCGGCCAGGTGCGCAAGGGGGTCAGCCCGTACGCCAGCGCCCACGCCGTTCGCGAGTTCACCCAGCGCAAGGCGGCCCAGCGGGCATGGATGGAGAGCATGAGCGCCGTCAACGAGGAGCTGGGGCAAGAAATCGATCTGACTGACGCCATCATGGCATCCGTGGCCAACCCCGAGATCCGCCGCCATGAGCTGATGGTGCGCATGCGCGGCTTTGAGGATATGGCGCAGGAACAGGGCAAGCTGGGCCTGTTCCTGACCCTGACCGCCCCATCCAGCTATCACGCTTGGCGGGTGGGCAAACAAGACAAGTCCAAGACCTACCAGAACGAAGACTTCAACAACGCGACCCCGACCGAGACCAACCGCCTGCTGTGCAAACAGTGGGCCCGCTTTCGTGCCGCGCTGGCGCGGGAAATGGTCGGGGCATTTGGCTTTCGGGTAGTGGAGCCACACCACGACGCCACCCCGCACTGGCACTGCCTGCTGTTCATCAACCCGGAACATCAGCACGTCTTTCTGACCCTGCTGGCCTTCCACTTCACCGCGGCCGAACGGGACGAGCTGAAAATGCCCAACGGTGCCGAGCTGAACGCGTTGGCAGAGTCGCGCATCCGTAACAAGTTGCCGCACATCAAGAGCCTGCTCGACATCACTGACAAGCAGACCATCAAGGCCATCAACCCCAGGGTGAACTGGAAAGAGATCGACCCGACCAAGGGCAGCGCCACCGGCTACATCGCCAAATACATCGCCAAGAACATCGACGGCCATGCCGTGGGGATGGATTACGAGGCCGAGGCCCCCGTAGACCACACCACCATCGCCGTGGCCGCTTGGGCCAGCTGCTGGCGTATCCGCCAGTTTCAACAGATCGGCGGCCCTGCCGTGAGTGTGTGGCGCGAGCTGCGCCGCCTGGGTGACGACGTAATCGAATGGGACTGTGTGCTGGAATTAGCCCGCCACGCGGCTAACAACAATCGCTGGGGAGACTTTATCAACGCCATGGGCGGCATAGATGCCCCACGCAAAGAGCACCTGATCCGCCTATCAAAACGGCTGGACGAAGCCGCCAACAAATACGGCGAGGACGTGATCAAGCTGCTGGGGGTGATCTCTGACGTGGGGCAGACCACCGCCACCACCCGCACAGAAGGCTGGCAGATAGTGCGCAAGGGGGCAGAAGTGCAGGGTTTGGGCGAGCAGCGCGAGCATGCAGTGGGCGAGCGCAGCGAGTTGCCCTTGAGCAGCGGCAGCTGCGCCCCTTGGAGTTCTGTCAATAACTGTACGGAAGGATCCAAATCAGGGGTTAAAGGATCCACTTTGGCTAAAGAGTTGAGTCGTATGGGTCTTGATGTAAGCAACGCCGCCCTGCTGCAACACGGCAGCATCATTAATGCCGGCGGCCAGTACGTGCGCCTGGTCAGCGATCGGCTGATTGTGACCCGTCGCTGGCCGGGGGCAACCGGCACACCGGCGCACTGCAGCAAACAGATGCTGAGAGCAGTTGATGCTGAGGTTGAAAAAGCCTTTGATGATGCAGAGGCATTACGCCAGGAACAGCTCAGAATGCGAGTACGCAGTGCTGTTCTGACTCACGGGAGTCTGGTATTTGGGAAGAATTTGTCGGATGCTGATTTCGAGATCGCCTTTGACGAACTGCGCAAGTCTATCGATTGGGTAACGGATGCCGCTATCAACCCGCCTTCATCCGAAGAGGTTCGGGAATTCCTGCCCAGTATGAAGCTACATATCAAGGCGCTGGCTATGGAGGAAAGAGCAGATGAGCAATAAGCAAACGTCCTACACACCCCAGCTACATGGCAGCGAAGCCATCGAGAAGCGCTGCAGGCTCATCCTAGAGCGGTATTGGCCTCAACATGAGATTGATACCTGGCTTAACATGCTCACGCCTGGTGAGCGTGCCTATGCGGCTGTCCTGCTCCAAAGACAGCATCACCAAACCTCACCGGGTGCCCATCACTCCCCTGTGGTTCCCTATGATGAGTTCAGTGCGTTGACTCGCTGGATTGATGAGCCCCCGATGAGCCAAGGTAATCTGAGCGATGCGGAGTTCAAACGCGCCATCTGGCAAAAAGTAGACGAAGACAAGTGGTGGTGAAATAGCTGCGTGGGCTTTTTACTGAATCATTTGGGAAGGCCCTATAGCACTGATGGAACATATGACAGCGTTACGTGTTGCGCTGATGCTGGACTCTGTAGTTCTGGCCTATCAACGCCGGACTCGGCCACCTGTGCGCTCAGTTGCTTAACCGGATAGAACGGGTCATCAAGCCGGTTCCTGTTCACTCAGGGGAAGCTACGCATCAAAAGATGAGGGGGAGACAGGTCTTTCCTGATCACTCGAGAGTATAAATACAGCTAGTTTAGAGCTGCATATTCATTTAGAATAAAGCTAAAATCATATATCAGTTAGTAACTCGCATGAATCAAAAATACAATGACACTGATTTTATTACTGGTTTGAGAGCTGTTGCAATATGTATGGTGCTTTTAGTGCACTCAGGCATTGGCGGTATATTTCAAAGTCAATCATACCTATCGAATATAATAAATGAAGGTCGGTATGGAGTGCATATATTTTTTGTGATCAGTGGATTCACAATCTTCTATCAATTCATGAATTCAAATTATGAGTTCATTAATTTTTTTAAAATAAGACTTCTTAGAATACTGGTTCCATACTTACCTATTCTATTAGGCATGTTTACATTATACAACCTGAATATAATTTCACCAAATTATTGGGCAAAATCGTTAAATAACGATGAAGTCAGTTTTATAAATTTATTTATGCACTTAAGTTTCTTCGGCATAAGTGACAACAAATATATTAATTCTATACTAGGTGTTGAATGGTCACTGTATATAGAGGTCTTTTACTATTTGATGCTAGGGTTAGCTATTAGCATCTTCGATTTAAGAAAGAAAAGTGTATTCATTATAATTTTCATAATATCAGTCCTTACCTATCTCATTATGTTCAATCTACATAAGACTAAGGTTATTGATGATCTAACATATCAATGGGGGCCATTACCTTACTTCTTTATGTTCATGCTAGGTGGCCTAGCCTACACCATTCGATACAACTTTAAACACAAGTCAGCAAAGTTATCTAACTTAGTTTTATTGTTATTTATGTCACAGTTAGCATTGGCTCAACTACAGACTGAAATGATACAAGATCTGATGTACCCAATAGCAACTTGTCT
>Ga0115550_1001222_pt1 | contig 19577 bp, 19 predicted proteins | sample COGITO_mtgs_1005_FD_87177 | JGI IMG/M metagenome (GOLD analysis project Ga0115550, IMG submission 87177) | Pelagic marine microbial communities from North Sea - COGITO_mtgs_100511 | ecosystem: Environmental > Aquatic > Marine > Epipelagic | place: Germany:Helgoland, sampling site Kabeltonne... | reverse complement strand
CTGCCGTGGTGGTATTTCCATCAGGCTAATACAGGAACAGACCTTGATGATAAGCCGCTAGAATCAGTTGATCCTGGTGGCGATATCTGGAAAAAAATTGGACCAGAAAGAGCGCTTGGTTGTGTTGTTTATCCGGCATGCGAAATCGCAGAACCAGGCGTTATCCAGCATAATGAGGGCGAAAGATTTAGCCTTGGTGAGCCCTCTGGTGAGATGACTGACAGGCTAAAGACGCTATCGTCTTTGCTGATTTCTGGCGGGCTTAAGGCGCCGCAAAAACGCCGGATAAGAGACGAGATCTGGATTAAGCTCTGGGGGAATTGCTCGTTCAATCCGGTAAGCGCTTTAACAGGTGCTAGCCTTGATAAGATTGGCGAGGATGCGAGTAGCCGCGCTCTTGTTGCCGCTATTATGGCAGAGGTCCAGCAGGTCGGCGAAGCCTTAGGCATCCGGTTTAATGTGTCTATTGATGACCGCATTAAGGGGGCTGCCAGCATTATTGGGCATAAGCCATCAACCCGTCAGGATATTGAGCTTGGGCGCCCGCTTGAAATTGATCCGCTTGTCTCGGCTGTGCTTGAGCTATCAGTCGGCCTTGGCATCGAAACGCCCTCTTTGCGTCATGTGACGGCATTATTGATGCTGCAGGCAGAAACACTTGGATTATATGATCGCTCAGAGGCGCTCGAAGCCCGCCTATTAGGGCAGTAACGTGCCGCGTTCAGGCAATCACCTTGGTGCCATTCTGACGACGGCGAGTGCGCTTGCGTTTGTTATCAATGATGCAGCGATGAAATGGGCGATCCAGCTGATCCCGCTATTTGAATTATTGGTTGTGCGGGGTCTGATTGCCGTGCCGCTCATCTGTCTTGCAATGCTGATAACACGCCAGCTACTTAAGACAGTGTCACGGGCAGATGCGTTTTTGATTGGCTGGCGCTTGCTTGCAGAAGTCGCTATTACCTATTTTCTGCTTATTGCGCTGAAAAACATGCCGATTTCGCATGTAACCCTCATTCTTCAGGCGGCGCCTCTTGGGTTAACACTGGTTGCTGCTTTGATGATGGGCGAGACGGTGAGTGTACGGCGCTGGGTGGCTATTTTGTTTGGCTTTATCGGGGTCATCATCATCATTCGTCCCGGAACAGCTGGTTTCAGTCCCTATGCTATCTTTGCTGTGCTAACGGTATTTTGCATTGTTATCCGCGATATGGTCACCCGCCGGTTATCACCAACCATACCCTCTTTGCCAATTGCGGCTCTTACCGCCTTTGTCATTTTGCTGCTGGCGATGATTATGATGCCCAAGACGGGTTCGGCAATGCCGACATTGTCTCAGCTGGTAATTATCACAATTGCGGCAGTTGCCATCCTGACAGCCTATCTGCTGAGTGTGAAAATCATGCGGGTGGGCGATGTTGGGTTTGTTGCCCAGTTCCGATATACGGGGATTGTTTGGGCGGTGATTATCGGGTTTTTTGTTTTTGGCGAAGTGCCGGATATGTGGACAGTAGCAGGGGCTCTTCTGATTATGGCAACCGGGATATATACGCTTCGCGCTGACCTCTAACAGCAGATAATATGATACTGCATAATTATAACGACAGGCATCTTGAGACAAGGGATGATAGATTGCCTTGCGATGATGCTCACAACGATAAAAAAGGTGCTTATTGAGTGTTAAGGTGACTATGATAAGAGATATTCACGGTGATGCAATAAAGTGCGCGCCGTCATTTCTGACGGCTTAAGGCTCGGTCTTAGTTAAGCGTAAGGTATTCTGATTATGTATGATTATATCATTGTCGGCGCTGGTTCAGCAGGATGTGTTATTACCAATAGGCTATCAGCTGACCCGTCTATCAACGTGTTGCTGCTGGAGGCGGGGGGACGCGATACCAATCCATGGATTCACATTCCTGTTGGCTATTTTAAAACATTACATAATCCGAAAACAGACTGGTGCTATAAGACCGAACCCGAAGCAGAATTAAATGGCCGCTCACTGGATTGGCCGCGCGGCAAGACGCTTGGTGGGTCTAGTTCTATTAATGGCCTGTTATATGTGCGCGGTCAGGCAGAAGATTATGACCATTGGGCGCAGGCAGGAAATACTGGCTGGTCCTATGATGATGTTCTGCCACTTTTTAAGCGCTCTGAATCATACGAGCTTGGCGGTGATGAGATGCATGGGGCTGATGGCGGTCTGGCAGTCTCAAAAATGCGCGCCCATAGCGAGATTTCCGAAGCCTTCATTAATGCGGCTGTTGAAATGGGTGTACCGCGAACCGATGATTATAATGGGCGGGTTCAGGAAGGTGCTGGTTATTTTGATCAAACAGCAAAGCGCGGCCTGCGCTGTTCCTCTGCCAAAGCGTTTCTTGCGCCGGTGAAATCGCGCGCTAATCTTGAAATTCAGACCCATGCACATATTACAGGGCTTCTGTTTGATGAGACTGATAATAGTGCTGTTGCGGGCGTATCCTATTCTCAAAAAGGCAGAAGTCAGCGCGCCATGTTAAATGCGGGCGGTGAAGTCATCCTGTCTGCAGGCGCTATTGGCAGTCCACAAATTCTTGAGCTATCAGGCATTGGGCGCGGTGATATATTACAGCAGGCAGGCATTGATGTGCGGCATGAGCTGCCCGGTGTTGGCGAAGCTTTGCAAGACCATCTGCAGATCCGGCTTGTTTATGAAGTAAATGTTCCCACCCTCAACGATATGATTAATAGCATGTTTGGGAAGCTTTCTATCGGCATGAAATATGCCTTTGCGCGCTCAGGCCCGATGAGCCTTGGCGCTAGTCAGGTTGCGATATTTGCCAAATCAATGGACGGCCTTGAGACACCTGATATCCAGTTTCATTTTCAGCCTCTCAGCGCTGATAAACCCGGATTGGTGATGCATCCGTTTTCTGGCTTTACCTCGTCTGTTTGTCAACTCCGTCCGGAAAGCCGTGGTCATGTTCATATTACAAGTCCGGATGCCGCAGATTATCCAAAAATTGTACCACATTATCTGAGCGCAACCGCCGACCAGCTTTGTGCTATACGAGCTGTGAAATTCGCTCGTAAGATGGCAGAGATGCCAGCCTTAAAACCCTTTATCGAACGCGAACATACGATGATTGACGATATGAAAAGTGATGAGGATCATTTAGCTGTTGCGCGCCAGTTTTCACAATCCATCTATCATCCAACCAGCACCTGCCGGATGGGAATAGACGCTCAGGCTGTTGTTGACCCGCAGTTAAAAGTGCATGGGCTTCGTAATATCCGCATTGCCGATGCCTCTATCATGCCATCACTTGTCAGTGGCAATACCAATGCCCCAACAATTATGATTGGTGAAAAAGCAGCTGAACTGATCCTTGCTAGCCGATAATCTGCTATTAACAGATATGATATTCATATCCAAAAGTTATTAATTATCAATGTGTTATATAAGAAAAAGTAGGAATACAGTCACAGTAAATTCAAGAATTTCATTGCATTAAATAAACAGATCATAATAGTGTTTCAATGTAAGGTGTAAAAATTTCTGCCTGACCGCGTGTCAGGATAGGTAAGTCAGTATCATACCTGTCAGAAGAGGCTGATTATGAAATTCACAAGACGTCAGGCAACCAGCCTACTTGCATTACCGATTATGTTTCATGTCGCCGAGGCAACAACGAAATCAGCTAAAGCAAGCGTAAGCAATGACGCTGAATTGAGAGAATCTGTTCAGGCAGCGATGCTTGAATTTATCGATGCGACAACTGTTAAAGGAAAGCATCTGATATTTGATCCTGTTCAGGGTGATTATGTTAGAGCTACCTTTAAAACCCTGCATAAAAATATGGCGCTCACAGCTGATACATTTTATGTATCCTGCGCCGATTTTGAAGATGAGGCAGGAAATCTCCTTGATGTCGACTTCATGGTGTCATCGGTTGATGAATATTGGGCCGTTTTCCAATCCGTAATTCATATGCGCGATGGCAAAAGGCGTGAATCACATATGGAGGAGGCAAAGGTCCTGTTCAAGCGGCAGGGCTGCTGCGCCAGTAAATGCTGCGCCAGTAAATGTTGTGCCAGTAAATGTTGTGCCAGTAAATGCTGCGCCAGTAAATGTTGTGCCGCTAAATGTTGTGCTAGTAATTCCAGTTAATCAAAGAGTGATAATAATATTCAACAACATGATTTCGAAAAAAAGGTAGCGTCTCTCGATCTGAATACCATAGATGACCTGTCGGATGGGTTTGGCAGCGTCCAGATATTTCTGGAGAGCTTTGCAGACTATCTTACCCAAACCAACCAATCGCTTTACTCGCTGTTTCCCGATGTGACGACTATCAGAATTCCAGAAGAAAAAGATGTTATTAGCGATGACCGGGCCTTTCGGTGGTTTTTTCATTTCCATTCCGAAGCCGAACAGGGCCGCCAGACTCATGGGCATTTTCATATCTATGTTGGGCCGCAATATTTTGGGGAACCAGCAAGCCAGAAACCATCTCACATCATTGCTGTTGAATTGGATAGTGATGGTGATTTGGACGGGTTTTTTGTGCCAAATTCATGGACAACTGACGAGCATATGCGCGCAGCAGATGAGCTGAAAGCTCCACTGCTTTGTTTTATGACGGTTAAGAATTCTCCATCACGCTTGCTTGATTTGTGGCTGGCAGCACTCACTACCTTCTTCTCAGCAGAAATATCAGAATTGATATCAAGGCGGGATTTATTCTTAAATAATATGTCAGCATCCAGTCGGGCAGCCTATCTATCAGACAGGCAGATTGACCGTATTTGCGAATGGAAAGTGTAACCTCATGAACCGTCTTACCCTGCCTATCCAGACTTTTTTTAATATTGTTTCTTGTCGGTGGTATTCTTGTCGTATCGGGAAGTGCTCTTTACCTGAAATTTGCCTATGCCCATGAACGCGATAAACTGAGTATAAAAATTGCAACAGCAAGTGTGCGATTATCACGGGCCACAATCCCGATTGCTGCTGCGGGCGATCTCAACGCTGTCAGGCCGATTTTATCAGCCTTTGCCGGCACGCCTGAGGTGACGTGCGTTATCTTCAAGATTAAAAAACGTGACCTCATTGATTATTGGCCTAATGCACAATGTATTTCTGAAAACCCGGGTCTGTTTCTGCATAAACAGCCCGTAAGGCAGGGGGTCAGGGTGCTTGGCGAGGCAAATATTTATTTCACAGATAAAATAATTCACGAAGAGCTAAGAGAGCGCGTCACCATCTTTGCATCAAGTGTTGCCGTCTTTCTGTAAGCCTTGCTTATCTCAACCCTAACAGCACAGCATTTTCTGGTTATCCGTCCTATTGGTACAATTATTCAGGGGCTGAATAAGCTACGCCAAGGTATTTCTGATCATCGCATTGATAAGCTGAAAGCGGCCCCTGAGATTGAAATGATCGCGCGTAATTTCGACCAGATGGCAGAGGATCTTGAAGAACAGTCCGATAAGCTAGCACAGAAAAATCAGCAACTTCAGAGTGAAAAAACCAAGCTTGAACGGATCATGCTAAATACATTACCCAAAGCGACTATTGATGAGATTACCCTCAAGGGAAATGTCGTGCCAACCCAGTTTGATGATGTTGGGCTGCTATTTCCGGATTTTGTCGGATTTACCAAGATTTCCAGTGGGCTGGAAACGGCCTTTTTGTTTAATGAGTTGAATGAACTATTTACCGGGTTTGACTATATTGTGAACCATTATGATGGCGAGCGGATCAAAACAATTGGTGATGCTTATTTTGCGGTAACGGGCGCTAATCAGGCGTGTGATAATACGGCCGAGAGCATCGCAAATATCGCTGCCAGCATTGTATCATTTGTGGCGTATCGGAACCAAAAAACAGATATTCAATGGCATTGCAGGGTGGGTGTTCATTATGGCTCGGTTGTGGGCGGGGTCGTTGGGAAAACCAAATTTATCTATGACCTGTTCGGGGATGCTGTGAATGTCTGTAGCCGGCTTGAATCTCATTCAGAAGCCATGCGTATAAATAGCTCTACAGCCCTTTGTGAGCGGTTATCCACGCAGTTTGATATTGAATCTCGTGGTGAAATCGAAGCCAAAGGAAAAGGTTCACTTGCGATGAGTTTCTTGGCCAGAAAACAAAGTGATAATGATGTTGATTATGACGCTGTCTATTCACATTCAAAAGAAAAAATGAATATTTTAGGATAGGCTTATTTATTTTCGCAGCTTTTTTTGATTATCATTATATCTGGGTTATGATGTAACGCTGGGAGGGAGGCAAAAATGCGGAACTATGATTTAGTCAGTACAGCCCAAAAGGGTATGCCGGATCATGGCCTTGTTTCGCCGAAATGGTATCAAACTGATATTGACCGAAAGACCTTAAAGCATTTGCTGTTGCGTGATGATGCGCCGGCTATTCGTGACATCATCATTTTTTATGGATTAATGGCAGGCTTTGGGCTGTGCGCTGTTGCGCTGATGCCAAGCTGGTTATCGGTGCCGTTCTGGCTGGCTTATGGTGTGTTTTATGCGTCTGGGTCGGATGCGCGCTGGCATGAATGTGGGCATGGAACAGCGTTTAAATCGGCGCGTATGAACCGAGTTGTCTATCAGATTGCAAGCTTCATGCTATTGCGAAATCCGGTAACTTGGCGATGGAGCCATGCGCGTCATCACACAGATACATTGCTGGTGGGCCGGGATGCAGAAATTTCCCTCATGCTGCCGCCTAATGCGATTAAGCTGGTATTAAATATTGTTGGCCTGCCTGACCTTATCACTAGCGTGAAACGGATGTTCAGTCATGTGCTTGGCCATCTTCGCCCTGATGAGGCTGTCTATACCCCTATCCATGAACATAAAAAAGTATTTCTGGTCGCACGCATCTGGCTCGCTATCTACAGCGTTACAGCTGCTGCTGCGCTTTATTATGGCTCGTTTATTCCACTGCTTCTTATTGGCGGGCCGCGGCTTTATGGGTCGTGGCATTTTGTTATGACGGGGTATCTGCAGCATGGCGGCTTGCGTGATAATGTAACAGACCACAGGCTAAACACCCGTACAGTAATGATGAATCCGGTGAGCCGGTTTTTATATCTGAATATGAATTACCATATTGAACATCATATGTTTCCGCTTGTTCCTTATTATAATTTACCACAGCTTCATGCTGAAATTAAACATGATTTGCCAGAACCAAGCCCGTCTATTTGGGCTGCTTATGCAGAACTTCTGCCGGTTCTTCGCCGTCAACTTCGTGGTGAGGAAGTCTTTGTAGAGCGTTCCACCCACTGAAAAAGAGGTGTTTTGAGATTTACACACCGAAGAATACATGTTTCGCTGAAGCATAAAAAGGTCGCAATCGAAATCACGACCAAGTTTAGGGAGATAACGCACATCATCCGTGTGCGAAGAAGAGCCAAAAGGCTCTCATTATAATACGTAACGACGAGACGTAACGATAACAAAAATGAGTCACATTTTATGTAATCCGCTCCTCATAATGGCGGATTTTTTTTGCTACACCTGTCTTCGCGTTTCCTGAACCTAGTCTTGCTTTTTGTAATGGCTAAAATTACGGGTATTTTTCGACTGGATATACTGGCCCGCCTCACAGGGGGCAAATGCCTCATAGGACGCTAGCTCATCAAAATCACGCGGGTCAATAACGGCCTCACTCGCAGGGTCGCAGAAAATCGGAATGGAAAAACGAGCGTTGCTCGTCCGGTTTACCACGCGATGTTTTGTTGATACGAGCTGACCATTCGTCCAGCGTTCAAGCAAATCACCAATATTACAGACAAAACTATCTTTCAGTGGCGGCGCTTCTATCCATATGCCTGCCTTGTTCAGGACCTGCAATCCACCTGCGTTATCCTGCATTAATATTGTTAATACGCCAAAGTCAGAGTGAGCCGCAGCGCCAAACCGTTCTGCGTCTCTATCTGTATCTGTTTGCGGCGGATAATAGACAAGCTGACCGCGCCCGAGCGGGTTTACATAGGCGGGCGCAAAAAAATCAGGCTGTTTGCCAAGTCCCCTAGCAAGGGCGCGTAGCACAAGGCGGCTCAGGTCTAATACAGCATCATAATAGGGAAGCAGTTGTTGTTTTAGCCGTGGTGCATGCCTGTCTGGCCACTGATTGGGGGCCACAAGGGCACGGCCTTGCAGAACATCAGGATCGTCCGGGGCAACATCGCGTCCCCAGAAAAAGACTTCTTTTGCATCGGACGTCTTTGCCCCTTCAAGAGTTGCCATCCCTTGAGCCATCCAGCCTCTTTGCTGGTGGTCAACACTGACATCGGCTTTCTGATCATCTGACAGGCCAAAAAACTCTCTCGATGCTGCAAAGGCATCCTCACATAATGCTGCTGGAATGCCGTGATGCGTCAGATAGAAAAACCCGATATCGCGTGCCACAGAAACAAGATGATGGGCTGTTTCATCAAACCTATCCGGGTCTGCCAGAGCGCTGATATCAATCACAGGAATTTCGGTAAAATCTGTTCTGGCCGCCACAGCAAAATCGCTGGGCCCATCCATTTCGGGCTTTATCATTTTATCTCTCCAGTAAATGGCGCTGGCATCAAACCTGACTGAAACCAGCAGATGAAATTATAGGCTGAGAAAACCGGCAATCCTGTTGCAGCAGAGATAGCCGCTGCATAGGGGGCCATATTTGTGCATTCTAAAATGATTGCACCGACATCGGGCTGACGGGCAAGCTGATGGGCTGCCTCTATATTATCACGTTCTGCAAGTGTAATATCTAGCTCAGGCTCATTGCCTAGAATAGCGCGGCTAAACTCTCTTAGCCCTTCGGTTGTCGCAATGGGCGTGTCGTCAGGCACATTGGCAGCCGCCAGATGAGCAGGCGTGAGAGCGGACTGGCAAATGGTAAGAATACCAGCCCGTTTTGATGGCCCCAGAAGCTGATTTACAAGACGCGTCTGCATCAATGATGACGTTGCAACAGGCACTGGTAATGCGTCTGCTAAGTCTGCTTGAAACAATGAGAGAAATCCGCAGGTTGTTGTGATGCCGCGTGCGCCTTTGGCTATCAAAGCTTCTGCGCCTGCAATGAACGGCGCCAGCATATCACGCGGGTCATTCTGTATGATACGCTCCGGTGTTGCGTCTTTGACAATGTGATAATCAACCGGAAACGGCCAGCTTTGTGCATTGCCAATATCACCCAGAATGCGGGGAAAGCGGGAATCAAGCATTAATATACCAACTGAAGCTGGCGGCTGTATTGTGGTTAAGCGAGACATTAAACCCTCTTACTAATACTTTGCCAGACAGAGTGAGCGGTTAAATCATGTCTCATAGGATGCCATAGAATGATATGTCTGAATATGAAAACTATTTGTTATAGCAGGGTCAATGGTTGGACAGATTTTCCTGATGAATGGTGGTTTTTTTTGGCCTGTTAACGCTTGCTTGACAAGCCTAGTCAAAACAGGTCGGATATAAAGCTGTGGCTGTCATTTCAACTTAGTCATAGACAGATAAAAGACTGTCGATGTGTCTTACCTTTTAGATGTTAGGTGAGCTGTTCAACCCTTAAGGAGATTTTAATGAAATTCATGACATCGGTTCTGATGAGCGCTGTTGCGGGTAGCTTTTTTATTTCAGCGCCTGCTCACGCAGAAAAATGGGACATGCCAATGGCATATGCAGCAACGAACTTCCATTCAAAGATGGGTGTTGTGTTTGCTGATAAAGTAAAAGATTACACGGGCGGCTCTCTAGAAATTACGGTTCATCCGGGTGGCTCTCTGTTTAAAGGCGGAGAAATTAAGCGTGCCGTTCAGACTGGTCAGGCGCCGATTGGTGAGCGCTTCATGTCAGCTCATGCAAATGAAGCACCGTTGCTTGGATGGGATAATCTGCCGTTTCTTGCAACAACATATGAAGATAATGAGAAGCTCTGGGCAGCTGCCAAAGATAAGGTGAATGCACAGCTATCTGATTTGAATCTGGTAGCTCTTTATACCTGCGCATGGCCAGGGCAGGGCTTCTATTTCAAAAAAGCTGTTTCCTCAAGCGCTGATACAAAAGGCGTAAAATTCCGCTCCTATAATTCAGCAACAGCAACATTTGCCAATGAGCTCGGCATGCTTCCTGTTCAGGTTGAAGCAGCAGAATTGAGCCAAGCGCTCGCAACAGGTGTTGCAGAAGCCTTTATCTCATCCGGTGCAACAGGTTATGACCGTAAAGTGTGGGAACATCTGACACATTACTACAAGGTCAATGCATGGCTGCCACGTAACTATGTCATTGTTAATAAAGGCATGTGGAATGGTCATGATAGCACAACAAAGCGGGCTGTTCAGAAAGCTGCTGATGAAGCAGGCGCAGATTGTGCGGCTGGATGAGCCCGTCTGGCAAGCTGGTATTTTGAGCAGCTTGAAGCCAATGGCATGAAAGTGGAGGATGCTGGTCCTGGTTTCTTGAAGGAGCTAAAGGCAATTGGCGCCAAGATGCAGGCTGACTGGCTCGTAAGTGCTGGTAGTGATGGTCAGGCAATCCTTGATGCTTACAACAAAATGTAAGTCAGACTAACTCTAACGCTCGGGCTGGCTCATTCTTTTTTGAAAATAGCCAGCCCGTTTTTTTATCAATAAGGAAAATAGCTATGTCGGACTGGTCGCCATTTTGGGGTCTGCCTCTATGGGTATGGTTATTTGTTATGCCAAGTGTGCTGGCGCTAAGTGCACGAATATTCCGTCACCAAGCGCAATTTTTATTACGGCCAATCTGGTGGCTACTTGATAAGGTCTATATCGCATCCGGACTATTGGCGGCCGGTTTTATGGTCACAATATTAGTGATCATTCTCGCTCAGATGGCCGCGCGGTGGGCAGGGCTAACCTTCGAAGGATCAACAGAATTTGCTGGCTATGCAATGGCAGCAACATCGTTTTTCGCGTTAGCACATGCGCTCACTAGGGGCGCTCATATCAGGGTATCTATTTTCCTGAATATGAATAATTTCACCCGGCTCTGGCTGGATGCTGCAGCGATGCTTATCGCGGCGATGACAGCCACCTATTTTGCCCGCTATGCCGTAAAAACTAATTATATGTCGGAAATGTTAAATGACCGTACCCAAGGTCAGGATCAGGTGCCAGAAGCGTTTTTATCGTTCTTGAATCTGATATCTTCCTCGCCAGATAAATGGGCTCTCATATGGTCAAATATGGGTGATGGTTATGTTTATACCCCTGTTTGGTTGCCGCAGATACCAATGTCGATTGGTACTGTTCTTCTCGCAATTGCGCTGTGGGATAATCTTATCAGACTGCTGGTCTTAAGTAAGACTGCTATTACATCCGAGGTACTCAGATGACCGAATTTTACGCAACTATATTATTCTTGTTTGTCCTGTTTACCTTGCTTGGCAGTTCTGTGTGGGTTGGGTTGGCGCTGATGGGCGTTGCGTGGGTTGGCATGGAGCTTTTCACCTCGCGCCCTGCTGGCGATGCCATGATCACAACCATCTGGACAGGCTCGTCTAGCTGGACGCTGACAGCCTTGCCGCTGTTTATTTGGATGGGAGAAATACTCTATCGAACGCGGCTTTCTGAAGATATGTTCAAAGGGCTGGCGCCGTGGATGCGCAAGCTGCCGGGCGGCTTGTTACATACCAATATTGCGGGCTGTACGATTTTTGCCGCCGTGTCAGGCTCCTCTGCTGCAACGCTGACAACTGTCGGCAAGATGTCGATACCGGAGCTACGAAAGCGTGGCTATCCTGAATATATGATTATTGGCACGCTGGCTGGCGCGGCAACACTTGGCTTGATGATTCCGCCATCACTGACGCTGATTGTCTATGGTGTGACGATTAATGAATCCATTACCAAGCTCTTCATGGCAGGTGTATTTCCGGGGCTGGTTCTTGCGGGGCTCTTTATGACTTATATTATTGGCTGGCATTATTTACGCCCTCACGAACGCCCAGAACCTGAACCATCAATGAGCCTGTATCAGATGATAAAGGATAGCCGGTTTTTAATCCCTGTGATGGCGTTGGTCACAACGGTGATTGGCTCAATGTATTTTGGCTGGGCAACAGCAACCGAAGCTGCGGCTGTTGGTGTTGTGGGGGCATTGTTGCTGGCATTGGCGCAACGCTCGCTTAACTGGGAGAGTTTTTCGGCAAGCTTGATGGGCGCTACGCGGACCTCTGCGATGATCGCCCTCATCTTGATGGGAGCGTCATTCCTGTCACTTGCTATGGGCTTTACAGGGCTGCCACGCGCATTGGCAAGCTGGATTGATGCGATGGATTTGTCACCTGTCGTTCTGATTATTGCGCTCACCTTATTTTATATCGTTCTTGGCATGTTCCTTGACGGCATTTCATCAGTTGTTCTGACGATGGCGATTGTGGAGCCAATGATCCGGCAAGCTGGGATCGATGTTATCTGGTTTGGCGTCTTTATTGTTGTGGTTGTTGAGATGGCGCAGGTTACCCCCCCAATCGGGTTTAACTTATTTGTGCTGCAAGGCATGACCAAGCACGAGATTTCCTATATTGCACGCACAGCGATACCGATGGTTGGATTGATGATTGTGATGGTTGTCATTCTGGTCATCTGGCCAGAGCTTGCCACATGGCTACCAGATAATCTGCGCAACCAGCCGGGGTAGCTACCGTTAGTTTTTTGTAAAAAAGTCTCTGAGCAAGGGGAGCTTTATCAGCTCGAAAATGGCTAATCCGATACCGGCGATTGTGATGATGAAAATGGCAGTTTCAATCGGGATAAAGTCGCCGAAAAAGCCGATGACCATCCCGCCAATTGTCAGGCTGCCAAATGAGACGCTCGACCACCAGGTCATTACCCGTGCGCGGTAAGCCTCGCTTACTTCTAGCTGGATCAAGGTTTGTGCGCCAATGCCAACCACAGTTGCGGTAAAGCCAGTTACGGTAAACACTGCGGCCATCGCGCCAAGACCTGTTGCATAGAACAGGCCTAAATTTCCCAGAAGCCCGACGGCAAGCATGGGCCATAGACATCTGAGGATGACATCTGGCTTCATTTTGCCAACACCAATCCACCCCGATGCCAATAATGAGCCTAGCCCGGCTGCCGCTGTCACGATAGCAAGTGCATAGCTGTCGCCGCCAAGAATCTGTCCAACAATGGCGGGTTGAATTTCGAGCAACCCCCGGACAAAAAAGCTGTTCAGCGCCACAACGCTGAGGGAGGCAAAGATGAGCGGTGTGGTAAGGGCCACCCTGCCACCATCACGCAGCTTCTGGAAAAACCGGTCTGCATTCGGCGGCGCAGATTTGCGTTCCTGCAATGGCAAAACAAATAAGGCACAAATCAACGGCAGGTAGCATAGCATCGCAATGGCAAATGTATGGGCAAGGCCAAGCGCGACAATCGCATAACCAGAAAGGGCCGGCCCAACAATCCGCGACATATTCCATGAAACTGAATTAAGGCCAATAGCGCTGGTAAGATAGGGCTTTGGGACAACAATGGAAATAAAGACCAGACGAATAGGATGGTGAAACGCACTTAGCACACCCAGAACAAGCGATGTGAATACAAGGCTATGAAGGGTGTGCATCTCAAACCATTGCAGAATAAAAATTAAAAAACTGGTTGCTGCCATCATTATTTTTGTAACCATCATGGCACGGCGCATATCCCAGCTTTCAGCATAAACGGCGATAAATGGGCCGATAATACCAACAGGAGCCATTAAGGCAATGGACACAAAACTTGTCCAGAAAGTAGATTCAGTGATCTGCCATGTCAGCCAGCCAAGCCCGACCTTTTGAATCCAAGTGCCAAGCAAGGATGTTGTATTTGCCCAGAAATAAAGGACAAAAGACCGGAGCGAAAGAGCGTTCATCGGGACATAAAACTCATCTTCAGGAGAGGTCTCCTGGACCGCTTAGTGAGGCAAGAAAAGAGCTTATTGCGATATTGAACGCCTCTGGGTCCTCACAATAAGGTGCATGACCGACATTCTGCAGGACTGATATTGTTGCAGATGATATCCCATGCTCCAATGCCGCACCTTTTTCAGCGCTCACAACCGTGTCATTCGCAGCCTTAATGATACAGGTTGGCAGAGCAATGCGCGGCAGCAAGGGGCGGGTATCCAGATGATGCATTGCAAGCCCGCCACAGCGTATGCCCTCATATGTAATTTCGCCTGCAATATCGGCTAGAAAGGCAAACATCTCGTTTTCAGCAATGCCCGGCAACATGGCGCTCACCCGAAGCGATCCATAAGTGGCATCATCCATTTTACTGCGCTGTTCAAGGCGTTGCTGAACAGCAGCGTTCAATGGCACATCTGCTGCGTTAGCGTTTCCTGTATGGGTGCAAGACAGAACGAGGGCGCGAATCACATCGCTATGAGAGACAGCAAGGACCTGTGCCAGCATGCCGCCCATAGAATGGCCGACAATCACAACAGGTGTTGTAACAAGGGCAGTAATCGTTGCGGCAACTTCATCGGCTATAACAGACATACCGCCCTCTATGACGTCTGAGCGGCCAAACCCGGGTGCATTTATTGCGATAATGGTGCGGTCTGTAAAAAAATCGAATTGAAAGGCCCAGCTTCGGCTATTTCCATTGAATCCATGTAAAAAAACAATCGGGTCATGTTCTGCGGTCCCGCTATATTTTCTCATCCGGTAGGACGTCGTAATGCCTGTTTTTGGGTTCTTATATAATGATTGTTCGGGTAATTTTTTATCAAACTGAGTAAGTGACGTCACAATGATAATCTCCAAATGAGTACGAAGTAAGCACCCTTCTATTAATATATAGACAAGCATCCAAAGATATAACAAGGTCTTAAAGCTAAACAAATATAAATCAAAGCATGTCATCTTTAATAATTGGAGAGGTAAAAATGAAATTCTTACGCCTTTTATGCATCGGGTTAGCGAGTGTTAGTTTCTCGCTTTCGGCTTATGCAGAAGATCTTCGCGTTGGCCTGAAGTCAGAGCCAAGCTCAATTGATCCTCATTATCACAATCTCGGCCCCAATAACGGCTTCTCAAAACATATTTTTGGCGCTCTTGTCGGCAGTGATGAAAACCAACAGCATTTCCCAGATCTTGCGGTCTCGTGGAAGCCAATCGACGATACCACATGGGAATTCAAGCTTCGCCAAGGTGTGAAGTGGCATGATGGTAGCAGCTTCACAGCTGATGATGTGCTGTTCACTGTTGAGAGAGCTCAGAATGTTCCCAACTCTCCATCTAGCTTTGTTACCTATCTTAAAGGTAAAACATTCTCAAAGGTTGATGATCACACAGTCCATGTAAAAACAGCAGCGCCGTATCCGCTGATGCCAAATGACCTGACAACGGTAAAAATTATTTCCGCAAAAGCCGGTAAAGATGCCTCAACCGAAGACTATAATAGCGGTAAGGCAACAATTGGCACAGGTCCCTATAAATTTGTTGAATGGGTCCCAGGTGACCGCATCGTTCTAACGCGCAATGACAGCTATTATGGCAAAAAGGCAGTGTTCGATAACGTCATAATGAAGCCTATCAAATCTGGCCCTGCGCGTATTTCCGCGTTGCTTGCTGGAGATGTTGATTTCATTGATAGCGTCCCACCACTCGATGTTGCCCGTCTGAAGCAAGATGACAAGCTACAGCTGAGTAGCGGTCCGTCTAACCGTGTGATTTATCTTCACATGGATCAGTTCCGTGAGGCTTCACCCCATGTTCAAGCTAAAGATGGCGGCGCTATCAAAAATCCTTTGATGGATGTGCGTGTGCGTAAAGCTATTTCTCATGCGATTAACCGCGATGCGATTGTTGCCCGTGTTATGGAAGGCGTTGCTGTTAAGGCAGGCCAGCTATTGCCAGCAGGTTTCCATGGTGTGTCAGAAAAAATGACGCCTGATGCGTATGATCCGGATGCCGCTAAAAAATTGATGGCTGATGCTGGTTATGGCGATGGCTTCAAGATGACTGTTCATGGTCCAAATGACCGGTATATCAATGATGCAAAAATTGCTGAAGCACTTGCACAGATGCTGACCCGTGTTGGTATTGATGCCAGTGTTGAGACAATGCCTAAGTCTGTCTATTTTAAGCGTGCCTCAGGCGGCGGACCAGACAAGTCTCCTGAGTTCAGCTTTATGGTTCTTGGCTGGGGTGCTGGTTCAGGTGAAGCATCATCACCGCTAAAAGCGCTGCTTCATACCTATGATAAGTCAAAAGGACTTGGTGCAGCAAACCGTGGTCGTCATTCTGACGCTGCTGTTGATGCCCTCATCAAAAAGGCACTTGCAACAGTTGACGCTGATGCCAGAGGCAAGCTTCTAGCCGAGGCAACAGAAAAAGCTGTTGGCGAAAATTATGGTGTTATTCCGCTGCATTATCAGGTGAATACTTGGGCTGCGAAATCAGGCTATAAGTATCTGCCACGTACAGATGAATACACAGTTGTAATGGGACTTAGCAAAGACTAATCCTGTTGCCATCATTATCATTTAACACCCTCACACAGGGGCGCTAAACTAGTTTTTGTGTGAGGGATTTTCCGTTTAGGGAATTAGATATATGACAGCTTTCATTCTCCGCAGGTCACTACAAAGTCTTATCGTGCTCTTTGTTATGTCACTGCTGGTATTCGGCGGCGTAAACATGGTTGGCGATCCTGTCGATATGTTGATTAGCCCCGAAGCTGACCAAATGGAAATTGACCGCGTTATCCGCGACCTTGGCCTTGACCGCCCCGTTACCGAACAATATTGGTATTTTCTGGTAAACGCCTTTAAAGGCGAGCTTGGCCGTTCATTTATTTTTGGCGAGCCCGCCTTGAAGCTGATTATTCAGCGCATGCCGGCGACAATGGAGCTTGCCCTATTTTCTCTGTTACTAGCTGTTGTTTTTGGTATTCCGCTTGGCGTATATGCGGGTCTAAAGCCTGAGGGAAAACTAAGCCGCACAATTATGGCAGGGTCTATTTTAGGATTTTCGATGCCGACTTTCTGGGTTGGTATTTTATTAATTATGTTCTTTTCAGTTAATCTTGGCTGGTTTCCCTCGACAGGACGAGGCGAGACAGCCACCTATTTTGGCATGACGAGTTCTATTTTTACCGCAGACGGATTATCGCATCTATTTTTGCCAGCCTTTAATTTGGCCTTATTTAAATTATCCTCGGTGATCCGCTTGGCACGCGCCGGAACGCGTGAAGTTATCTTGCAGGATTATATAAAATTTGCCCGTGCAAAAGGCGTTCAGGAGTCACGCGTCATTCGTGTGCATCTGCTGAAAAACATCATGATTCCGATTGTCACAGTCATTGGCCTTGAATTTGGCTCATTGATTGCCTTTTCGACAGTCACGGAAACAGTCTTTGCCTGGCCGGGTATGGGTAAACTCATTATTGACTCAATCTATAATCTCGATAGGCCCATCATTGTTGCCTATCTGATGATCATTGTGCTGATTTTCGTAACGCTAAATCTCGTGGTTGATATCCTATACTCATTTCTTGATCCGCGTGTCCGGATCAAAGGAGCAAAATAGTGAGCAATGTAACAGACGCAAAGCCACAAGCTACAGCTGTGCCAGCATCAGGCTTAAAGAAATTCTGGGCGGATTTTTCGGAAAGCCGGTTGGCTCTTTTTGCGCTTGCGGTTTTTTCAACCATTCTCTTCATTGCCCTTTTTGCGCCGTGGATATCACCAACCAATCCTTATGATTTAGGCAGTGTGGATATTATGAATAGCCGGTTGCCGCCGGGCTCAGAGGATTTTGCTGGCAATGTCTACTGGCTTGGAACCGACGGTGCTGGCCGTGATATGTTATCTTCGATTTTCTATGGCTTGCGCGTTAGCCTTGGTGTTGGCGCTTTTTCAGGTATCGTTGCAATGGCTATTGGGGCCACAATCGGCCTTGCGGCTGCTTATTTTGGCGGCCGGCTTGAGACGATTATCATGCGTATCGTTGATATTCAGTTAAGTTTTCCGTCAATCCTGATGGCGTTAATCATTCTCGCTATTTTTGGGAAGGGTGTTGATAAGACAATCATTGCGCTCGTATTAGTCCAGTGGGCTTATTATGCGCGAACAGCACGGGCAAGCGCTCTGGTCGAAAAGAACAAAGAATATGTAGAAGCAGCTCAGTGTCTGGCTTTGAGCGATAGGCGCATTATTCTGAGCCATATTATGCCAAATTGTCTGGCGCCCATGATTGTTGTTGGCACCTTGCAAACAGCACATGCTATTTCTCTTGAGGCAACATTAAGCTTCCTTGGGCTTGGTCTTCCTATTACTGAGCCATCACTTGGCCTGCTGATTGGTAATGGGTTTGAATATATGTATACCGGCGATTTCTGGATTAGTATTTTCCCTGGCGTGGCGTTGTTAATTACCATTGTTTCGATCAATCTTGTCGGCGACCAGCTGCGGGATATTTTTAACCCACGCTTGCAGAAGTGAGTGGATGCTGTGAAACCTATTCTTCAAATCGAAAACCTTCAGACACATTTTTTCACGAAAGCTGGCGTTGTAAAGGCCGTGGATGGTGTCAGCTTTGATATCAACGCTGGCGAAGTTGTCGGGCTTGTTGGCGAGTCAGGTTCAGGAAAATCAATTACAGGCTTTTCCGTTATGGGACTGGTTGATGCGCCGGGAAAGATTGTTGGCGGGCGTATTATGTTCCAAGGCGAGGATATTGCTGCCATGTCCCCGCAACAATTACAAAGCCTTCGTGGTAATCGCATCAGTATGATTTTCCAAGATCCTATGATGACGCTTAATCCGGTGCTGCGTGTGGAAACACAGATGGTTGAAGCCATTAAGGCACATGACAGCATGATTTCAAAAAGTGAGGCGCGTGCGCGTGCAAGAGACGCTCTTGGTCTTGTCGGCATTTCAGCCCCAGAAGAGCGTATGCGCGCCTATCCGCATCAATTTTCCGGTGGTATGCGGCAACGTGTGTCGATTGCGATTGCGATGTTAAACAGGCCAGACCTCATCATTGCAGACGAGCCAACAACAGCGCTTGATGTCACAATTCAAGGTCAGGTGATTCACGAAATGCAGCGGTTATGCGAGGTAACAAAAACAGCGCTTCTGTGGATAACACATGACCTTGCTGTTGTTGCTGGTATTGCTGACCGTATCTGTGTGATGTATGCCGGCCGTGTGGTTGAACAAGGTCCAATTGCGAGCACGATTTCTCAGCCCCTACACCCCTATACACGAGGCTTGATGGGCAGTGTGCCAAGCCAGAATAGACGTGGTCAGCCATTGCAACAGATTGATGGTATGGTGCCATCTTTGTTGAATCTGCCGTCAGGATGCGCCTTTCAGAACCGGTGTGCGATGGTATCAGACAAGTGTTTATCCGAAATACCAGAACCAATAGATGTTGGCGAGCAGCGCCTTGTAAGATGCGTTAATGTTGGTCAGGAGCCTGCATCATGAAACCTATTCTGACAGTCTCGAACCTATCCAAAGATTTTACCAAACCACTCGACCTCATTGCCAAGCTGCTGAATAAGGTAGGGCAGGATAATAAAGAAGAAGTTGTTCATGCCGTGGATGATGTCTCT
>Ga0115550_1001218_pt1 | contig 19662 bp, 17 predicted proteins | sample COGITO_mtgs_1005_FD_87177 | JGI IMG/M metagenome (GOLD analysis project Ga0115550, IMG submission 87177) | Pelagic marine microbial communities from North Sea - COGITO_mtgs_100511 | ecosystem: Environmental > Aquatic > Marine > Epipelagic | place: Germany:Helgoland, sampling site Kabeltonne... | reverse complement strand
TACACGGATGTGGCAGAGAGTCGTCAGCAGGCGCTCGACCATGAGCAGGCCGAGCAAGCGTTTGCGATGTTGGCGACCGCCCGCGAGTTTCACCCGAATAAAGCGAAACTCTACTTGGAGACTGGGCAGATTTATTTGAATCGCTTGAAAGACACTGCGAATGCCGCGAAGTGGTTTCTACTCGCATCGCAGCAACCCGATGCGCCGTATTTCGCCGCCCGTATTTACGGGGAACTCTTACGCCGCCAGGGGAAAGATGCCGAGGCGTATGACTACCTAAAGCAGTTGCACAACGACTTACCGGATGATCCCTATGCGCAAAAGCCAATTATTCTCGATCGCATTCGCGAGTTGGAGGAGGAATTGAAGATCCCCGTCTGGCAGCGCTTTCAGCCGCAAACGGCAGTTCAGGCTTTGCCGACCGAAGCGAGCTTAGAAGAGAAAGTTAAGATGTTGGAACAGTCGCATAGCCACGACCACGCGCATTAGTGTATTACGCTGACTGCTGAAGATTCTGGAGCGGCAGAGTTGAGGAGTGAGGGAACTAGTGCCCGACTTCATCGTCTGTCATGATGCGCGGATTCTTTGTTTTTCTCACGGAAAATAAACTTTTATTTTTCGTTCTAACTGATGCCTAACCTTGTCCGTGTTTCGCTCAAATAAGTAATAAAAAACAAAAGATATCGATACCACGCCTAGTGCTATGATTGTGAATACTAGGTAGGAATCAATTGACGGCAATACCTGCTTGGAGCCTAGAAACATATACCAAATGAAAGCGACAATCGGAAAATGAATCAGATATAACGTATAAGAAAAGTTCGAAACAACCGTAGCGCTGTTTTTTAGAAAAACGAAGGGGACTCGCAATGTGACTAAGAATGGCATCGCAGCAACAAATGCTAGACCTAGAATAATGTCGCGAACCTCCCCGACTCTCGCTAGGTGAAAAGTGTAGATCGCTACCATCAGCATCGGTGCGCCTACCCAGATCGAGCCGATACGTAAACTAGGTCGATTTTTTATGACATAATGAATCAACGCACCTAATAACCAGACGCCGAAGCCCTCAATCATTGCTAATGGCATTTGCGAAAATATGAGGCCTATTAAGGCGACTTTACCCCCTCGGTAACACCACCGCTGCTCGCCTTTGAAGCCCAATGAAATGTATAACAACGGAAATAGTATGTAATACCAAAATTCGTTGGCCAAGCTCCACAACGGCCCGTTGTCACCGTAGACTGGAAAATAAACAGTCTGTAGGAATGTTACATTTCCAAGAAAGACTATTCCTCCTAGTTCAACAGGATCAGTTGGAGCCGAAGCGATTGATTGCGCATCTCCATTGAGATATAACTCACCGCCTGCATAATAGCCAATGCTGTTGATCATCAATGTAAGGAGTAAAACAGGAACTAATACGATCCACAGTCTAGATAATCGCTTTAGCAAATAATCCATCCATGAAAATTGATTCTTAGAAATGACCGAGCCACCGACTAAATAGCCTGAGAGAACGAAGAAGACGATTACAGCTTCATGGCCAAATCCAGTTAGATAGTAGAAAATCTTAGTAATCGATGATGGGGCAACTAGCGTCGGATAATCTGCAAAGATAAACGATCGGAGGTGACCGAACATCACAACCAGTGCAGCTACCGCTCTGATAGCATCTAGAATACTGCTACGACCATGCATGATGAATTATTAATAATATAACGAAACGCATCTATAAAGTGATATAGGGTCAAACGTAGAATGGTTTTAACCGATGTTGGGCCAATGATCGATGGTGGTAAACCCCTCCCATCCCTCATTTTGTTTTAACTCGTATTTGATCCATATGAGCTTACCGTTTACATCATGTGGCCTCAATGATGAACAGTTTCATGTCTGCCGCTGATTTGACGTAAATTCACGTTCTACAGATTAACATGTAAAAATGACCTTCCTCGATTGCTCCCTTTTTTGTTCTAACGTCAGCTCTTCTTTCCTGCGCAAGATGGTGTTCATTTTTATGCTAATGTCACTGTCCTCTCTTACGGTGTTTTCCCAGCGACCTGACACCGTCTTCATTGAAGAGCTCACTTGGACTGAAATCCGTGATCTACTTGATGACGGCTATAGCACTGTTATTATTCCGACGGCTGGAACTGAACAAAATGGACCTCACATGGTAACGGGGAAACACAAATACCGTATCAATTATGGTTCAGAGCAAATCGCACGAGCCTTGGGGAATGCATTAGTCGCACCCGTGATGACTTATGTCCCTGAGGGGCGTGTTGATCCTCCAAGTGGGCATATGCGATTTCCTGGCACTATTTCGATTCCTTCTGATACATTTGAGACGGTTCTCGAATATACCGCGAGGAGTCTGAAGCAGCACGGTTTCAAGGATATTCTTATGATCGGTGACAGTGGGCCAAATCAAGCAGGAATGAGAAAGGTATCTGAAGGTCTGAGCAAAAAATGGGCCGCTTCCGGAGTTAAAGTTCATTATATATCAGACTGGTATGGTGTTGGAGTCAGTAGGTTTGTATCTTGGCTGAAGGAGATGGGCTACACAGAAGAACAAATTGGCACACATGCAGGTCTTACAGATACTGCGTTGCTTTTGGCAGTGGCTCCTGAGCACGTTCGAAGTGTTATTCAGCCCGGGAAGGGGATTGATGTTGATGGAGTTTACGGTGACCCAACGCTTGCGACTAGAAAGCTAGGAGAAAAAGGTATGGAATTTCTTGTCGAGGCCGCATTAGAGCAAATATCAACTCTGATTGAAACTCCCTAATGGATGGAGGATGATTGTGATTGTTAGTAATAATAAGCTGATGCCTGGATTGTTCGATTAATACTTATTGTCACTAGTGTCCAGTTAAGGGCAGGTTAAGGTTTTGTAGGTTGTTCATTTTAAGCAGCTAATAAAGAAAAAGGCGTGTCACGCATTTGAGCGAGCTGGCATAATTGGCCATTTTTCATTCTCAATAAGGGATGAACACTGGCCGCCTTATATTCACTCAAGTTATCGACCTTCTGGACCGAAAAGAGTTTCAACGTTGCATTGCCCAGCACCCGATGCCGAGAGCGAGTAAAAGCATGACTGCCCGAGATCATTTTCTCGCTATGGCTTTTGCTCAGATTACTTTCAGAGAGAGTCTTCGAGATATTGAAGCCTGCTTGAGAGGATGCTCGCACCTCTACGCGATGGGAATCCGAGGCAATGTCACACGAACGAATCTCGCTTATGCGAACGAACATCGTGACTGGCGCGTTTACGAAGCACTCGCGCAAGTGTTGATTCGCAAAGCGAGACGACTTTATCGCGAAGACTCTAATGGTCTCGATATTGACGAGATGGTTTATGCCGTCGATGCCTCTACGATTGACCTGTGCTTGTCGATGTTTCCGTGGGCTCATTTTCGCAAAACCAAAGCTGCGATTAAACTCCATACTCAAATCGACCTGACTGGCTCGATCCCAGTGTTTATAAAGATTACCGACGGTTCGGTTCATGACGTCCACTTCATGGATCAAATGATTCTCGAAGCTGGGAGCATCTATGTCTTCGATCGCGGATACTTGGATTTCACCCGACTCTTTAGGATCGAAAGCGCGAACGCCTTCTTTGTCATTCGAGCAAAAAGAAATATGAGATTTAGTCGGTGCAAGTCCCGTCCAGTCGATAAGTCCTGTGGCCTTCGCTGCGATCAAACAATTCGATTGAGCACCTATAAAGGAAAACGAGACTATCCAGGAAAGCTTAGGCGTATCAGCTTCTTCGATACCGAGACTCGAAAGCGTCTGGTGTTCTTGACCAACCACTTCGATTTGCCTGCACAGGTCATCGCAGCCATTTATAAACGCCGTTGGCAGATCGAACTGTTCTTCAAGTGGATCAAACAAAACCTGCGTATCAAAGCATTCTTTGGCACCAGCGAGAACGCAGTGCGAACTCAAATCTGGATTGCAATCTGCGTTTACCTGATGGTGGCCTGTCTCAATAAGGTTCATGGGATTGATGAAAGTCTCAGTAGAATACTACAAATTTTGAGCGTTAACGTATTTCAGAAAGTTACTTTTAATCAGCCACTTGGAGACTTTAAGGCGGTTAGCGAGGAGTGTGAGATTTCTAAGCAATTGATTTTCAATGACCTTTAACTGGACGCTAGTGACTTATTGTATATCAGAGTGACTTGCTTAAAGGTTTACACTATGTTGTCGCACAAAGTTGAGGTTTCAGGTGATCGAGTGATCGAGTGATCGAGTGATCGAGTGATCGAGTGATCGCGGGGGGAGGGGTTGCTTGTGGTTGCTCCCATTGCTATGCATGATGTTATTTGGATGGTATTACAATCACTCGTGTGCCCCGAATTGCGCATTAGTCGACGGCAATATTGTGGCAAAGCGGAATGTCGCGGTGGGCGAAGAAGTGACTTATGACTATGGGCTGACTGAGACATCAATTGGCTGGAGCTTTTGGTGTCTATGTGGGCAACCTGAGTGTCGGCGCCATATTTGTAATCAGGATTATCTGAATGCGGATCTGCGGATTCGTAAAAAAGACTATGTTTCTGCTCATGCCGAAATCGCGGCAGCACAGGCCGATCAAATTTTAGTGGTGAAGTATTATGTCAGATGCTGGCTTTATTTAGTTAATCTAACGCTTTTGGGGGAGTGAATCTTCTGCCATGTCACTCCTGAAGTAGTGAGTGAATCGCTTAAGGTCACATACAAAAAAGTTTGAGCATTGCAAATAAGGAGATAGCGCCTTTTTTATTGAGCATGAAGGATGATCGCACTGTAGGGTTGAAAGGTTTTTATGATAGACTCGCTCGAAAGGGGGTTCGAGGGGTGTTCGCTTATGTGGCTCCATCGAATCTTGAAGCTACATGGCGACGCTTAGGTTATTATTTGAGTCTAACTTCCTCTACGACAGTCAATCGTTGGTGGGATTGGCTCCATGGAGTTGAAACCTGTAGTGGCGTTGCGACGAATGAATTATCTGGTTCTGATGAGGCTCTCAAATTTGCGGTCTTTTATGCACCTTCCGCGGCAAGCGCGTTGAGGTTTATGCTGGAGTGTATACGCGTTCCATACGAGAACTTTGAGTTTGTTGATTACGGTTCAGGTAAGGGGAAGATCTTACTAATTGCCGGCGAGTATCCGTTCAAGAAAATTACCGGGGTGGAATTTGATCGAGCACTGCATGACCGAGCGGTTCAAAATTTAAAAGACTACAAGTGGCGATCTAGCCGACCTCGCAAGTGCCCGGTGATTGAATCAGTGCACTTAGATGCGAAAGATTACCGTTTGCCTGAAGGCTCCAGTTTCCTTATCTTTTACTCTCCTTTTTGTTCAGACCTTTTGTGCGAAGTGCTCGAGGGGATCCGCTTGGACTTGAAAACGAATCCTCGCGATACGGTAATTTGTTTTTTCGATGATGCTGTCGAAGTCTCTCAGGTGCCAAAGGTAGCTGCTATTCTATCATCTTGGGACGGTTGGGAAGTTGTTCAGATGCCTGATATACCTAAACGTATGGATATGTTTTACCCCGCTGAGGCTGTCGTTTACAGGTTTGCTGTTTAAGGAGCTGTGCGGCCTGTTTATTATGAGTCTAAGAGACGTTTTACACCCCATGACAATTCGAGAGCGACTGGAACGACTACATCGCAGTCATAACACGATTATTGTTTTTTGGTATCCTTGGTATTGGCGCCAGGGCGAGGCGGCGCGGTTGAGGCAATGGGTTTCTCATCTGGAGTGGATGTCTCGCCGTAGTTTATTAGCCAAGGTTCGTTTTATATGCAAAGCCATACTTTGGCCCTTGGTTGCAGGCTTAGCACTCATTTTTGCTTGGCGACGCTATGCCAAAGAATCTGTGTTGATCGATGATCGGTCGATGGGGCGACAATTTTGGGAGTTATGCGTATTCACCTTTTGGTATGGGGGGAGTCCGACTGAATATTATAATCGCGGAATGTTTAATGAGGATTTCCCATCGGTGCTGCGCGAATTCATTTCGGGGCATGAGTGTGTAGTTTTAGCAAACGCACTGAACGGCGAGGGAGAGGCAGGTATCAAGAATAAAGGTCAGTTTGAATCTATTTGTGTGACTGCTGGGGTGCCAGTGGTTCCTGTGCTGTGTTCTTTGAAGCCTAGCAGGGGGGAGGCTTTTTTGGCAGATTTTGAGATTCCGCGTGTTGATTTATTTCTCAAACCAGCGCATCGGGATCGAGGTGTCGGTATCGAACGTTGGGATTTCGATGAGTCGAGTGACAGCTGGTCATTCAATGGTAGGGTTCTTCCAGCAGGCGGTCTTCGAGCGCACCTGAAGGAAGTGGCTGTAACTGATGCTTACATTCTTCAGCAGGCGGTTTCAAATCATTCGAGCGTCGCTTGTTTTTCGTTAAGTGGGGCGGTTACCTTTCGCGTCGTTACAGTCTGTGATGGACTCTCTGAGCCAGAGGTAATCGCCGCTTACCTGGCAGCCCCGCGTGGACATACGGTTACAAATCACGAGGGCAATGGAGGAATGGTGGCGGAGCTAGATATATCAACGCAGCGGTTTGGTGCGGCCTTCAGCGATACCCCATATGTTGAGAAGCATCGGAATCATCCGGACACTGGAGCGCAGATAGAAGGTGTTGAGTTCGCCGATTGGCCAGAATTGGCTGCGCTCGCAGTGAGGACGCATGCTTTGTTTTCCGACGTGTTTTCGGTCGGTTGGGATGTTGTTTATACCCCAGAGGGTTTTCGGCTATTAGAAGGAAATACTCTTTGGGGCATGAGCCCCGGGCTATTTCTGGGGCGCACGTGCTATGTGCGTAAATGTTTAAGACTTCTATCCCTCCGGGGGGGCTCGAAATGCAGAACTAATAGTCAATAGCTTGATTTTGTAGGATAAGATTCTAGGTTTTAACTATGGTTGATTTTTCCAAAAAGAGGGTGTTGCTTGTGTTTAACAAATCCTCCAGCAGTTTCCCTGCATATACATGGATGATTGCGCGTGATGGGTTGACAGATGTAGACGTGCTCACCCCTCCGACGCACCCAGTTCGTTGTTCAAAATGGGTAATAGAAGCTCATGCATACGAAACACCTGAGAAATTTACACTCACACTGAAAGGACTTCTTGATTCTGGGCGCTATGATGCCTTGCACGCAATTGATGAGTCTTCGAGGAAATTGATCTTTGCTTGTCGTGAGGAAGATTGGCTGAAGCCATACTTACCTTTCCCCGAAGGGTCTCTTTTGTTTGATGCGTGTGGGGATAAGGTTCTGTTTCAAGAATGGTGTGAATCAAATGAGATTCCAGTTCCCAAGGCATATCGTGCGAATGACTGGAATGAAGTCATTGAGCGAGCGATGGCGATGTCTTATCCTTTTATCCTAAAGGGAGCCGAAGGGTCTAGGGGAGTTGAGGTGCACTTGATACGATCTCAATCCGAGCTTGCTGATGTTCCGCGCAATTCTTCAATCCAAAAGCATTGGCTACTCCAGCAGTATATTGATGGAGCAGTTGGATATACCTCGATTATTGCTAAAGATGGTCAGTTATATGGAACTAGTTCGTGTTACAAACATGTGTCCCTTTCTGGAGGGCTCGGGCCCGCTGCGGTGCTGAAGTATGTTGCAAATGCCGAGCTTGAGCGTATCGCCCAAATGGTAGCTGAGAAAAGTGGCCTTACGGGGATTGGTGGTTTTGATTGGATGGAAGCTGCCGAAGGGGAATACAAAATAATTGACCCTCATCTAGGACGGGGGCCTGTGACTGCTGCGGTCTCATGCCATGTTGGCATAGACCTCGGGCGTGCCTACCACCGTAGTCTCACGGGGGCAGCACCAGAGCCGTTCTCGACGGCTGGAGACCGGATCGTTTGGGTGATGCCGCAAATGATTAATATATTGTTCGACGGGCGGATTCTTGAGGCTATAAAAAAGGCGAATCCATTTAGCTCGAATGTTTCATTTTTCTGGTATGGGAAGGGGGATCTTCGTGTTTTTTGGAAGATTGCATTCCCGTTGTTCGTGGGAAGGGCTCGAGTTCTGCTGGGGGCTCTGCGTCGTCGTATATATTCATCATCAAAGTGATTGAGCCACTCACATTGGTTAGTTGGATCCGCGCTTGGAATAAATCTACTTTTTCTTTGTTACACGAAGTATGTCCTTGATGCATCACTACTCAAATTGCCATGCTTATGGATATAATGGATTCTGATACCGAGACGCAGCGTGTCCTGCTGATTTACCGACGCTATGCGAGTAGCTTTACGGCGTATCCCTGGATCTTGGCTCGGTCGGGGCGTTTGTGTGTGGATGTGCTCGCACCGAAACAGCACATGGTGCGACATTCGAAATGGATAAACGAGCATATTGCAGTTGAGCGGGATCAAGAATTTATTCCTCGCCTACTTGAGAGTCTCGCCACTCGAAATTATACATCGGTGCTTTGTGTGGATGAGCCATCGAGGAAACTTTTATTAGAGCACCGCGAATTACCTGAATTGCGCAATTTTCTCCCGTTTGAACCAGATTCGATTCTAAATGAGGTGGCGGTTAATAAGATCGAATTTCAAAAATGGTGCGAAAGTCTAGGGATCGATTGTCCTCGGAGCATTTGTCTATCGAACGCTAGCGAAGTGGAGGCCGCAGCTAGGCAGTTTACGTATCCTTATATTGTTAAAGGAGCTCTGGGTGCCGGAGGGCAGTGTGTCGATCGTATCGAGTGTGTGAGCGATTTGAAATGTGTGATCGACGAGAATGCTGATCGTAAGGGGTGGATACTGCAGGATTTTGTTGAAGGTGATGTTGGAACTACCGGATTCGTTGCCGGCGATAAGGGGCTCTATGCAGTGTGCTCCGTCATCAATCATGCCTGTATGGGGAATGGTTTGGGGCCTTCGCAAATTGGACAGTTTTGGCAGGATGATCGCCTCCGTGAGATGACTAAGAAAATGACCGAAGTTGGTGGAATGCGTGGCATGACAGGCTTTGATTGGATCATGATGCCGAATGGTGACTACAAGGTGATCGACCCGCATTTTGGTCGAGCAGTTCCTAATATGGTGGTGGCTCACTTGGACGGCGTCGATCTCGGCGAGGCATATGCAAATTTTATCACTGATCAATCTGTCGAGCTTCGCGAAGGTCATGGCTCAGGAGCATTCTACTGGTTGTTCCCCCAATCTCTTCAAATGATTTTTGAGAGTCGCTTCTTGGGGGCACTCAAAAAATATCCGCCTTGGAAGCAGAATATTCACCTATTTCTAGCAGGTGAAGGTGAATGGCGAATGTTCTTCGTGCAGTCTCTTGAGTTTCTGTGGGGGCACGCACGTGTGATTTTGGGCGGAATTAGGAATCGGTTTAGGCATTAGGGGCTAATGCTTTGATTGGGAGTTTGATCCGACCCTAGCGATTACGAAACTTAGAACGAAGTGTTCTTAAAAATACTCTGACTTGGTCTCTCGGTGCTCTCGGTGCAACGTTTTTCTGCCTGTTGCCGAATCGTTTTGAAGTCGATCTTGATGTCTACTGGAAGGTCCGGAAATCCATTACCTAATATAGCTTTGTGCTCATCAATATCCAGATAGACTGGGGGTCCGCGACATCTCGGGAGAGCAAGGTGTCGAATATATCAAATGAGTAGATGAGTGATGATCTTTTCATCGATCTGAAATCAGGAGTAGGGTAGTCTAGTTAGACGGTCGCTCTAGACGCGACTAGGAGAGGTTGTCTTGATTATAAATATAATCTTTGTTGGCTATCCCTTAAAGCCAATGAAAAAACGCGGTAAATAAGGGCTTGGCTCTGAGTGTTTTGAAACTAACAATGCTTGGTGACGATTGATTTCTAACCATGACGCACGCTATACTGACATTGTATGAGGGGAATTACCACTTAGGGGTGGGGGCGTTGATTAACTCCGCGATCAATTCTGGCTTCAAAGGTAAGTTTTTTGTTGGATATCGTGACTCGCTGCCGCCTTGGGTCGCTGACCTCGATTGTATCCGAGAAAACACTTACTCGGTTCATGGCTGTGAACTGGTGTTCTTTCGCTGCAATCCGAAACGGCATCTGACCTATCACAAGCCATTTGCTGCATTGGAAATATTAGAAAAATATCCCGAGATCGATGCGATTTTCTATGCAGACCCGGATGTCTTATTCCTTGAGGACTGGGCATATTTTGAGAAGTGGGTTTGTTGCGGAGTCTCGGTTTGCCTCGACGCGAATTTCTCTTTTGTTGGTTTATCTCATCCATGGCGATCCGAATGGAGGGAGATGATTACTCAATCGCAGCTTCAGGTCGTTAATGATACCGCAAATTATTACAATGCGGGCTTCGTAGGTGTGAAACGTGAGGATGCTGAGCTGTTGAGGAATTGGGTGGAGTTGACGGAACTCTTTGAGCAGCAAGGAGGGCAGACCGAAGAAATGGATACTGGGAATTTCTTAATATCGGTTCGTAGTGATCAAGAGCTTCTGACTGCCGCCGCGATGACTTTTCAACGAATGAGCGTGGTTGGTTTGGAGGGGATGGGTTTTAATGGTCATTACTGTATTCTTGCTCATGCGATCGAGTCACCAAAGCCGTGGGACTGTAATTTTCTCCGTCAGGCCTGTTCCGCAATCGGTGTGAGCCGTTCGAGCAAATATTTCATGCAATTTAGCCAGCACCCGATCCGTTTGTTTACTCAGAATGAGTTTCGCCTTAAGATGGCAAGTATTCGAGTCAGCCAACTAATCACTCGATTTTATTCGAAAGCGGGCTGAGCTCATTTTTTTCGAGTTCACCATGGCATCTTATATTTAAATGAGCACCGATAGCCACATCCTCGGTGAGTATCGCGAGAAAATTATCCGTTGGCGTAGGCTTCTTGTGCACTTTTTTATCGGTCAGGGAGCGTTCCAAGCATTGCAGCTGGTTTCTGGTATCGCGATTATTCACTGGCTTAGCAAAGAGCAATACGCGACCTACGCATTGTTATTAGCCATTCGGGGCACCTCTACGGTATTGATGGATCTAGGTGTTTCTGAGGGCCTCTCTGCCCTCATCGGAGACCGTTGCCACCAGCCTGCTGTTGTCGGTCGCTATGTTGCCGCAGCTCGCTATTACAGGAATCGGCTACTTGCAGTTGGCGGTATCATACTTTTAGGCATCTTGCTCTTTGCATCGGATCATTACGGATGGGGGATTGGTCTTGGATTTATTTTTTGGGGCTTGTTGTTTGCTTCTATTTTCTTCGAAGCAATCACGTTGTTCTATTCGCCTATTTTTTATCTGCAGCAACGTGTCAAAGATATTTATCTTGTAGAAATCGTTACCTTATCAGTGCGTTTGTTGCTTCTTTGTTTGGCTTATTTACTGAACTTTTTATCTGTGCCTGTTGCGATCGCTATTGGGGTCGTTCAGGCGATTTTGTCTGCGATTATCTATGTGCGGAAAACGGCCGCAGATGTGAAATGTCCCGAGCCGGGTGAATCGATCGAAAGTGAGAAGAAAGAAGCGCTACATCTCACGCTACCGAAAATTCCAGGTGCCATCTTTTACGCATTCCAAGGTCAGGTGACTATATTCATCGTGAGCATGGTTGGGCAATATAGTCAAATTGCAGATATGGGTGCACTTAGCCGTATCGGAATGCTCTTTATGATGCCGAGTGCCTTGATCTCCGTCTTGATTACTCCTTGGTTCGCGAAGTTAGCCCCAAGTCGGTTGGCACTCGGTTATTCAGTCTCCGGATTGCTGTTCTTTGTTTTCGCAATCTCTCTAATCGTCGCGAATGGACTGTTTCCTGAGGTGTTTCTTTTCATACTGGGGCCTGAATACGGTGACCTAGAATCCGAAGTGTTCTTGTTTTCTATACTTGCTTCGATCAATCTTCTGGCTGGTTTGCTATATGCCCTAAATTCATCAAGGAAGTGGGTCTATTATTGGAGTGGTCCAGCCACGATACTGAGCTATGTTTTGACGCTGATTACTTTCGTCGCATTCGTAGATCTTACGTCGATTGGAAATATTATAATAATGTCAATCATTACGGCGATCCTTACGTTTTGTGTGAATCTTGCAGTCTCCCTTGTCGGGTTCAGCCGGATTCGTGTGGCGCAATAGGTCGTTATTTAGAAGCGCTGACGCGCTTCTTTGACGTGCTTTCTCTACCGCGGATTGGGCGTGGTGATGATCCGATCTTTAAGCCGCTGGCAGGGGCTTCCTGCGCAGATTGACCATGGCGGTTGATCTTTTGTGACGACTGAATTGGCTCCGATCACGCAACCTCGACCGATTGTGACGCCTGGGGCAATAAAGGCTCCAGATGCAATCCAGCTTTCGGCTTCGATATGGATCGGCTTGTATATTAGTTCGAAATGTGGGTGCGTGGTATCGTGCGTGCCCGTGCAAAGATGTGCGTGCTGCGAAATGACGGTCATTGAATCAATTCGCACCTTTGTGAAATTCAAAATACGTGTATGATGAGCCAGGGCTACGTAGTCACCGAGTTCCAGTTCCCATGGTATTAGAATTTCGACGCCGTGCTGAATGTTGCAGTTATTGCCAATACGAGCGCCGCACATACGTAAGACCAGTATGCGAAGATGGCGGCAGGGGAGTAAGAAGTAGAGCGGCCTAATCAGATAGTGCCAAATACCGCGTCTGACTTTTAGGCCTGTGTTCCAATTCGTTCTGCACTGGCTTAAATCAACTTGAAACTGCTCTGGAGTGTCTGCGGCCATATTAGTTTATATGTGTTTGTATAGTATCAACGAGTCGTTTTGTCGATTCACAGATGTCAAAATGTGTTTTAAATACCTCTAAGGCAGCACGAGACATCGCGCTGCGTTGGTCTTCAGTCAGGGCATTCCACGTTTTAAGGAGTGCCTCTGTGCCTGTTAGAGTGTCGTCCTGCACGAGTCCCGCGCCTCCGGATTGTATCTCATACCAGATGTTAACCTTGTTGGAGATGAGAGTTGGAGTGCCGACTGCGAGCGCTTCAGCAACAATAATGCCGAAGTTCTCTTGATGCGATGATAGCACCATCGCCTCACTGGCTGCTAGAGCTATCCACTTGTCGTTGCCGCCCAGTGTGCCGATCCAGTGAATGCCTGATTGATCATAGTTGGCCTGTATCTGATCGGCGTAATCCTGTTGCTGGATGGGGCCTGCAATTACGAGCTCTGGGATCGAAGGATTCTCTGCACGTAGCCCAGCATAAGCGCCTACGAGTAGGTCCAAACCTTTTTTTTCCTGAATACGACTCATGAAGAGAAAGTAGGGGCGTTGCGCCCATGCGGGAGGTTCGGAGCGAAATGCTGCTAGCGCTTGATCAAGGTCGAAGTCAGGCGCACTAGTTCCGAGCCCGACCACTTGTTCGTTGACGCGATAAGGAGAGAAGCTCGTCCGTGCTAGGTTGCGCTCTTCTTCGCATGTAAATAGGACGGCCTGTGCATCACGGAGCACTCGATATTCTCCCCATCGCCAGTAGAGATATTTTTTGATTTTTTTGAGTGGATAGGTTTCGTTAAACCAAGGGTCGAGCATGCCGTGTGTAAAGACGAAGTAGGGCACATTTTTTTGTCTGCATGCGTGCCGTGCCGCGAGCCCTGTATGTTGCCAGAGTCCATGAACAATCACTGCATCGAAACGAGTGACGTGATCGATCAGCCACTGCTGAAAGAGCTGGGAGTAGTGAAATGAACCCATGCCCCCGGGCCCGAGGCAGTGTGTTTTCCACGGGAAATGCTCGACGTGCTTTTCGCATTGTAGCGAATCGATACTGGCGACTTCGATCTCATGCCCGAGCTCAACCATGATCTGGGAAGAACGTATGACCGCTTCAGCGGTGCCCCCCGTTTTCGGATCGATGGAAGTGATGACGTGTAAGATTTTCATTATTCTGACTCCAGCTGTGCTTCGTATAGTTGAATATATTGTGGGATGATTCGCTCTAAGCTAAAGGTTGCTGCAAACTCTTTGATTGTGTCTTTCAGTTCATTTTGCACCTGTTCGGGCGAATTAATATACTCAAGGCATTGCGCGGCGGCGAGGTTTTCCCATTGGGGAGTATTCTCTGGTGGATATTTCAGTTTTAGGCTGGGGATGGCGTTGAGCTCATTCATCGGAGCCTGATCCAGAGTGAAGACGGCACATCCACAGGCTTGTGCTTCTAGGATGGGCCAACCAAAGCCTTCGATCCAAGAGGGGAATAGCAATAATTCAGCATGCTGGTAAATTGTTCGAAGCGTTTCGTCATCTACATTTTTAAGATACACTAGCTTATCTCCTAAATGCTCAAACTGATTTTCCAGGAGCACGTCGTCCGAATATTCAGGGCCAATGATGACTAGTCTTAGGTCGGGCTGATCTTCGCTGAGCTTTGAAAAAATCAGCAGCACAGAGCCTCGGTTTTTATACCATGAGTCGGAGCCAATGTGCATGACATAGCGACCTTTGACTATGCGTTCTTTAATCGTCGGAAATGCTGGTGAGCTGTTTGCTTCCTGTATGAACGAATCGTCAAGTGCATTGGGTATCGTGTGCTTTAACGAGTTATCACCCCCTACTAAGCGTATGACATCATCTCGAGTTGCAGCGGACACACTAGTAATACAGTGACACCGTTTTAAGCCCCGTAAGATCATCTCCTGTAGTTGTCGCCCAGTCCATTGCGTTTGATTCTCTGGGAACTCTCGAAGAGCAGAGCGGATGGCAAGCAGATCGTGGCAAGTGGTGATATGTGGGGTGGAGGAGAGCCATCTGGTATATGGTGCATTCGAGTGGTCGCAGATGTGAACGATGACTGGGCCTTCGATTTGGCGAAGCCGTTTTTTGAGTGAAATGGGTGTGAGGATGAATTTATCAATATATCCTAGCCATTTGCCGATGCCGCTCGGGCTCGCGCCGAGTTTGCCGACCACTACAGGTGGTTGGAATAGCTCTGCATTCACATTTAGAGAGAGCAGGCCTTCATTTAGCTGCTGGGCATATCGGAGCATACTGCGCTGCCGATCAGGTCCGTAATTACCAATCAGTAAGACTGTGTATGGATGGCTATGTGACGGTTGCTGCATCTATGGTATTTGCCTCCGTTTTAGTTTTTGGGAGTCGCATTGAGGCGATGGTGAGTCCTATGCCTAGGGTGACGAATCCAGTGACAGTCGCTTGCCCCAGTGCCCCGACTAGCAGGTTAAACGCTGTCGCCGATAGAAAGACTAGGCCCATGCCGTTGCCATTGCGAAACGCGCGTATCGCGTAACGACTGAGGTCGACAGTCAGCACGACGCGCCAGAGTAAAAAGAGGGTTCCAAATATTTTACCCAATTCACAGACGATACGCTCCCAATCAGACTCTCCTAGGGCGAACGAACTTGTTTGCGAGAGGAGACGCAGTCCTACCTGCGTGCCGGCGCCTAGGCCAAATCCGAAAATCGGAATGTCTCGGTCTGAAGTGAACGGGCGCGTGAAATCCTCCAATGTGCGCTCGATGATGGAGGATTTAAAGTCCTCAGTTGAAGAAGTCCAGCGCGATAAGAATGCGTCTCTTGCGTCATCAAAGATCGGAATGGAACTCGCGAGGAAAACACCGACGATGATGAAGAGTGCAAAGCGACCATAGCGTAGCAGTGCATTTTTTTGTCGGCTCGATGAGACGATGCCGATGATGAAGGTCAACGCAGCGGCGAGCACCATCATGCGACTGATAGATACCGGCATCGCCACTATGATCGCCATCGACGAGGCGATCAGTAGCCACTTTGAATATTTTTTATGCATAGTGAGACCGCAGATTAAAAATGCAGTTGAGAATACATAAAACCAGGTGACACCAATGATGAAACTGAAGGTTCCCGGTGGGCGATATCGGCCAAGTGCACCACCAAATCCAGCCCCGCTGTCATCGCCGCCGACCCCCATGTTGACCCACGCGCTCTGTGGCGAATAGAACTGCATACATATTAGGACTGTCATTCCTAATGTTGCCCAAAGCCACCATTTCCCCATTAGCACCAAGTCATTGCGATTGAGCACTTTACCAATGATGAAGGCGAAGGGGATGTGCAGCACATTTCCTTTAAAACCATAGGCTGCCACGATGAAGTTTCCGTGGGCAAAAAATACGGTGAGAACAAAGCAAATGATCATAAGTCCCCACGCTGAGATTACATAGAGATTGTGAGGGAATATCTTATGGCGAACGGCCAAGAAATAACTGAAAAGAACGATCGGATCGCGCACTAGCAATAATACGTCGGATAGCTGAGGCAGCACCCACTTGCGAAGGCTGCCTTCAATCAACAACAGCACAATGTAGAGCCAGACTAGCCGGCGAAACATTTGATGCGTCTTGTTTCCCGCGGCTTGTTTCTTTTTAGCGTCCATTCAGATTTAGTTGTAGATCAGACAGCCATTGCTCTGCGATCTGTTGGCGCTTTGATTCCGGCGCGGCGCGGGGCTTCGACCATAGGCGGGCATGGATCTGGCTGTTCGGTTCTTCTGCGGCAAGAATGCTTGGCTCTGAAAAATCATGCCAGTCATATTTATAGACCGCGCTACTGCAGAGCACTGGCAAGCCATGCTCCAGCATAGAGAGCACCGCGCCGCTTTTTCGGGCGATCAGAGCTGATCCTGCACTGATTCCCCCATCGGATATCTGCATGAGCTCAGAGATTCGAGTGTCGCTTTGTTCGCCTAAAATCGCGCATTTCCATCCCACTGAATTTGCATACTCGGCTATTTGGGGCCAGTGGAGCTTCAGCGTCGGGCTGCGGCCAATTTGAATCAGCGCTAGGTTGGCTTGTTCTTTCTTCGAGATTTCCTGCAGGCGGTCGAGTAGCGTTATTGGCTCCCAACGCTCGTGTTGGCTGAAGGGAAATAGCACGATTTTGTCAGTAGGGGCTATCTGCAGATTCAGTGCTTCGAGCAATGCTGCTTTATCGGGAGCAGGTGCAATTGGGATGTTCCCGTAAAGCGGGAGCAGTTGTGACGTGTGTCCACTAGCTTTTAACAGGTTTTGATAGTGGTGGTTACTGGTGTGAATCGTGTCGGGAGACCATGTCCGGAGGGCTCGTGTTATTTGGCGTTTCTGCAAGAGCCCAAGCAATCGATGTTTGAGGGGAGTGGCTTCCTCATTTCGTATCCACAGTTCATGCATCATGATGTTGAGTGTTCTGTTTTTGCGGATCGTTGATATAAACGGAATCAACTTCGAAATGATTCCTTTGGGATGGAAGCCGAAGGGCACGAACTGAAGACTGACACAGTCGGGAGTCCATTGGTCTATTTCATTCGTAATCTTCGCTGCAATCTGAGCATCACTGTAGTCTCCACTAAAGCGATGGAGTGAGCCATAGGGCTGCGACTCGCTGGAGTTTACATGGTCGTTGATCGAAATGAGTTGAATGGAGTGGCCTAAGTGTTGAGCGGATTCCGCTAATAACCGACTGTAGTCGCCGACTCCGTCTTGTGCAGGCTCAAGCGAACTGCAGATGATAGTCACTTTCATTAAAGCGTGATTCCCGTGTTAGCAGTTAAGGCATGCACTAACTGACTCTGGTAGTTTGCCCAAGTATTCTTCTTCGCGACTTCAAGTGCAGCAGTCTTCATCTGCTGGAGTAGGTCGCGATCTTGATGGAGCTGTTCTAGTTTTTCAGCAATTGCGATGCCATCCCGAATGGGAACAATGAATCCAGATTTCCCGTCTTTCATTAGAGTTGGTGCACAGGTGTTTGGCGTTGTGATTACCGGGATCCCCTGCGACAGAGCCTCGGAGATTACCATCCCGAAACCTTCAAAGATTGATGGGAAAGCCAGCACGTCGTGTGTTCGCATTGCTTCTAAGACTTGAGCATTTGGCAGAGAATCAATCCAGTGATGTTTTTCAAGCGCCCGATCTAGGCGCGCGCACTGACCTACGCGACGGCCAATCAATGTCAGTTCCACCGCACTGCCCAGCTGCTCCACTGCATCTAGCAAATAGGCGATGCCTTTCCCCTGGGAAAGGTTCCCGACAAACAAAACTCGTAGTTTGTCATGTGAGACACGATCCACCTGTTGATCACTGATCGGCGTGGTAGGGCATCCGTAGGGAATAATGATCGGGGTGGGTAACTCAAAGGGCGCATCGCGTAGAGTGTTTGCGGTGAACTCGCTGGCTACAATGATCTGATCGGCTGCGCGTAGTTCTTCGTCTTTACGTTCCAGTTTCTGGGGGCTGTCGATGAGTGCCGGCATCGTTTGAACCCAGTCGGGTTGGAGCACTGCTTCTTCTGAGAAGATTCTTTTTGCCGTTCGCCAATAGCCTGTTGGCAGGTCGTATATTGTCCGGATCTGCTTTGCTTTTGCTGCGATGAACGATTCGCGCGCACCATCTTCGTAGGCATACACCGCATCATACGTGTTGCGTTTTAGTTCGGTTGCGACCGCTCGATCTAATGCCTCGTAAACTTGTTGCACTGAGAATACTCCAACTTCGTGCCGGCTTAGGGAGTTCCATCCCAGCTTATCTGTAAGCATACGCCCTAACTCGCGTAGCGGAAACTGTAAGGTTTTCGATTGAAGCGAATTTGAGTAACGCCGTCGATTGAAGCTGCTGCCGATGTTAGTGTTTGAGAGCCTTCCGAAGATATTATTGTCAAATGCCGCGACAGTCGTAGCGAAGGTTTTTAATAAGCCTGCATCATCACATGCTTCTGCCGTGCTGCGAACATTCGCATTGCCTGTTGGATGTGTGAGTAGGAGCTTCACGGGTGTTATTAATGCTGACTCGATTGAGGCATTTGCGTCCCCCAGCGTTTTAGGAGAGAGCGAAGCTTACGCGCACTCCAGTAGCGGGGGAGGAAGGTTTTCGGGTCGGTGATAATGCGCAGCAGCCAACCGATATAGATGCGGTCTGCCCATTTTGGAATGCTTACCTGCTTACCGGTTAGAAAGGCGATGGCTGCGCCGATGCAGAGTATCGTTGGCTCGTAGTCCAGCTGGTTGCGCAACCAATAGCCGAGCACTTCTTGTTTGCCACCAGCAATGGTTAGGATGACGAAGTCGGGGCGTTGCGCACGGATCATATCGAGCAGCGCCTGATCTTCGATCGGGGGTTCGGTGTAATGGGGCGCGAGGTAAAAGTGCTCGTCGTCCAGCTTGATCTGCTGTTTTGAAAGGTAGTGCTTGGTAGCGTCACTGTGCGCTTGGTCGGGCATGACCCAGAGTTGCCGTGTGTTTTTCTTAAAGCTCGATGTCTCGATCAGTGCTTGGATGAACTTCAAGCCTGAATGGCGCTGTACTGATTCACCAGTGCGTTTTTTCCAGAGCAGGGCGAGGTAGCCGCTGTCGATTAAGTTAATGTCGGCCTTTTGCAGAGCGCGGTCGTAGTACGGATTGTTGCCTAGTTCTGCGAGTCCGGGGCCGGAGGGGGCTAAGAACAGGCCACCGTCATGATGGGCAATCTGCAAGGCAGTCTCGAGACTGTCATTGTAGAAGGGGATGCCTAGAATCTGAACGGTTTTGATCGCGGTCTCCATTGGGTAAATAACTGGACGTGGCTTACTCTGCGTCGGGTGCGAGGAGTATATCGTCGGCACTGACAGCAACAGTGATTTCGTTGCCGAGGAATTCGAGTAGCACCTGAATGCGGTTGGTCGCGGAAAGTTGCGCGAGCACTTTGCCGT